>ERZ1046367.133-NODE-133-length-60563-cov-24.631801_pt1 | contig 60563 bp, 55 predicted proteins | sample MGYA00383091_ERZ1046367 | MGnify/ENA primary metagenome ERZ1046367 (study PRJEB29581, sample SAMEA5548361) | metagenome | biome: marine; feature: coastal; material: water | depth 50 m | study: Short-term variability in the microbial, nano- and picoplankton... | reverse complement strand
TGCCGTCGGGTGAGATGGCGAACGTTGATGAAATTATTCTCTATAAAACAAAACTCGACAAGGCAGTTGCCGATCAAGCAGTCACAATTACGCTTGATCGCGAAGTAGATATATCCCGAGGGGATGTGATTGTTGCCGCTGACGAGCCTTGTCAAGCTTCGGATCAATTCGAAGTTTCGTTAGTCTGGATGGACCAAGAGGAAGGTTTCATCGGCCGGAACTACTGGATGATCATTGGTACGACAAGAGTCAACGCGACCATTAGAGACATCAAATTCAAATACAACATTAATACCTTCGAGCATATTTCCAGTCAGTCTCTTGCCCTAAATGAAATCAGCGAAGTGACGTTGAGTCTTGATAAAGATGTGCCCTATGAGTCCTATCAAGCCTGCAAGGCGATGGGGGCATTTGTACTTATCGACAGGTACTCTCATGCTACGGTGGGCGCGGGGATGATCAACTTCGCACTTCGTCGTGCAGAAAATGTGCATCGTCAGGCATTGGAGATCGATAAGAAAGCGCGAGCTAAGTTGAATGGCCATCCGGGGCGTGCGCTTTGGTTTACTGGCTTAAGCGGCTCGGGAAAGTCTACAGTCGCAAATGCGCTTGAGCAGGCGTTGCATGAGAAAGGTGTGCATACCTATATTCTTGATGGTGACAATGTGCGTCACGGGCTGAATCGTGATTTGGGTTTTACAGACGCGGACCGAATCGAAAATGTCAGGCGCGTCGCTGAAGTCACCAAATTGATGGTGGATGCAGGGATTGTGGTGATTACCTCGTTCATTTCGCCTTTCCGTTCAGAGCGACGAATGGCCAGAGAATTGTTTGATGCGGGTGAGTTTGTTGAGGTGTACGTGAACGTCACGCTTGATCAGGCAGAAGAACGTGATCCTAAAGGTTTGTACAAGAAAGCCAGAAGAGGAGAGCTGCCAAATTTCACGGGGATCGACAGTGCCTATGAGGAGCCTGAAATGCCGGAAATAGAGTTGCAGACCGGTGAGCGGTCAGTGGAAGAGTGCGTCGAACAGATTTTGAAGTACATGTAATGAGTGCTTCAACAACGGAAGGCGCGGATCAAAATAAGCGTCGAATAGAAGAGCCTTATAAAGAAAGCCATCTTCGGAGTCTGTTGAAAGCAACTTCTTGGCGAGTTCTTGCGACACTTACGACAACCATCATTGCCTACTTTATCACCGGTGAAGTCGAAACCGCCTTGACGATTGGCGGTATTGAATTTGTGCTTAAGTTTGTCATCTATTATTTACATGAAAGAGCATGGCAATTGGTTCCGCGAGGAGGCATAAGAAGATTGATTTATCGGGTGGTTCCTTCATTTAAATAAAAACGCAGCCATATGCACCAATTCCGGCGAATAGCTTTCGCCTTAAATAAACCTCTCAGTTTTAGAGGAGCCCTGAATGCTCTCGTTTCATCGTATTAAAAATCTTTGCCTAATTTCTGTCGCCCTGTTTTTTCTCAGCGCTTGCGCTGGTGATTCGGAAGAGCCTCAATTAGATATTAGCGTATTCCTTTCTAATTCCTCTGAGTTTCTCGATGTGGGTCAGTTTCAGGCGGCGATCATTGAATCCCGCAATGCAATTCAGTCTGCTCCCGACGATGCTCGCGGACATATTTCGCTGGCGGAGGTCTATATTGAAATTGGTCAGCCGAAAGAGGCGACAAAGTTGCTGGAGCCTCTTAATGCATCATCTGCTGACTTCTATCTCACGTTAGCAAAGGCATACTTGCGCACGGGTAAATTACGCTCAGCGAGTGACATGCTAACAGCAAACGCTGCAGTGTTTGATGCACGTCAAACGGATTACAATCTACTCAAGGCCGAGCTCGAATTTGCTCGCGGCCGGCTTGAAGAAGCTAAAGAGGCATTCGAGGTGGTGCTAGCCAATGACGAGCAAAACACCGACGCCGCTATGGGTCTTGCGCGGGTAGATGTGGCCCAGCGAGAATTTGATGTGGCGGAGACCAAGGTCAACAAGGTGTTGGTTCAGGAGCCTGAAAACCCGACGGCACTTCTTTTTGCCAGCTCGCTTCAGGCACGAAAGGGTAATTTGCTCGCAGCGGAAGACCTCCTGATGAATGCGGTTTCGGCGACACCAAATACAGATATTATTACGCCGATTCGCTTTTCGATTTTGACAGCACTTCGCGATAATCTGACGCAGCAGGGCAAAACCAGTGAAGCGATGATCTACTCCGAAATACTTGCAGAATCTACGCCCGGAGTTAGAGAAGTTAATGACCAGCTTCAGCAAGCAATGGAAGCACTCGAGCAGAGTGATTTCGGGCGCGCCAAGTCAGTGCTGGAAGATATTCAAACCACGGTGCCCAGCTCTGAAAGGGCTGGCACTATGCTAGGTATTGTTGAGTTTTTGCAGGGGAACAATGTCGAGGCGGTTAAACATTTCGAGCAATTTGTCGATCCGGAGACAGCCTCTCCAACCGCTTTGCAGATGTTTGCCATGGCGGAACTCAACCTCAACCAACCTCAAAAAGTCCTAAATCAGTTGAGCAAGGATATTGATGGCAGCTCGGATGCTAAGTTAGTGGCGCTCTTTGGTATTGCCTCTGTGAGTGCAAACGAACCCGAGCAGGGCGAAGGGTACCTGAAGAAAGCGATCGAGTTAGACCCTAACGACGGTCGCGTCAGATTGGCTTTAGTAAGATTGTACAACGCGCAGGGTAAGTTCGATGAAGGATTAGCGCAAGCGATAGCCGCATTCAAAAGTCAGCCGGAGGATGCTCTCGTTCAGGCTGCCTATGTCGAGCAACTGATGCGAGTGAAGCAGTTGGCAAAAGCGGCTAACGTGATAAAAGGCATCCAATCCAGCTATCCCAATTCGCAGGAAACGCAATTACTAGTGGGTCGTTTCCACCTGAGTCAGGGCGAAACAAAAGAAGCGATGAGCGTTTTTGAGCAAGTTCTGGCATCGGGCGAGTCCCAATCTGCAAGACACCAGATTGCGCGAATACAATTATCTAATCGGAATTTTGAGAAAGCGGAAGCTAGCTATCGAAAGTTGATTGCGCTAAATCCGGAAGACGACATCGCCTACAAAGGGCTGATCACAGTATTCGAGGTTCAGGGCGCGACAGAAGATGGCATAAAAGAGCTCATCAGGCTCACGGAATCAACAAATGCTGTTGTACCAAAATTGGTGTTGGTCGAATTCTATGGCAGGAACGGCGATTTTGACGATGCTTTCGGTTTGTTCGAACAGATTGAGAAACCTTTATCGGCGGCTGGCGTCCGATTACAGCAAACACTTTATATCGCGCTTGCTGAGCGGCAACTTAATAACCAAAGTTTTGTTGAGAGTCGACAAACAATTCTTGAGGGTTTGTCTCATTCACCGAAAAACCCGAGATTGTTGGCGTTGCTTGTTGGCGTTGAATTGGGAGCGGACAACGCACGAGAAGCAGAGAAAGTTTACATCGAGCTTACCGAGATTGTTCCAAACGCACCTATTCTGGCAATTCTGGCAGGCGATATCGCGGTTGCAAATAACAGCCTTACGAAAGCGGCTGAAAGTTACAAACAAGCTTGGAGCCGCGCGCCTTCGGATCAGGTTGCGGTTAAGTATTTTGCCGCCTTAAGTCGTCAAACACCGTTGAACAACAAGGAAGTGCTGCGTTTCCTGCTTGACTGGGAAGCAAAGGCACCGAATAGCGTGCTAGCCAAATTGAGTAAGGCGGGTTACTACCTTCAAACGGGTGATACAAGCCAGGCTCGACGGGATTATGAATCACTGCTCGCGGCTAACAACAATACCGTCATAGCTCACAATAATCTTGCTTGGATATACGGCGAAAAAGAGTTGGCAAAAGCCTTGGCCGCTGGAAAGAGGGCTCATGAGCTAGCGCCAGAGAACGGCGAAATTCTGGACACTTATGCCTGGTTTCTTTACAAGAGCGGCGAATTGGGCACAGCGAAGGATATGTTAGCGAGGGCCGTTGAGCTTTCCCCTGATAATGAAGAGATCAGGCAACATTTTGAGGAAGTCTCCCGCAAGTAGGCGTAGTCTTGGATGAAATAAACCAAGTATTTGCCAGAAACGTGATGGAGTTCAAATAAACGGCGCGATAAGCCGGCTTATACTGTGGCTTGAGAACATAACCTAGCAAAGTAAGGGACACATCTTGACTTCGATGCGAGACCAAAATGTAAATGCCCGCGCAGAAGGACACGGACCTAATGTGCTGCTGTTTCCAACCCGAAGGGCTGTCACGCAGACTGACAGCAATACTGGAGTAGCTGCGGCTGATGGGCAGAAAGAAGACACAACATCGCTTTACGATAAAATTGCCCGCTTTGATTTCACGAAGAAAGAATGGTCTGCAGGTGAGACTGCGATACTTTATAGGCAGTATTTGGTTAGCGCCGATGTCCCGGACCGTGAAAATCTATACCTCAAAACCCTTGGTGCTGTCATCCAAGGTGTCGTTTCTTCTGCGAGTCTACTGCCCTTCGTCATTTTTGAGCCCAACAGGAAGTTGGTTTCTCAAGCAGTTTGTGATTTCTTGATGCACCGAAATTGTCACCTCGATGATGAGTTTGCAGGTGTTCATGAAGTCGTAGAGATTCTGGTTAGTAACCAAGCAGTGAATAAAGGTGCCATATTGGCAGGGCTTGTCGCTTTAGGCGATCGTCGAGTAAACGCTGTTGCGCGTGCAGCGCGGCACTTGTTGACTGCGGAAGATATTCGTAGTTTTTCAAGATATCACATCAACAGAATTCGCTCTTCTTCGGTTGAGTTTTGTCTGGATTGGCTCATTGAACTCAATCAGGGAGCTGACCGCCTAGTGGTTACAGATCTTGGGTGCGCGCTGATGTTGATGGTATTTCATGATGAACTGGGCCTCGTAGAGGACCTGTCTGAAATCAATTATGTTGGTTTCAAAAACACCAAGGTTTTACAGACCAAGACGTTTGAGCGTTATTTCTCCGAAATTATGCCGACCCTGGAGTATCTCAAGAATTGTGAAGGCTTCGAAACTGTTATCCAAGCGGTGATTGATGCCTGGCGGGATCATGAGAGCAAGGCTGCCAAGCTTAGAGCTCATGCTGAAGCCTAGGTGTACGCTTCACGCTTCAGATCGCAAGGATCTGAAAATTCAAAGCACGCAGACACCTAACCAGGTGGCTGCTTTGCTTGCTGATTCCAGTCCCGGTGCCTGCGACAAAGGGTGCAAGGGGTTTAACGGCGGCTCGTGGTTCTTCTTGCGACTGAACGGCGGCTGAATTTTCGACGGTTGACATGCGAGCCTAGATTAACAACACGTCTATCACTGGCACGTCGGTCAGAATACTGACGCCGTGTTGCGACCTGCCTTCTGCGTTCAGTCTGGTAGTGGGAACTTCCACTTGGGTCTCTGAATAACTCAATCATGAGATCAAGTGAAGGTATGCGGGCTTTTGATAGCGTCTCGATAATCGGCTGGTACGCTTCCAATGCTTTTTGCAGCGTGACGGTTTTATCCATATTTGCTGTTGAGAAGCCAAACGGGCCAAAGTTGTAGTGAAGATTTTGCACTCTTAAAGTTGGGTCATTGATAACCATTGAAGAAACTGCAGATGCAATTTGAATAGCCACGCTAAACTTTTCTTTCTTAACGAGGTCCACCAGCCAGGTTAAACAGAATTCGATTGTACATTCGTGTAATTGAGAGGTTGAGGCTAGGGCGAATGCCTTTGCCTCCAGCGGAGATATTGAGCTCCTCAGTGGTCTCAGTGCCGTGCAGACTCGCCTGTCTCCAAAACATACCATTGCGCTGATTACAGCGCCATTGTTAGACACGCGGCCGGCATCGAGCAAGTCAAAAAGGTCTTCGGTGGCGCCCAAGGGATGAGTGAAGCTGGCCCTGCGGTTTCTCAGGTATGCCTGTACTGCTGGGGTTGTAATGGTATGTTCTGTCTCAAATCGAATAAGCGGTATCAGCGCAACGGCCTCAAGGCTTACTGCTTCAATGTGTTTCAAAATGTATTGAAAAAGCTGCTGTCTCTGGCTAAGTGTTGTGTCCGCTACCACTTGCGCGTAAATGTACTTGAGGCTGTCAAATTGAAGTTTTGGTGATTGAAGGGTGAGTGGGCGTAGATTGAAGAGAAGGCAATCTACAGCAAGGGGGATTTCGCCGCGAAATACCTCTTCGAGTTGGACTTCTTCGTTTGTCAGTGATCCTTCTTTTAAATACTGTTCTCGACCGGTCGGCAGACTATTCATCGCGTTGACCTCCGATAATTTCTCCACTCTCTCCGCGGGTTTGCCTACAAGGTCGCTCATAAAACCGTGCCCAGGCAACCTGGTCTTGCCGAAGACATGCAACAGGAAAGCGTGCTGGTTGAAACTTTGTGCTCGCTGTTTCACATACTGTGTTTGGTCCAAGGTGTAGAATCATTAATTCGATTACCGCCGTCTGATAGCCAGCAGCCTCAGTCATGCTTTTTGAATAATTTATATTTGCGTACCCTTCCCCGTGGGTCCTTAAGAGCCTAATAAGCTTAGGCAAACTTATAGAGAAATTATTAGCAATAAGCAGGCCATTATAAAATATTGTTAAAAAACAATGGGTTGAAGGTGTCTCTTTCGGGGATTTCTTTTTTTTGTAAGTAGTTTCGACAGAATTTCTGGTAGCAATCGCAAAAAAAGGCGTTGGGTCCTGCTAATGTTTTCTTCTTTAGGGTTGCCTAAGTTTTAATAAAAGGTGCGAGTCTGATCAATGTCTTAGAAGCAATGTTGCGTAGCTTGTGTAAGCAATAGTGCCCGAAAATTAGTAGCGCGCGTTAAAAGCGACCTTTTCTTCTTTTTTGCAATGGCGGGTTTATGGTGTCGTCATCAGCTGGAGCGTCGCGTTTAGCCCTAATCATTTCGATAAAGTCTTGCTTAATGCCATTAATCACCTCGGGTGATTTAGAGCTTCGTAATTGTTTCTCGAGCGCTAGCTTTTTTCGGGTGATGATAAGGTCAACGATAAACTCCTTGTTTCTCACCAATTCCTGCTCGAGGGATCGATAGGCCACATCCGTTCCGATCTGAGCTTCAATCCTAAGCATGATTGAATTCAGAAAAGTCTGAACATCTCGAAGCTCGAGATCGCTATTAATGCGTCTCGGGTCCATCGAACGTTTTGACTTGATCATGGATCTGAATATCCTGAACTCGTGTTGCCATTCAGCGCATTGCCTGAGGATAGGTCTAAGGGCGTTGAACGCGGCGGAGTAGTTAAAGTTGTTTTCGAGTTGATGAAGATTGCCTGCGTTGATAACTATTGAATAATGTTTCTTAAAGTGAGCCCATTCGATCAGGCGCGCCTTGTGATCTTGGGTGAGCAGATTGTCCATCGTTTTCTTTTGATGGGACCGCGTCTTTTCTGTGTCTCTTGCCAATTTTGATTCAATTGATTTTATAAACTCCTGAAGCAGCTGTTCTTGCTCACTGATAAGCATGCCTTTTGTCTTCAAATTGACAATCTGTGTTTGAAAGTCTTCTATCTCTTTTCTGGTTTCATGATAGTTCCTTTTTTCACAGAAGATTTCGAGTTCATGTAAACGCCAGTAATTGGAAAATCGGCTTTGCATTACTATGAGGAAATCATTTTGCAAAAGTCGAATGATCGATTCGTTTTGACCCTCGTCTACATCGGCGACGCTACTGTTTATCTCGTGAATCATGTGCTCGTATTCAGCGAACCATTCTCGTGAGCGGCCAAGAAATTCGAAATCTCGTGCCATTTGCGACAGCTGATTGTCAATCTCATCAAACGGGAGACCGGAAACTCGCCCGATGTAGTCGTTAAAAAGTTTGAATTGTTGTTGCTGAAGAGACGAGAACTTTTCTCTGACTTCCCTCATTTTAGGAAAAAGGCGCGATACGCGCTCGCTGTTGTCAAATAGGCAGGATGGCTTGCATTCCTCGATCGCCTCTTTTTTGCGAATGTACTGCCTGTGTTCTTTCTCGAAGAACTTTGTTTGCCCTAAGTCCACATATCTACTTCTTACGTCTTCCGAGTTAAACGCCTCGCGTGTATTTACAGTTAGAATTCTGTGCCACCAGTTGCTGGGCAACTCTTCCATCATTCTTGATAAAAAGTTCCGTTCATGGAATGCGAGGATATCTGCGCGTTTTATTTTCTGCTCTTCAATAGAAAACAACTCGTCGCTGGGTGTTGAGTCTTTTGCATGTTTGAGATTTTTATTGAGATCGGTTCGATAAATACTCCAGAGTTTGTCGAGATCAAGGTCTGACCATGCATGCTCAAGATCTAAAAGTGCGCTGCGCCACGCAGTAGACTCTTCTGCCGATTCTCCTTGTCCGACTGGATCGATAGCAGTTGCAGCGTGATTGCGATTGGCTACTTTTGAGTCGGCGTCAGCAGGGTCGTCGTTTTTGCTAAATATTTGGTTCCAGCGCATGAGAGTCCTGTTGTTTTGGGCAGTTTTTCCGCCGGGATCGTTTAACAGAGTCTGTCAATATTCCAGCGTTTCTTGCAGGGGTTATGTTGTCTCTGCTTGAGTACCCGCGTCAACAAATCTTCTTGAATTCTGCGACCCGACTATGTGTCGAATAAATTTACAAAAAATGTCTGATTTTTTAATACGGTAATAAAAATATTCCTGCTGTTGAAAGTTTTGTTGGTTGCAAGTCTGGCTTGTCAGTCAACAGAAGTGAAGCAACATTAAAAAGTGGCAAAGAAGAGCAGTGCAGCGAATTATTGATAATGACAACGAAGACAAATTGAACAAAGAGTCTTTAGATCTTTATCGTGAAAATCCGTTATGTGGGCATCAGGCCGGAACTGTACCTTCAACTTGCAATCGGTGAATCCTGCGAGGTTCATCATCGGAATGGTCGTGCACAGCGAAATGTAACACGGATCGATTGTCCCACATGACAAGATCACCATTTTGCCAATGATGGCGCGCTTGAAACTCCGGGCGAACGCTATGTTCAAATAAAAATGAAAGTAGGGCTTGGCTCTCCTTTACGCCCCAACCCTGAAATCTCGAAGTGAATGCACGACAAACAAAAAGCGCTTTTTCATGCGTCTCATCGTGCTCTCTGATCACGGGGTGAACTGCGTTGGGGGCTTTTTCCGAGTCTTTTCTGTACTGCGTCGCAAGGTTAGCAGCAGTGTGTTCGGCCTTCAAATTCAGGAGTACAGACCTCAGTCCTTCCGAGAGTGTGTTGAAAGCGAGTATCTGATTGGAAAAGGCCGTATCTCCACCGATCGAAGGAGTTTCGCGAGCGTAGAGCATAGTAAATTTTGGTGGCACTTTGTTGTAGGTCATATCGGAGTGCCAATGCTGATTGATATCTTTCTGCTTGCCAGCATTTTGCAATTCGATAATGTCGGGGAAGTCTTTCATACCGGCATAAGGATGTCTGACCAACTCTCCCCAGCGACGGGCAAAGGCAATGTGGTCGCTTTCAGTCAGATTCTGATTAGGAAATACAATCACCTGATGTGCAAGAAAATGCTGGTTGATCTCCAACCACTCAACTTCATTCGCCTTCCTGACGTCAATCCCCTCAATTCGAGCTCCAAGCGGCGCGGCAATTCGTGTTACTTTCATTTTCAGCATCCTCTGTGATCAGTGTCAGGAAAACGTAATCACGCAAAAAGTGTGTTCTTGTGTGATTGTGATCTGTTAAAATACAGGTTTTCCCAGTCTTGAATTACGATTAGATAGTGTCACGTAAAAGGTAGTAGATGCGACTCTGTTTTGTATTTTTTAATCAGTTTCTGTCGGGAATCAATATTAATGATTCAAAAGGGACCTGACTCAATATGTACCAAAGTTGGAAATCTTTAGGTTTGTTGCGCAACATGCTGCACCTTGTTGCTTTGCTCCTCATTCTGGTTTTGCCTTTTGCTGACCCTATGTGGCATCCGGAAACGGTTTACGAACTGTTCATGGGGGCAATAATTCCCGCAACCGCTCCTATCGTATTTGTCGTCATAATGTTCGATGTGCTGATGTCGAGTGTGATGAAATCAGGCTATGAGTCTGATGAAACGCTCTACTTTGGACGTGTTATTAAGTGGCATTTGGCGATTGGGTTTACGCTTTTGGCCATGTGGTTTCTTTCGTTTACAGACGCATTGTTTCTCTAGCAGAGCGCCTGACGCCTAACAATCCGTTTAAAGGTGCGTCGCCGAGATTGATAGATTTGGCGATTTTTAGCGCATCATTCATTGCCATACCCTCATGTTTTACCAAGAACGCTGCCCAGATTTGGCTGGCTCTTTTTGCACTGCGACAGTGCAACAAAATTTTCCCGTTGTGATCGTCGTAGGTCGCGATAAATTTATCCAGGAAAATTTCCGGGTAGGCTTTATTACCATTCATAGGTATCTGAATGTAGTCCAATCCGATTGATTTGACGAGGGCGGCTTCATCAAATGGCACTTGTTCTCTGTCCATCATTTCCTCGGGAGTTCGCAGGTTGACGACGGCCGTAATGCCCTGTTGCCCAAGTCTTCTGATAGCGGTTGCGCTTGGTTGACCCGCAATATAGCTATCGCCGCTTTTGAAATAGTGCTTGTAGTATTCAGTTGAGGTCAATTCTTGCGGGGTACCATGTTGCACGTCTGCTGCCGTGGTTGTTGTCAATATGGCACACGCAATAAATATCAGGAAGAGGAGGTTTCTCATTTAAGCGCGCTCATATTGGCTATCATGTACGACATTCTAGTATGAAAAAGCACAGTGTTGCCAAGCTAAAAAATCGTTGTTACATTGAAATAGTCATTATTGGTCTAGGAGACGCAGGGGATGGAGGTGCTTGATCATGAGCAGATTAAACAAGTGTTCGAACATGAGAAAAGGCCTCCTGTTGTTCCCAATCTGGCTAATGTGGACTGGGGTGTGCTTGACTATTTTGGCTGGATTCATCCGGCTGGCCACCAGGGTTATGTCGTGGTGCCTCTTGCCAATGATGAAATAAGAGGGTTAGTGCTCAGGCGTTCCATAGCGAGCGTGCGCAAACCCAGGTTTGAGATGTGTTCTTGGTGTAATCATGTTCATCAGTCCAGCGGAACGGCGATGTTTAGCACGATAGTCAGAGGTTCGGATGAGCGAAAAACAGTCGGTAACCTCATGTGTAGAAATCTAGATTGTAGTCTGAGGATTCGAAATTTATGTTCGGATCCACCCAGTTATATGGGTGAGACAATTGATTTGGGCAATAAGGTTTCTAGACTTCAAAATTCACTTTATCGATTTCTGCATCGATCGAACTCGCTTTATGCGATGGAATCTTGAAGTTGTTTCTGCTTTTTAGTGTCTGTTTTGAATTTCTTTGATAAATAGATCAATCCTCGATTGCCAGGCTAGCTCATAAGCGTCATTCCATTCTGCCCCCAGAGATTCGGCAATCACATCCTTTAGTGCCTCTAATAAATTTCCGTACATGTCAGGTTTTACACTGTAGGCAAGTCGGTGGTTTTTTACCTCGAAATTCAAATAGCTTTCTTCGTCACTGTAGTCTTCATTCATCATCAGGCGATAGACCTCATCGAGCATTCGTCCCCGCACAATGTCATCAACGTGTGTCATCAATTCCTTAGAACCGGGGCACCTCGCAAAGTAGTTTTTGTATACTGCGAGAGATATGTCACCCGCTTTTTCGGCGACGATCTCAAATGATGTGTATACCAGATCTTTAGCCATCAGAACCTCTCTTTGTTTTAACTGAAGAGTATACGTATTCGGCAAGCAGTTGACTTACCGATATTTGCGCGGAAATTGATCCCGCGCAATACAATAGGAAAAAACTTTTCCTATTGAGAGATGCCGCTTATGAGGCTGCCATCGATTGAACCGTTTCCAGATCTTTCTTCAAGTGCTTCGAAGCAAAGAAATAGTTAATGAAAGATACAAAATAGATACAGGTGCATATCATTAATGCGATGCGAAGAGATTCAACATCAGTCATGCCCAAGGTGTTTTGGAACACGTCGCTCATTACCCCGACTGTCGTTGGTCCGAATACTAGGCCAATGATATTGATGATAAAAAGTAGCAAAGCAGATGCTGCTGCGCGCATCGCCAGAGGGGCGAGGGATTGTGTCATGCCAAAGGTCGGGCCTGTGTACAAATTTGAAAGCAGGGCGGGCATGATGTAGAGCGCCAGAGCGATATACAGACTGTCAAAAAGATAAACTGCTATCGAGAACGGCGCTGCGATGAGAAATCCGTATGCGGGAATCCACATATAGTATCTTACATCCTTAGCGCCAAAGCGATCAGCCAACACGCCACCAAAAAATGTACCGATACCGCCAGCAATGCCGATGATCAATCCGAGTGCAGTGCCCACTTCTCCCGTTGTCATACCGTGCGTACGAATAAGAAAAGACGGCATCCAAGCGATTGCGCCGTAGCCAACAAATGCCTGAGTTGCCGCCCCCATTGAAAGGTGGCGAAATGATTTGAAACCCCACATGGTCTTAAGGACCTCGGAAAAGGGAATTTGCTCAACAGTGGGTGTGCGTCCCTCTGAATAACCACGAGGAGGTTCTTTTACTGTCATTTTCAACAGAATAGCAAGCGCAATACCAGGAATACCCACGACGAGAAATGCATTTCTCCAGCCAAAAAACTGATCTATCCACCCGCCAGCGAGATTACCGAACAATATTCCGACAGGAATTCCAAGTGCGTAAATTCCTAGGGCACTGGCTCGTGCGTCGGTTGGAAAGTAGTCTGCGATCAGTGAGTGTGAGGGTGGACTGCCTCCGGCCTCACCGACGCCCACGCCAATTCGGGCAATTAATAGCTGCACGAAGTTTGTTGCCTGACCAGACAAGGCGGTCATGGCGCTCCAGAGAGCCAGGCAGACAGAGATAATAGTGACTCGAGAGTGTTTGTCAGCGAGACGAGCAATGGGAATACCAAGCGTTGCATAAAAAATACCGAACGCGACGCCACTTAGTGCGCCAATTTGTGTGTCAGACAAATCAAGATCGGTCTTTATCGATTGGGCAAGAATGGCAAGAATCTGCCGGTCAACAAAGTTAAACACATAGACGATGGTCAAAACGCCGAGCACGTACCTTGTATATCCTTTAGTAAATAGTGGTTGCTGGGTGTGCGTCGCCTGTTCTGACGGTTCGGTCATGTATTCTCCGTTTGGATTTGATTTTACTGATCAGCTCGAAACCGTATTTCGAGTGTGTTGCGATCTGGGGTTTACCTGTTTCGTGAGTTCGCGTGGAACGCCAGATTCAGGTAATAACCTTAATGAAGGTTGATTGAGGTTCTCGCTCGGAGATTAGTTTGTTGACCGGTGCCTCAGTGTCCTCATAACCGATGGCCATACCGCAGAATATGCCTAGTTCAGGTGGCGCCCCAACAAATTCAGCGACTGTTTGCGGTCGGGTTGCCCAAATCTCCTGTGCGCAGGTTGCTAGTCCCGCCTCGGTTGCCAGCAACATAAACGTTTGTAGAAACATGCCGAGATCAGACCATTGCGGCTTTCCCATTTGATGGTCAACAAAACAGAAAAACGCACTGGGCGCTCCGAAAAACTGATAGTTCTCCATCAACCGCCGAATCCGTCCACCACGGTCTTCTCTGGGAATACCGAGGAGCGCATACATATCCTCGCCAACTTTAAAACGTGAACTACGATAGGGCTCAGATAATTGTGCTGGATATACATCGTATGCAGGGTCTTCCTGCTCTGTCTTGCTTGCCAAAAATTGTTGAAAACGGCGAGAAGACGCATCGTTGATCACGAAAATGCGCCAGGGTTGCAGATTGCCCCCTGATGGCGCTCGCGCAGCTTTTTCTAAAAGAGATAGTATTAAGCTCGTATCCACCTTTTTATCAGTAAAGGCTCTGACAGATTTACGGCTGGCGACCGCGTCACTTACATTCATCGCTTCTCTTTCCTGTGCATCACAATTGAACAATGTGTGAATTAAGTCACGATGCGCCAACAGTAGTCAATGCCTTAGCGCTTAACTGATGGGGTGCGAATTATTTTTACCGACTTTGACCCCATGGGTTTACGGAAACTTAACGAGACCTTCTGGTTGCATCCGAAGGCGCTTAGCCGCACCATGTGCACCTTTATATGATCATTAGTCATTGGAAACTATACTCGTCCAGTTTCCCTTGAAAACAGCGAGCAAACAGGAGAACAATATGAAAACCTCAATTTCCATCGGCAGTGCGTACTATAACGGGGAAGATTGGGACGGCCTCGTTGAATATACCGTCGAGGCTGAAAAAGCGGGAGTAGATTCCGCATGGTCCGCCGAAGCATGGGGTATGGATGCGATTGTTCCATTAGCTTTCATCGCTGCAAAAACAGAAAAAATTAAACTCGGCACGGGCATAATGCAGATCTCCTCTCGTGTGCCATCGATGATTGCCATGACCGCCCAGAGCCTGGATACAGTTTCACACGGTAGATTTTTGTTAGGCCTTGGTGTCAGTGGCCCTCAGGTTGTTGAAGGATTGCACGGAGCAAACTTTGCGCAGCCCCTGAGCAGGCTTAAAGAGTGCATCGCGGTGATTAAAAAAGGTTTGAAAGGCGATCGCGTTGAGTATGATGGCAAACATTACCTGTTGCCAAGACCAGGAGGTGAGGGTAAGCCCATCCGGTTATCTCAGCCACCCAGGCCAAACTTGCCCTTGTATCTTGCCACGCTGGGTCCGAAGTCCTTGGAACTCACGGGAGAGGTTGCTCAAGGTTGGTTAGGCACTTCATTTATTCCTGAACATGCCGATATTTTTCTTGAACCAATGGCAAAAGGTGCAGCAAAGAGCGGCCGTACACTTGCGGATATTGATATTCAAATTGGTGCCAGCTTCGAGTTGGGTGATCATGTTGAGGAGATGATCGAAGCAAGGCGACCTGCGCTCGCATTTACCTTGGGTGCTATGGGCTCTGCCCAGACAAATTTTTACAACGACGCATTCAAGCGTGCAGGTTATGAAGAAGCAGCCATCGAAGTTCAGCAACTCTGGGTGGCAGGCAACAAACCCGAGGCGATCAAGCGAGTGCCTGATGAAATGGTACTCAAAACAAATCTCATTGGCACCAAGGAGATGATTCGCGAAAGGTTGGATGTTTATAAAAGTGTGGGTGTATCGACCCTCAGTCTGCGTACAGGCGGAGAATCCTGGAAGGAAAAACTCGATGCGCTGTGTGAGGCGGTTGATTTCGTGAAAGGAGAAGACTGATTATTATCGTGAGTGGTGTTTAAAGTGTGGATTCGCGCCTCCTCCGAATTTCAATTCGAAGTAAGATCACCGACGCCGCTGATTTTTATGCTTCGACCGCGAAGCGGCGCTCAGCAATGGGTTGCCAGTGAGTCCTATACGTTAACGCCGAATGTGCCGGTCGTAGAGGTCACTGACAAGTACGGTAATCTGTGCCAGCGTATTGTGGCTCCGCCGGGTGACTTTGGTATTAGTACTGTCGCAGTAGTTGAGACGGCAGATGAATATGACCAGAACCGCGAGGCCGGTTTCATTGATATACCGAAATTACCCGAGTCAGTCCTCGAGTACTTGCTCCCTAGCCGTTACTGCGAGTCAGATCGATTCGGCAAAATGACGCTGGATCTGGTTAAAAACATTGAGCCAGGATACCAGCAGGTTGAGCGTGTCGTTGATTGGGTAAAAGAAAACATCAAATTTAAGCCGCTTAGCAGTACTTATCCGGTCTCCGCTGTAGAGGTAAACAAACGGCGTGAGGGTGTGTGTCGGGATCTGGCGCAAATATCAATGGCAATGTGCAGAAGTATCTGCATCCCAACTCGCCTTGTTGTTGGATACTTGCACGGTTTGGAGCCTATGGATATTCATGCCTGGTTCGAGGCTTATATCGGCGATCGCTGGTACGTGTTTGATCCAACTCAGGAAAACCTGAAAGGTGGACGAATCGCCATCGCCTATGGCAGAGATGCTGCGGATGTTGCGATCTACAATCAATACGGCCCACTTTTACTACCAAAAAAAATGGTGGTTTCGGTCAAAGCAGGCAGGGGTGCTGCTAGCTAAACCTCGCATTGCGGATGACATCATGTACATAGTGCAATTTTTCGATTACTGGGCGAGACAGTACAAACGGGTAGAGGTCACTTTGGCCACTACTCCGATTAATGCTGTTTAGGGCGTAGGTCAGGGGTAACCACTTTTCAAGAAGTTCATCAAAAGACGTGGCCCAGTAGCTGTCAATGGGCGAAAAGGATTGACCTGACTGGTTGTTTGTAATGATGACGCCATGATCGGTTGCGGTTTCAAGTGAATCAACGATGTTTAGATAGTGCGCCCAGGTCTCAGCCCAATCCTCCCAAGAATGCGAGCTAGCGTAAGCTGTGACATGTTTCTCGCGCCAGTCCGGGGTTGCGCCAACTTGATAGTAGTTAGCCATGGCTTTGTCGTAGTTTTCGCGCTCATCTCCGAATAGTTTTCGGTAACCTGTGATTTTTTGTGTATCTGCGATTAGATGTTGCCAGTAGTAGTGACCACTTTCATGTCTAAAGTGACCGAGCACAGAGCGGTAAACCTCGTTCATATTAAGTCTGCGCTTTTCCCTTTCGGCGTCATCGGCTTCCGCTAGATTCAAGGTGATAAGACCCGCGGAGTGACCGGTCATGACCCGCTGTGTTTCCTGAAAATCATCTTTGAGGTCTTTTAGGAAATTAAAAGCGAGTCCGTGTTTCTGATCTATTCCTTTGCCTACAACGGGAAGACCAAGCCTCAAGAGGCTGTAGAGTAGTCGACGTTTGCCCTGTTCGAGTTTAATCCAGAGGGGAATGTTCTCAGTAACTGAGAGATCAGGAATCGTGTTATTGAGTGCGCAGGATCGACAGTAAATGTCGGAACTTGTTGCTGGAATCAGCCAGTTGCAAGCATGCCAATCGAGCGTATTTTTACATTTTTTAAATGTAAGCCCCCTTGGATGTCCGTCAACGGGTTGCCACAGCTGCTCGTCATTTTGATCAAGGGTTGCCAGATTATGATCTTCGGGGATATACCCCAGGTCGTGCTGACAACGGACGCAGGATAGATTTTCAAAAAAGGTAAGTTGATCGCAGACCTGACATTTGAAGGACTTCATTTGTGAGCTTTTACTTTTGAGACTGGGGCTCATGGTAGCTGTAATGCTAGGGGTAAAACAAGAAAATACGTAGCGCTGATAGCGCGAGATAGCGAGTCGTTTATTTGTGTGATTGGCGCTATCTGTCAAGTACTTACTTAAGCGAGGGATGGTCTGGGACAGGGCGAGATCATGCTTGGCGCGTCATCAGATTCCTTTGTCGACGCAGTGAGTGCGCTGTTGATATAGCTTGATGTGGGTGCTTCCTCTGATCTTGGACACGGTAACTTTTTTTTTGAAGGTTGCGGGTTTGTTTTGATTGCGAACAGATTGTTTCGCCTTGCACGCAACCTGAACAATGAACTATTTGAATTGATAGGAAAGTTTTTCATTAGAATATCCAGGACAGTAACGTGTCCGATAAAGTGATAATAATCGCGGCGATAAATGTTGTGCCCATGTCCTCAATTTCAAAATCTTCCAAGACCTTGTCGGTCAGATAGAGAAGGAATGAATTGATAACGATCAGAAAGAATCCGACGGTAATGATCACGAAGGGGATGCTGAGGAATTTCAAAACAGTGCCCAGTGTCACGTTGATCAGGGAGTAAACGACGGCAACGATTATTGCCGTGCCATAACCTTCAACCCTGAGTCCTGGAAGTGACTCAGCGAGAAAAAATATCACACCGCCAAGAAAGAGTATGTGAAGTAGCAGGTCCATTTTTGTTCCTTATTCTATAATTTACGATCGATGTTGATATAGGATACACAATTCGTGCCAAATCTTTAAGTGTATGAATATTATGGAAATAATCCGATTGCGGGCTGTGCTTTTGGTTTTATAGACCAATGACTTGATCAAATCGACCAGATCCGCAAACGCAGCGAAATACTGAGAGTGCGTTTCACTACGGGGATAAGAATGGCACACTTAGCCCTCTGTTGGTTGCATTAACTAAGTGTTCCCTCCACAAAAACGTTCATCAGCATTTTACAGGAGCTCTCAAATGCTCGATCTACATTATTGGCCTACACCCAATGGCAAAAAAGTGACGATTCAACTTGAGGAATGTGGTATTCCCTACAATATCGTTCAATGCAACATCGGAAAAGGCGATCAGTTTGACAGTAGTTTTCTGGATATTTGTCCGAATAACCGAATGCCTGCACTGGTTGATCATGAACCAAAGGATGGAGGAGAGCCGATATCTGTATTTGAGTCTGGAGCCATCATGCTCTACATCGCAGAGAAGACGGGGCAGTTTATGCCCGAAGATATAAGAGGCAGATACGAGGTGACACAGTGGCTTATCTGGCAGATGGCTAACCAAGGACCCAAGACGGGTGAATGTGGTCACTTCAGAAGGTTAGGAGACAGTCAGGGTGACCAATCTTATGCTGTTACAAGGTTTACAGACGAGGTTAATCGATTTTACGGCGTGCTAAATAACCGTCTGTATAACCAACCTTATATTTGCGGAGACGAGTACACTATCGCGGATATGATCTGTTATCCATGGACTGTTAACTGGCAAGGGCAGGGTCAGGACATCAATGAGTTTAAGTATTTTAAGCGCTGGTTCGATGAGCTTAGTGATCGCCCTGGCGTCAAAAAGGGCATGGCAGTGGGTAGCGAGTTTGCTAACGATTATTCGAAAATGTCCGAGGATGACTTGGCAGCCCTGCGAAATATGCTCTACAACCAGAGAGCCAGACCAGCACCTGACACGGGCGGTTTGTTAGATTGAGTTCCCGCACTACATGGCTGGTCATTCCCTGCTTCAACGAAGTAGCAAGACTGGCTGGCCAGAATATCGCCGAACTGGTGGCGAATGACGATGTGGGTGTCGTTCTCGTTGATGATGGCTCCGATGACGGCACACGGGAATTAATGTTCAATATTCAAAACGCTGGTGCTGGTGTTGATGTGCTAGTTCTTCAACAGAATATGGGAAAAGCGGAAGCCGTTCGCCGAGGCATGAACCACGCACTGACCCTTGGTGCCAAAGTTGTTGGTTATTTGGATGCTGACTTTGCGACACCTGCTAAGGATATGTTGGCGCTGCTGAACAAACTGGAAGCTAACGAGGTAAAGGTTTGCCTCGGTTCCAGATGGCTTCATTTGGGAGCAAAAATAGACCGAACCGCTTTTCGTCATTACGGTGGTCGTGTGTTTGCAACGATTGCTTCCTCGGTTTTAAAACTGAATATTTACGATACTCAATGTGGTGCAAAAGCTTTTTGTGTAAGTGAAGTATTGGTGAGATCGATATCCGAGCCCTTTCTCTCTCGTTGGGCATTTGATGTTGAACTCATTGGTCGGTTGCTGAATGACGCCTCTGAAGACGCTAGATACACAGAGCAGGATTTTATTGAAATACCCTTACAGACCTGGCGTGACATTCGGGGTTCAAAGATTCGTATTGCTGATATGGTGACCGCTACGTTCGAGTTGTTGCTTATCAGTCGTGCTCTGAAGCGATGGGCAAAACGAACATAGACGATGTTATTGAAGATTGGAGCGATAAATGGCTGGATTAACACCATCGGTCGACAAACTGCTGGCTCTGATAGAGCATAAGCAAGATGACTTGGTTTCGCTGACCCAGGCGCTTGTACAAATTCCAACGATAAACCCGCCGGGAGACAATTACGCAGACTGTATCGAACTCCTGAAATCGAGGCTTTCGACACGAGGGTTTCAAATCGAGATTATTCGAGCAGAAGGAACGCCGGGAGATACAGATCGATATCCTCGTTTAAATCTTATCGCGAGAAGAGAAGGAAGCAGGCCTGGTCCTTGCGTTCACTTCAACTCGCACATCGATGTCGTTCCTCCTGGGAAAGGCTGGAACGACGACCCGTTTGCGGCTGTCGTCCGGGATGGAAAAATCTATGGTCGTGGCACGTGTGATATGAAAGGTGGGCTTGCCGCCTCTATTATCGCGGTTGAAGCGCTACTTGAGTGGATGCCTGATTTCCCAGGTGCGATAGAAATTTCCGGTACTGCTGACGAGGAGACCGGTGGTTACGGTGGTGTTGCTTACCTGGCGGAAAAAGGCTGGATGGCGGCGCCAAGAATTGATCATGTGATCATTCCCGAACCCTTGAACAAAGATAGAATTTGTCTTGGCCATCGGGGTGTGTGGTGGTCAGAATTGGAAACATTTGGCACGGTTGCCCATGGCTCAATGCCCTTCCTTGGTGATAGTGCTATTCGTCATATGACGGCCGTACTTAACGAATTTGAAACGACGCTTTATCCCCTGCTGGAACAGAAGGTCACGTCGATGCCTGTTGTGCCGGATGGCGCAAAACAATCCACGTTGAACATTAATTCCGTTCATGGTGGATTGGAAGAGGGGTTCTCTGGTTTGCCTGCACCGATGGTTGCTGATTCCTGTCGCCTTGTATTAGATAGAAGGTTTCTAATCGAAGAAGAACTTATCGAAGTCAAGTCCGAAGTGCTGGAAATACTAGAAAGCCTAACCAAGGCGAGGGAAAATTTTTCATACGAGTTGAGAGATCTGTTTGAAGTGATTCCTTCTATGACTGACAGAAATGCAGCGGTTGTTCAATCGGTGGATCACGCGATTAGTCAAATATTTGGTCGAGCACCCGAATACGTTGTTTCGCCTGGAACCTATGATCAAAAACATATTGACCGTATTGGTAAGCTAGAGAATTGTATTGCTTATGGGCCGGGCATTCTCGATCTTGCTCATCAGGCAAATGAATACGTTGGCATTGCAGATATGGTTGAGTCGGCCAAAGTTATGGCGCTCGCAACGCATGAACTATTGACAGGGGCGCAGGCAAAGTGAAATTACAGGACAAAAACACAATCGTAACTGGTGGCGCATCCGGGTTTGGTGCTGGGATTGTTGCAAGGTTTCTCGAGGAGGGAGCAAATGTAACTATCGTTGATTTCGACAAAACTGCAGCGTTGGCGTACATGGAATCTTTGAAGTCGGACCGTGTTCATTTTGAGTATGCAGATCTGGCGGACGGTAAAAGTGTTGCAGAACTCTTTGATCGTTTGCAGACTCGTTGGTCGCGACTTGATGTGCTCGTCAACAACGCCGGTACAACACATCTTCCCGCCTTACTAGAAGACGTATCAGAGAAAGACTTCGACAAGGTCTTCGCCGTCAACGCGAAGAGTGTTTACTACACGAGTAAGTTCGCCGTACCTTGGATGAAGCAGCAAGCTGCAGGTGCGATAGTCAATATCGCCTCCACTGCGGCTTTAAGTCCAAGACCTCACCTGACTTGGTACAATGCGTCCAAGGGCTGGATGGTGACGGCAACAAAGTCGATGGCTATTGAGCTTGCCTCTGAGCGTATCAGAGTTAATGCAATATGCCCGGTCGCTGGCGAGACGCCGTTGCTAGCATCATTTATGGGTAGCGATACACCAGAAACCAGAGAAAAGTTTCTGTCTTCCATTCCCCTGGGACGGTTTTCAACACCGAAAGATATCGCCGCGACAGCGCTCTATTTGGCGAGTGATGAAGCCGCGATGATCACCGGTGTTGCGCTTGAAGTAGATGGTGGTCGCTGCATCTAAATGTCGTAGTTGTCACCGTGAAACATGCCAAAAATACCTGTTACTCAAATTCACGGTGTTCCCACCAGGGAAAAAACTCAGGCATCTCAGCGCTCACCTTGCCGGGAAATATCGCAGGTCTCTTTTCTAGAAACGACGCAACACCTTCTTTTGCATCCGTAGATTTACCCATTGCGTTTACGCCTCGAGAATCAATGTTGTGGGCGACCACGGGGTGATCAGCGCCAAGCATTTTCCACATCATATTTCTGATCAACGCGATGGACAAAGAAGAAGTCTGGTCCGCAAATTCGAGTGCCAGTTTCCTTGCTGCGGGTAAAAGATCTTCGGGTTCGTGCACACTTCTTATTAAACCTTTTTCGAGCGCCTCTTCAGCGCTGAAAACGCGGCCGGTGTAAGTCCACTCCAACGCCTGACTAATGCCTACTAGTCGAGGCAAGAACCAGCTTGAGCAGGCCTCTGGTACGATACCGCGCTTGGAAAAAACAAAGCCATATTTTGCGGAAGTAGAAGCCAATCTAATATCCATCGCACACTGCATGGTCGCGCCGACGCCTACAGCTGGACCATTACAGGCCGATATAATGGGTTTCAGGCAATCAAAAATTCGAAGGGTTAATAAGCCCCCGCCATCTGCGATGGACTTTTTTTCCTCTTGCGCTGCTTTCGGCGCGCCAGCGTCGGCGTCGAAGGTGCTTGCACCGCTGGAGAGGTCGGCACCGGCACAGAAGCCTCTGCCCGCGCCTGTAACGATAATGGCTTTTACGGTGTCGTCGGCATCAGCTCGGTCCAGCGCATTGATCATCTCCGTCATCATCTGCCCTGTGAATGCGTTTAGCTTGTCGGGTCTGTTTAGTGTGATGGTCAATATGCCTTCATCTATATCGTAAATTATTTGTTGGTAGTCCATAGAGTTACTCGCTGTTGTTTGAATCTTGTGTGGAAGGATGTGCTCCGACTTTAATGGTGTTTTTGGGTAGAACGCGTTGCAATGTCGGCCTACTGTCCGAATGTCTTTGCTTTTTGAAGGTAGGTTAATTCTTCTTTTGTGTTGGCGCGTCCCAGAGCAGCATTTCTGTGAGGAAAACGTCCAAATCGGTTAATAATTTGCTGGTGCTCAGTCGCATGTTCTAAAAAACTTTGAAGTTGAGGATGCCATTTTGGATCAGCTTCACTTCTTAGCACGTGAAATAATTTGACTGATTGTTCCTGAAATGCGGATGACTCAGCATGCTCGAATGGCATATATAAAAAAACCTGTTCAACTGGCTTAAGTGATTTATGTTGTTCCGCATCGACTACCTGACGTGAGATAGCCAAAGCGGCAGCATCATTCGCAAATGCCCGAGCTTGACCTCGATAGAGGTTTCTCGAAAACTGATCGAGTAGAATAATGAGCGCGAGACATCCATGCACGCTATTTTTCCATGCTGTTAATTGACCCTGTTCTGCTGCCAGTAGCAGCTCGCCGAACTGTCGTCGTATCGCGTCATCTGCCGCGGGGCTGCTCATAAACCATCGTTTGCTTTTCGACGCAGCAATCATTGCATCGTCAGCGGCTTCTCCGATCCAGTATGACATCACACGATCTATATCGCTCACTCACGTAACCACGGTCTATCGGGCATGGGCTAATAGTTCTTCATCAGTCAGTTCCAGATATTTTTTGAGGTGGTGTACGCCAAGGTAGAAAGGCAATGTGTCTGCGAGTGCAATCAATAACTTCAGTACATAATTACTACCCATGAGTACGAATAAAGTGCCTGCGGTCATAGCCCCTGCCAAAAATTGCGCGCCAAATGTCACCGCGACCACCATGAATGAATCGACACCCTGACTGATAACGGTGCTGCCATTATTTCTTAACCAAAGATGCTTTCCATTCGTTAGATTCTTCAAGAAATGAAACATATACACGTCGCAATATTGTGCAGCGATGTAAGCCATCATAGAAGCGGTTACAGCACCTGTCGTTGTGGCGTAGAGTAAAGAGTACATTTCAATTGATCCGCTGACAGTTTCTCCGTTCGGCAGGCTGACGCTGCCCGCCAGTGGTATGAGTTGCCAGGGGGGCTGAAGTTCCGGGCTGACCGAGGGCATCATATTACCTACCCACATAGTCGCGACGATAAATATGTTGAGTCCTAATCCTACCGTCACAAGAAAGTTGGCCCGAGCCCGGCCATAAAGTTCGCTGATTAAATCAGTACACAAAAACGTAATTGGGTAAGGCAGAACACCAACGGCAACCGCGAGTGGGCCTATTTCAATAAATCGGGTAATACCAATCAGGTTCAGCATCGTCATGGCGCTAAGAAATGTCCCAGCGAGAATGAGAAATACCCGTTCACGTTTTTCATGCAGTTCAGGCGATATGATTCTCGCAGTAACTGCCTGACCTGTATCTTGAAGAGATGTCATTTTTCAGTGTTTCCTCAGGGCTTCTAAATTTGCGTAGGGTAAATCCAGTGTTATCGTTCTACTTGGCCAAGGTTTGCGTGAATGACAGCACCGTTGATCACAGGATTCTCCGCGGCGAAAACGATGGTGTTAGCGATCTCTTCAGGCGTCACAAGACGGCCAAAAGTGCTTAACGTTGAAAGACTTTCAATAATCTCCGCATCTTCACCTACATGGGCGCGTAGCATTTCGGTGTCCGTAAACCCAGGGCAAACACATGCGGTATGTATGCCTGTATTTGCAAGATCCTGACAAGTGGAACGCATCATGCCGATGAGCGCATGTTTGCTCACAACGTAGCTATAAGTATTAGCAACAGCCTTTTCCGAAAGTGTTGAGCCAACGTATATGATGCCAGAGCCTTGTGTCATTTTTGGAATCAAGATCTGATTAAGAATATGAGGAGCAACAACATTCAATTCGAGCGTGTGCCTAAAGTCAGCAGTAGCGGTATTGGCTGCTGAGTCGCTCTTCAATTCAGCGGCGTTATGGACCAGAGTGATATGCCCGTCGATTTGAAGTTCCTCAACAAGCAGAGCGAACTTGTCAGCGGCATCTGGTGCTGCTAGATCGATGTTGTGATTTTCAATGCTGGCGTGAGCAGCATCTGAACGTGAGATGTTGATGACGCGGTAACTTTTTTCAGCGGCCATTTTTGCGACCTGAAAACCAATACCTTTGCTGGCGCCAGTAATTATCAGTGTTTTCAATTTTGACTCCAATGTGCTGAGGCGCCCTGACCAGGGCTGGACAATATCTTGATATAAAGTTCAACAATGCCAGCATCAGCAAGGTCAGGATGGTTTAACACGCGATCTAAAAAATAGTGAGAAAGTTCTTCCACTGTACTGTTGGCAATCGGCAAAATTATCAGGTCTCTTGGTAGAAACGGAATTCGTTCACCATTAAAAATGCCATAAGTGTAGTCGTTACCGTGTTCTATTTCGAGGTGAGGAGATTGAGAGGGTAATATCATTTTTTCGTCAATTTCATCACACATTGCCCGGAGCATTTTTTTTAAGATGGCATAGTCGAAAAGTAAGCCGGTGTCTGACAAGGGAGCGGTAGCCTTGCACTCCAGTTGATAATTGTGGCCGTGCAGGTCTTCGCGTTCAGTGGCATTAAAGATCGTAAAATGTGCAATCGAGAAGTTAAGCGCTTCTTTATTGAGTTCGATGGTACTAAGTCTTGGAGCCGAATTTGCTAGGGTGTTGTTTGCCAGTTCTTTCAATTGTGTTTCCAGATTGTTGATTGCATGAATATGTTACCTGATGGTAACCCATTTGCGTCAATCAAGGGAGATAGTGCACACTCGGATGTGGTTGTTTTTAACCCGATTATTTTAATCCATTAGAGATGAATTCAGGTATCGATTCGGAGGAATATTAAGTGAGACTGACAAAACTAAGTCGATCAGTGCAAGGAAAGGTTGTGGTAGTGACCGGTGCTGCCAGTGGCATGGGTAAGGCGACAGCAGAGCTTTTTGCCGATGAGGGTGCCCATGTTGCGGCCATCGATCTAACCGAAAGTGCGCTCAATGAAGTGGTAGCAGCGATCAACGAGGCAGGCAAGAGCGCGAAAGCATGGGTGCTCGATCTGGCCGATGCCGAGGCGATAAAGACTGTCTTCGATGATATTGCTGCTCATTTTGGTGGCATTGATATTCTGGTTAACAATGCGGGTATATCGCTTGGCACAGCAATAGATGCCGAAGACTACCCGGCGCTTTGGCACAAAAGTATTGCTGTACTATTAACCGCACACACCTTAACCATTCGCGCATCTCTGCCTTATCTGCGGCAATCGGAGCATCCACGAATTATCAATATCGCATCAACAGAAGCGCTAGGAGCCACTAAGTTTGGTAGTCCTTATACCGCCGCGAAATCGGGCGTAACAGGACTGACGCGATCACTGGCGGTCGAGTTGGGTGACGACGCCATCACGGTTAATTGTGTATGCCCAGGACCCATAAATACCGGTATGACGTCAGCGATCCCAGAAGAGAATAAGGCGATATTCGCCCGTCGCCGAACTGCGCTCAAACGCTACGCTGAGCCGGAAGAGGTGGCCCACGCAACGCTGAATTTTGCGTTGCCTGCGTCTCAGTACATGACAGGGGTAACCTTGCCTGTAGACGGTGGATTAACGATTCGGAATGCCTAGCAAGGTCAACCGGCATAGGCTTGTCCTTCGACCGGGCGTTTTGGCTGCATTTGCATGTCTGGCTATATACCGACCGCCCCGTTTAGTGACGGTACCTATCAGCTTGCAAGCCTGCACTTCCGTACATCGTTGACCGCAGCATTTGCCGGGGAAGCGTCCTCAGTCGCGGAAAGCTGTTCCAAAGGCCGGAAAAATAGGCAATAAGGCGCTTTGAAGACGCTGGCCATAAGTGAAAACAATGATTGTATTCCCTTCGCAGGCGAGTAAACTTGCGCCGCTGCACGGCCCCTCGTCTATAACGACGATTAATGCATATTTCCCCTTCCAGGTGTCCTTAATGTCCGATTTAGAAGCTCCCTCGACCTCATTTGATGAACTTGGGCTTGCGAGTGATGTACTCGCCGCGGTGAACGAAGTAGGTTACGAAATTCCATCGCCGATCCAAGCTCAAACTATCCCTCATCTCATCGACGGTACGGATGTGTTGGGACATGCGCCGACAGGGACCGGAAAAACAGCTGCATTCGCGTTGCCGCTGCTTTCTAGGCTGGATATGAAGTCCAAAAATGTGCAAGTTATGGTGCTCGCACCCACCAGAGAACTTGCAATTCAGGTGGCAGAAGCGTTTCAGCGTTATGCATCAAAAATTAAAGGTTTTCATGTGCTTCCTGTTTATGGCGGGCAACCTTATCTTGGTCAAATCAAAGCGCTAAAGCGCGGTGTTCAAGTCGTCGTGGGAACTCCGGGAAGAGTGATGGACCACATGCGAAAGGGTACGCTCAAGCTCGATAAGCTGCAGGCGTTGGTGCTTGATGAAGCTGACGAAATGCTAAACATGGGTTTTCTTGAGGATGTTGAGTGGGTGTTAGAGCAAACGCCGCAGGACAGACAAATAGCGTTGTTCTCCGCCACAATGCCAAAGGAAATCAAGAGAATTGCGGATAAGCATCTAAACAATCCGCAGGAAATAAGGATAAAAACCAAAACTGCTACTGCTGATACGATTCGTCAGCGCTATTGGCAGGTTAGCAATATGCATAAGCTTGATGCGCTCACGCGCATACTGGAGGTTGAAACCTTTGATGCAATGCTGATGTTTGTCAGGACCAAAGTGCAGACCGTTGAGCTTGCTGAAAAATTAGAGGCGCGCGGATACTCTGCGGCGGCGCTCAATGGTGACATGATGCAGAAAACCCGCGAACAAATGGTGGATAGGCTGAAGAAGGGTTCGCTGGATATTCTTGTTGCGACAGATGTTGCTGCGCGAGGCTTAGACGTTGATCGGATCACCCACGTAGTTAATTACGATATCCCCTACGATACGGAAGCCTATATTCACCGAATAGGTCGAACCGGACGAGCGGGTCGAACGGGTGACGCAATTTTGTTTGTCTCCCCGAGGGAGCAGCGCATGTTGAAAGCGATTGAGCGTGCGACCAAAAAGCAGATAGAACCACTTGAGCTACCAACAACCGAGATGGTGAACAATAAGCGGATTGCTGACTTTAAACAGAGTATCAGCGATACCTTGGCAGGTGGCCGGTTAGAGTTTATGCAGGGTATTCTTGAGCAATTTGAACAAGAACACGACGTGCCGGCGCTAGAAATAGCCGCGGCGCTTGCAAAAATGTCGTTGGGCGATCGTTCCTTGTTGTTGGTCGAAAAAAAGGCACGCAAAGTTAAAGAACGGCATGTTGAAGAAAATGCCAGAAAACCGCGTCGCAACGAGAACCGGTCTGAACGTGGTCCGCGTGAATCTAACAGTCGGGAAACAAACCGGACTCACCGTAAAAAGGACCAAGGTCCCCCGGAAGGTATGGAAAGGTTTAGGGTTGCTGTGGGTCATGTGCACGATGTTCAACCCGGTAATATTGTTGGTGCTATCGCCAATGAGGCTGGGCTCGATGCTGAGCATATTGGCCACATTAATATCCAGGAAGATCACAGTCTTGTGGACTTGCCGATGGGTATGCCGAAAGACATCTTCAGGGATCTCAAAAAAACCTGGGTCTGTGGTCGTAAGCTTGAGATTGTTCGTCTGAAAGAAGGCATACCTGAAAAGCCCTCAAAGGGAAAATCACCTTCCAGCGCAAAAAGTAAAAAATCTGGCGCCCAAGATAGAAAGCCGCGTAAAGCGAGGAAATCCAACAACACCGGTGATTGATGCCGGTTGCTTGGTGAGCCTTGTTTCGCGTCGATCAAGTGACAAAATGGAGCAGGCAAAAAGTATCAGCTTTCAAAATCCGAAGCTATTGAGACTTTCCCTTTTTGTAGCGGCGTCTTGGTGTCGCGGTGTCTAAGGATGGTAAGAAGATGTTCGCAAGCTTGGCTGAGAACGAATCCGGCTGGAACACGATTATGCTGGACGGCCGAATTCCCTTTAGTGAAATTGAACGGCGCCCGCGCTGCGCGTTAGGTGTTTGCCTGCTTCGTGCTTCGGGTACGCTTCTTGTAAAATTTCTTGATGTTGTGATTGGTATGGTTGTCGAGGATGTTATCCAGCGTACGCCCGATTTTAGTCGAGATGCGAATTCGTTCTATTTGTGGCCAAGTGGAACGCTCCCCTTCAGAAACCAGCTCTTCGATTTCTTTAGCTGACAATTGCGCCAGTAATTTTTGTGGGTCCACAAAGTTAAAGCTTGGGGCGATGTTGATATCTCCCGTGTAATCCTGAGCCATGACCGAGTAGAACATGCTCATTGCTTGGCCCGCGCTGGGGATCTGGCGGAGATATTTTCTACTGAACTGTTCGCTCGTCTTAAGCATCTCCCGCGTCGCGTGACGCATGACCGATTTGGTGCCACTAGGTAGTGGAATGAGTTTGTCTGTGCTTAGCATTGCCAGCGAAAGCGGATTTGCCTGACTCACAATATAGTGGTTGACGGCGTAGAGTCTAGATAGCCGTTTCGCAGGCAAGTCGTCTGTCACGGCGCCGTCAACCCAACGCCTGTTAGGCAAATATGGTTGCGGTTCACCGTAGACATTTTTGGCCATCAACATCACTGGCGGAAAAACGCCTGGTACAGCACACGATGCCATGACCGCGCTTCTAATATAAACGTTAGGAGATGTTACCGCGTTCATTAATCTTGAGGTTTGATGCTCTTCATGTGGCGCGATAGTGACACTGATCGATCGACCGGTTTTCTCATAGGCTTCCTGAAATGTCATGTCTGGTATGAATCTCTCCAACATCAATTTGAGCTGATCTGGATCGACCTGAGGGCGAACGAGCCCCCAGGGTTGTTGTCTTGGTTGTTCATCGAATGGCGACTGAAACAGGTCCGTTTCAAAAAGCTCAAGTAATTCATCGGTTGTGTGCGTGCCGAGCAATGAGGCAAACACCGATCCAGCGCTAGAGCCGGAAATCACATCGGGTAAAAGGTCCTGTTCGATGAGCGTTTTACCCACGCCATGATGGAAATGCCCAAGAGAACCTGCACCGCTCATCATCAACGCAGAACGACCGAAACAGAGACGTGCACGGTGAAAGAAATCTATTTTGTCTTCGTGATTCAGTTCTTCCGTCTCAGGCAGCGTTTCGATGTGATGAAGCGCATCAACCACTTCATCCACATAATCAGTAATCAGTTTTTTCGTCCCGATTTTTGCCTTCTCATACATGGCTGCACTGCCTATGCCACCCTGATTACCGTGAATCCCCTCGTTTAATGCGAATAAAAGGCCCACATCGTCGTGATTAGCACGGAGTTTTCTAAGTTCATCAACCCGATACTGAATATTGGCGTAGTCGTACTGGTTGGAAGTTGGCTCGAGCTTCCATTTGTCCATACCCGTAGCTTCATCATGGGCCAAGGCAGACTCTTTCCACTCTTCATAACTGGTTGCGCGACGAAGCTCCCGGTCTAACCGGGAGTGGCTGGCTTTGAGTGACAACATTCAAACTCCAATTCCAAAACTTACTATGTTGCAGCGCAGTATAGTTATAAATCATGTGTTGGTCACCACTCGATTAGCGGTTTTACTGACAGGCTTGAAAAATCTCATGCTAAGTTCGGATCCTCACAGCATGAGGGTAAACCTAAGCGCCAATTATACGATGGTTGTTTTGCCCGGTCAGCGTTGTCTAATCTGCCAGCGGCAGACTAAGAAGCCCCTTATTGTCTGGTGATTACCATGTCTGATTCGATCATATTGTCCAAATCGTACTCAATGTACTGCTCAAGATCTCTTCTTGACCTCGTCTCGTTCAGCATCGTGAGAACTTGGCTTAAAATCGCCAGCGCCATTGAGTCAGAACTCATCGAGGGTGATGCCTCTGCTTCCACAATTGCCTGTTTTATCAGTTCTTTTGCCCGCGTATTTTCTCCGCTCACCTCATCCACCTCATTGGATAAATGTGGCATCATGCCTCGCGACAAAACCCATTACCTTGCGCCAGATCAAAATGATCGTAGCAAGCTGCGCCTAACCTTAAGACAAGCCAGGGAAATCATTGTGGAAGTAACAAGAATCGGGGCTTATGGCATTCTCATGGATGAAAACAGGGTCCTGCTCTGCAGGCTTTCGAGCCAGGTACCAGGATTTGCAGGAAACTGGACTTTGCCGGGTGGCGGCATCGAGTTTGGCGAACAGCCCGCGGATGCTATGGTCAGGGAAGTCGAAGAGGAAACTGGATTGCACGTGATACCCAAAGTCATTGTGGATGCTCATTCACTTCAACGGGAGTTTGGCGGGCGTAATATGCACTCGATTCGAATAGTGTACCTAGCAGAAGTAGCCGGTGGTGAATTGCGGTTTGAACAAGATGGCACCACAGATCGCTGTGAATGGTTTACCGAAGAAGAAGCACGGACGTTGCCGTTGGTGGAACTTGGAAAAGAAGGTATCGAGCTGGCTTTTGGGTCATCGAGCGGATCGGAAGCCTAGAGCTAGGTGTGGAGATCAAAGGTGTGGGGCGGGAACCAACAGTGGGGTTTCAATTTACGCCAACGCAGATTGTGGTAACGGAAGCGATACAGAGAGAAAAGTTAGGGCAATGTGAAGATGTAAATGGTGAGCGACCTCAAAGCATTGCGTACCTTTGTGCTAACACCTGAGTTAGTAAAAGCGTATTCCTCGACAGGCAATAGCATCCATTACGATATGGCCTCTGCAAACAGCGCCGGTTTTCGAGCGCTCATTAGCGCCCATTATAGTTGGAGGAATCGGTGTACACTATCTGATTCACACCCTTTGGCGAGAGCATTTGGCTGACACTTTTGATATGTCGATCTACTTTCGCCGGCCGATATCTTGGGTTAATACCTTCACGGTTGCTGCATTTCCATGGAAAAGCATTGGGTTGATACGAGAGGGTAAAGTGTTGACTGAAGCTCGCGTGAATCTTTTGAAATAGCTGTTAGGAATAGCCCTATTAGATAACCTGAGCACCCATTTAACGAAGGAAAGGAATACTATGCCTCAAGCATTTGAAGGGATTCGCATTATCGACTTCTCCCAGGTTCTTGCCGCACCGTTCGCGGTGATGCAGTTGGCGCTGTTAGGAGCAGAGGTGATTAAGGTCGAACAACCGGAAGGCGGTGATCAGACGCGAGGTCTGATGAATTTCGGAGAGGATTTAGGGTTATCACCGTCTTTTTTGGGTATGAATTTGAACAAGCAAAGCCTGACGCTTAATCTTAAAGCGCCGGAAGCCGTTGAGATTGTTAAACAGCTGGTCGCTAATGCGGATGTTGTGGTTGAGAATTTTAAAGCGGGCACGATGGAGCGCATGGGACTAGGCTTTGATACTCTCAAAACTATCAAGTCAGACCTGATCTACTGTTCAGTCACCGGCTATGGTCAAACTGGACCCAAGGCTGGAGAGGCAGCCTATGACGGTGCAGTGCAGGCGGCATCAGGCATGATGTCACAGAATGGGCATGCTGAAACAGGTCCAACAAGGGCAGGTTATATGCCTGTAGACATGTCGACAGCATTAAACACTGCTTTCTCCATAGCAGCGAGCTTGCACAGAAAGGCGAAAACCGGACTGGGTCAGCGAATCGATGTCGCGATGATGGACACAGCAATCGTGATGCAGGCGTCACAATACAGCAACTATTTAAACCAAGGTAATCTTGTAGGTCTAAGAGGAAATTCCTCACCTACTCAACAGCCGACCGCTAATGTATTCGCGACCAGCGATAGCTACATTCAGATTACGGCGCTAAGACAACAGCAGGTGGAAAGGCTGTTTGAAGCAATGGGAGAAACGGAAAAGTTGACCCTTGAGGCATTTGCCACGCCCGAGTCCCGTATCAAAAATGGGGAAATTGTAGGGGAGCTTGTTGCAGCCGCTATCAAAACTGAAACGACAACTTATTGGCTAGATAAACTCGCTGCTCTGGGGATTCCTGCTGCGGAGATCAGGGGACTGCCGGAAGTGATGGAAGATCCTCAGTTCGAGAATAGAGAGGTATTCGAGACGCTGCCACATCCCGCTGACCCAACGAGGGAATTCACTGTTGTGAAAGCAGGTTACATGCTTGATTCAGATGGGCCAGCGGTGAGAAATACTCCGCCGTTATTAGGCCAGAATACGCAAGAAATACTCGAATCGTTAGGTTTTGACGCCGAAAAGATCAAAGGACTAAAACAAAATGGAGTCTGCTAGCCCTGCAATTCGCAGTGACGATCTAATGGTGATGGTTAGCACCATCAATCCCGTGGGTGTGGCCATGGGAGATTTCTCCGGGTGTTGCCTCCCGCACTTTTAAAATATTGATTTCGAAGGTGACAGTTTTACCGGCCAGTGGGTGGTTGGTGTCGACGTCAACATTAAACCGTCCAACCTTTTTGATGACCACATCCTGCGCGCCCTGCTGGGTATTTACTTTAACTGCCATGCCAGGTTTGTACTTCTTGTGTTTCGTCAACAGGTGTTTAATCGGCACTCGCTGGGTGGCATTTTCTTTGACCAAACCATAGGCGCGCTCCGGTGGTAGTGTGACGTTAAGTGCGTCGCCTTCTTGTTTTCCCGCGAGTGCCTCTTCAACGCCAGCCATCATGTTTCTATGCCCGTGCAGGTAGACCATTGGGTCTTCGGACGTACTTCTTTCCAGCTCATTGCTACTTTCATCTGTTAATACATAACTGAACGCCACAACTTTGTTCTTATCAATTGTCATTTGCACATTGCTTTCCACAGTTTCGTTTCCTTAGGTGTTTCTATCGATCCCTTTTACCCGAGCTGGGTGCCGTTCTCAGTGACCAAAAATTGTCGGTCCGGGTTGTCTTGTGGTACCTGTTGATCATCGTCAGTATGCATGACTGAACCATCGTGGCTGTATTGCAATATATAGGACTTTCTTTCTATGTCTGTCTGGTTTGGTCCGGTTCGGTGAGGTGTTAAAGAAGAAAACACAATAATATCGCCGGCTTTAGCTTCTACCGGCACTGCGTCAACCATGCCTTTGAGACATTGCCAACCCAGGTCTGTTTGCCAATGTTCAATGGTGCCGGTCTTGTGAATGCCTGGCATTACCCAAGGGCAACCATTTTCTACCGTTGCATCAACCAGCGGTACCCAGCAAGTCAGGTAGTCCTGTGGGCTAACGAAATTGTAGCCGTTGTCTTGATGCCAAGGGAACTCCTCTGGGCAATAGGGCTTTTTATAAACGGCTTGATCCCAGTATAAGCGCGAAGTTGGGCCCAGCAAATCCAGACAGAGACCTGCAAATACAGGGTGCATCGAAAAATCTTTCACAGTTTCGCTTTTGAGAACCGGATGAAGCGCAAATGTTATTTCGTCAGCTCTGGCGATAAATTTTCGCTTATCCTCAATGGTGCGCAGAAAGGCATTTGTTTTTGCCTCCATGGGGTCAATGGCGGCTTTTACCGATGTGATCAAATCAGCGGGCAGTACGTCCTCCAACACAAAGAACCCGCTCTGGTTCCATTGCTGCGCCTGCTGATCAGAAATTAGCACAAAAGGCCCGTTGGTATTTTGCCAGATAAAATCCTTATTTAAGGCATGCTTTTTTAGCGTCATCGATTTGATCACCCATCGTTAAAATGGCAGCTATGCGGAAACTTTATAAGCCATGGCAAGGTCCAGCCCGGCGGTAATATCGGTAAAGTTTTCGCAACCAAATTATGATCGTAACAGATTTGCGGATTCCGTATAAATTGAAATCAATACTGTGTCTTGCAGTGTTGAGCAATATCAGGTTTTATGTGGCGGCAAGAGACTCCCGTAACATTCCCCTATTTGCGCAGGTCGATAGTGGAAATAAATCGATACAGACATGATTGAAGGTGAAAATAAAGTGATTCATGAGTTGATGAAGAATTGGCATTTGCATTTGAAGGGAGAGTTTCCCGGAGGTTTGGACGAGCTGCTCGCCGATGACGTCGAGTTTTATTCACCGATCGTTTTTACTCCCCAGAAGGGCAAAGCAATCACGAAAATGTATTTGGGAGCGGCGGGAAATACCTTTGGCGATAGCTCGGACCCTGCCGAAAAAAAATTGCAGGATTTAGAATCGAGCGCGTCTAAGTTCAAGTACGTCAAAGAAGTACTTGCCGGTAATCACGCGGTATTGGAATTTGAGGCTGAAGTTGATGGAAAATATGTCAATGGTGTCGACATTATTACGTGTAACGACGAGGGTAAAATCACTGAATTTAAAGTGATGGTGCGGCCGCTTCAGGGTGTAAATGTCATGCACGAGCAGATGAAAGCGATGTTAGAGAAGATGCAGAAGCGGTAGCCCGCTTCTGCATGGTGTTCGATTATACCTCGTGCAGTTTTAGTCCCATCGCGGCGATGAGTTTTTCATTAGCCGGTCCATTTTTAACATGCGAGCAATCGGCTTATCAGTCATTAGTATAGAGTCACGCCAGAGTATTTCCGTTTGTGGACTGTCAGATAGTCCAACGATTTCACCACTGCCCTTATATTCCGTCTCGGCTAAAACTGGGCCGTTGATAAACTCGATTTCAATCGCGCCATACAAACCGACGAAAGGCGGTTCCACCTCGGTAATTAACGCTACCTCGGGCGGGTCAAAAGCTCTGACCACCTGGGTGACGGGAAGTACTCTTCCGCTGAATTCATTTGATGTCTTGTAACATGACAAAGGTTCTGTAATGACGCCAAGCTGGGCGTCCAGAAATGAGTTTTCAACGAAACATCGTTGATCCTCACACCGCGCGCCAACTTTCAGGTTCTTTAATATACGCAACTCTGAAATTGGCCGAATGGACTCTAGTTTCCTACGTAGCTCAGATTTCTCATCATGTCCGCCACAGGACGCGGTTCCCGATGCAACGATAGTACCGTCTTCTTTCTCCATCCAGACGTTTGTTCGCCGGATGTTGCCGACTCGCTCTGGCTCAGTCGTTAGACATCTCACGGGCTCTCGATCCACGGTTGCGCTTCTGAAATACATGGAGAGTGTACCTGTCTGCCAAAAATCCGCACCGAACATCTTAAGTAGCAGGGGTGGAAATTGTTCCATATGTATCGCGCCGGCTACGGTACCACCTCTGAATCCAAGATCCGTTGCTGTGTCGTCATCGTGAATGCCACCTTTTTGGTGAGCAGCGGTATTTACCGGTCTGCGCCATTCCCCCGTAATTGCTGCCTGCATTATTTTTACCCTCGCTGTTTATGCCCTGAAGATTCAAGCACTATCTGCTGGGGACCGCAACTATTGAGAATCTCTGACGAGTGGGCTTGGATTAATCGATGATCTCACTTGTTGTCTCTTCAGCAGTGCCAACCAGCATAGCGACTAGTTGCTCAAGCCGTTCGGATGAGCCAGATCTGTCGGCCTGATAAATGACGTGTTCCTCGGGACCGGCATTTGGGTTCAGAATAATGCCCCATAAAGGGTCGATTTGATTGGGCAGCATGGAGTATCGGATATCGATAATATACAAAGGATTGTTCGGATCGATACCTAGATAGTCATTAGAGAACCATTTAAACCTTCTGAGGTCATCACCCTGTTGGGTGTCGGCCTCCAACCATGGAAGGTCTCTGGCCATATCCAGTTTTCTGACACTGTCACCCTTATAAAGTTGTGGCTTAACACCCATGCGGTAGGCATCAACGTAAAACCGGTCGTTCGTTTCATACACGATTTTCCACAGCAACAGATTTCCAAAGCCTGGTTTGGCCTCTAGCCGAGCGGGTGTGTGGCCGCGGCTTTGCGCAAGATCCCAACCTAGAAGTTCAGCGCGTTCCCTCTGCAGCACACCGATGAGTAAATAGCTAATTCCCCAAACCAAAGCAATCTTTGAAAAAACCGGGTTAGCTTTTCTGACGCTCAAGATCACCAATATGATGATAGGTATTGTGAATATTGGGTCCACTACTGAGACATTGTTCCATGCAATACGTAAATCCGAAAAGGGCCAGAGTAAAAGGGTGCCATAGGTTGTGCATGCGTCGAGCAAGGCATGAGTTGCGTACCCGAGCAAACAGACGAGATATCCCTGTTTGAATGTCAGTGCGCGTTTGTACCATCGATAAAAAAGGATAGAGCAAATCAGAGCACCGATGGGTATAAAAATAAGCGAGTGGGTAAATTGACGATGGTACTCGAGAAACAAAATGGGGTCGGTGGGGGATTGAATTAAAACATCGATATCCGGCGACATCCCTGCGATGCAACCTAGCCATGCCACGGTTTTGACGTGTTCACTTTTTATAATGCTCTTGTTGCTCGCTAGCGGCAGCGACGCACCCAGTACTCCCTGGCTTATTGGATCCATAAATTAATTTGCTCGATGAATGATGTTCGTTTAGTAGAAGAAAGTTCCTGCGTATTAACTGTCAAATGGCTGAGTTTTGTCTTTTTGCCAAATTTCCGAGTAGGCCAAGTCCAAGCGCAGCCATTGAAACAGAGACAACCGGAGTGAGGTAGTTAAAAAAAGCATAGGGAAGATAATCAAGGACCGGGACGCCCAGCGTCGCCGCATAAAAAGCGCCGGCGGTGGTCCAGGGAATAAGCCCGGTTGTAACAGTCGAACCTTCTTCGACGCTGCGGGATAGCAGGCTTGAATCGAGTTTCATCGCTTCGAACGAACCCTTGAATAATTGGCAGTTTAGAATGATGCTGATATACGCTTCCCCCATCGCAATATTTCCAACGAAGCCTGAGGCAATTGTCAGACCAATAAGCGATGTCGTGCGTTTAATTTGATTTATCATGCCAGAAAGCAATACCGCCAGAAATCCTCCGCCGAATAATACTCCGCCCAGGGCCAAAGCCATTAGCGAGAGTAGCAGCGTCCAGCTCATGCTTGTAATGCCGCCACGACCTAAGAGATTATCGATCGACTCGATGCCGGTCGTACCCGGCGTATTCGACCAGAGCGCATTTGCCACTGAGACAGCAGATGATTGTTGATAGGCGATCGCGATGATTGTGGCAGTGACGATGCTCCCGGTCATGCTCACTTGGGGGGAATAGCGTTTCAGGCTCATTCCAAGCATGACAGCGAGCGGCAAGAGGGTGACTACGGGGTTAAGATGATAAGCTTTGTCGAGTGCTTCTCTAATATTGGCAATGCTTACGCTCGGTAAGCGGTTATCGGCATAGAACGAGCCCAAGAATAGCAATATCAATGAGACGATGATTAGGGTCGGCACTGTTGTGATCGACATGGTTCGAATATGAGTATAGAGGTTTGTCTCTGCACTCATCGCCGCAAGATTTGTCGTATCCGACACTGGAGACATTTTGTCGCCAAAGGTTGCGCCCGAGACGATCATACCAGCGACAATAGGCAGTGGTATTTGAAGAGCCTCACCAATGCCAATAAACACGACACCTAAGGTACCCACTGTGCCCCACGAGGTGCCTGTGGCTACCGACATGAGGCAACAAAGTAGTAGCCCGCTAAATAGGAAAAACGACGGTTCCAGTATCCCCAGACCATAATAAATTAGCATGGCGATTGTGCCGCTTTGCATGAAGCTTGCGATCACCATACCGATAAGAATGAAGATATATATCGCGGGTAATGCCCGGGTGATGGCTTGGCTCATCATTTCTTGAATTTCAGCATAACCGTATTTAAGCACTGCTGTGTTGGTAACCGCCCAGATTAGGCAGGCGAAAATTATCGTGTGAAGACTGATGCCAAACACGAACAGGCCGAGCGAAATAAATCCGACAATTGGCAGAAAGCAGACCAGCGCGTGTAATAGGCTTGGCTGGCGAATCTCTGAAGGTGGGTTGGCTGTTTGACTATCAGGCGTTAGTATTGCTTCAGTGTCGGTTACGGGCATCGGGCTAGGATCTCAAAGGTGCTTGTAAAATTTTTTTTAACGGTTCTTACCATGAGTTTCAACGGTTCTTACCAAGAGTATCAACGGTTCAGGGAGAGAGTTTCAACGGTTCAGGGAGAGAGTATCAACGGGGATTGACCACCGCAATTCCTCAATGTCCCTGTTTTTGAACTTCAAACATTAACCGTCTGTCGGTAGAACGCTTTCCTTCAATTATATTTGCCGATAATTAGAACATTGTCCGCAATTACGGGTCACATAAGTATGATTTTACAAAGTGTTAAAGGTGTAACTATGAGTCAAACTCTCATCGCGGCGATATCAATCCTATTTGCAATTGGGTTCTTGAGTGGGTGTGTCCAGGGTGCCGGTGGGTCGGGTGATTCAACCGGTAATATAGCAACGATGAGTGACGGCAAATACAAGCGACCGTCGGAATCAGAGATTAAGTCGATGCTGACGCCACTTCAGTACGATGTTACTCAGCATGAAGGCACAGAGCGCCCTTATCGTAATGATTATTGGGAGCAAAAAGACGAGGGTATTTATGTTGATATCGTCAGCGGAGAGCCTCTGTTCAGCTCTACCCACAAATATGACTCGAAGACAGGATGGCCGAGTTTCTATCGTGCGATTGATAATCGCTACATCGTTGAGAAAAAAGACTACAAAATGCTATTGCCTCGCACTGAAATCCGTAGCGCGATTGGCGATTCACACCTTGGACATGTATTTAATGATGGACCCAGGCCAACCGGATTGCGCTATTGTATGAACTCCGCATCTTTGAGGTTTATTCCCCGGGCCGCATTAGAAAATGAAGGTTACGGCGAATACGCGGCGCTTTTTAACTAGTGTCATGCCGGGGCGTTTCTCACTTTGATGAGATATCAGCCAATGCCTTGTCAAGGGCGTGGGCCATGAGTTCAATTTCGGTTTCGCCGATAATGTACGGCGCGCCAATGCATAGAATATCTCTGTATTCTCCCGTACCGCCAGGATAGAAAAAGACACCCGCCTCCATCGCAGTTGCCATCATTTTGTTTGTGATATCTTCGCCTCGGGCAAATGGTTCGAGCGTGTCCCGGTCTTTGACAACTTCGATGCCGATGAGCATCCCTTGTCCTCTGATCTCAGCAACCAATGGATGTTGAGAAAACTGGTCCTGAAGACGATTGAGTAGCGTGATACCGGTCGACTTGCACTTCTCGAGCAGGGATTCTCTTCTTAGAATCTCAAGCACGCAGGTTGCCGCGGCGCAGGATTGAGGTAACGCACCGAAGGTGTGGAACATGACCTGCAGATCACCGGCGCTGATCGAGTCAGCGATCTCCTCTCTGCCATAAACACCAGCAATAGCAGCATAGCCACCTGCCATACCTTTACCGGCGACCATCAGGTCGGGTTCTATGCCAAAAGTCTCACAGCCAAACCGATCTCCGGTGCGCCCGAATCCGGTCATGACCTCATCCATAATGAGTAAAATGCCATTGTCTTTCAGAATTTTCTGCGCCTGTGCCCAGTAACCCGGTGGCGCCATGATTGCGCCGCCACTGGAGCCATTCATAGGCTCGGCAATGAGCGCAGCGATATTTTCAGCCCCGACCGATTCAATGGTCTGTTTCAGATCGTCGATATAGTAACTTGTTGCATCTTCGTGATGTCGGCCGAGTGGACATCTAAGCGGATTTGGCGTTTTGATCTGATGGTATGTATCAAGAATGGATTCAAGTCCTTTCTTGCGGCTCAAATGGCCTGAAATAGCGGCCGTGGTGATTGTCGTACCATGATAAGAAAGACTGCGAGACAATATTTTGTGCCGCTTCGGGTTGCCTTGACTGGCATGATACTGGATCGCTATTTTAACAGCCGCTTCGTTGGCTTCAGAGCCGCCTGAGGCGAGATGAATGCGGTTCAGGTGCTTCGGTAGCCAGTGGGTAGTCAGTTCGTTGACCAAATTTTCACGTTCGGGGGTGAGCCAGAGCGGGATGACATAGGAAGCGTTAACTAATGCACCCCTTACCGCATCAGCTACCTCAGGGCGGCCATGACCAATGTTGGCGACGACAGCGCCACCGGCGGCGTCGAGAATTTTTTTGCCGTCCTTGCGATAGAGATATGCGCCCTCCGCATGAGTGATTTCAGTGGGCGTTTGTGCCGGTAAAAACGGCCATTTAACATTCTGTTCAGGCATGCTTTTTTCGCTCTTGTTTTCCAACCGAAATTAATTTCCCTAGAGTTCAGTCTCTCCATCGGGAATAGTGCATTCTATTGCAATATTCAGGGAAACTGTAATCAAGGTTATATAAATTGTTGCGCTGGGCACGACGAGTGTATAGTTTCAAGCCACTTCAATAGAATGTTACCAATTTTCAATTACTACTTTTTAACGAACAGGAAACCAACCATGGATCATGATATTCCAGCTGACCTCCAAGCTTATCTGGCAGAACTCGATGAATTTATCGAGAACGAAATTATTCCGTTAGAACAAAAAGATGACAATATCCGCTTCTTCGATCATCGACGCGAGGACGCAAGGACTGATTGGGAACGTGGCGGGTTACCTAATGATGAGTGGGAGGCTTTGCTAGAAACAGCCAAAGCTAAAGCTGATGTCGCGGGTCACTTCAGATATGCGCTATCGTCTGAATACGGCGGTAAGAACGGCAATAATCTTGGTATGGCGATCATTCGTGAGCACCTTGCGTCGCGAGGGCTTGGTTTGCATAACGATTTACAAAACGAGCATTCTATTGTTGGCAACAGTGTTGGACTGTTGTTGATGCTTAACTATGGTACGCCGGAGCAACAAGCGGAGTGGGTACCTGAAATGCTCGAACGAAAGCGAGGTTTTGCTTTCGGTATTACTGAGCCAGACCATGGTTCCGATGCAACGCATATGGAAACGACGGCGGTTCGCGATGGTGATGGCTGGCGGATTAATGGTGCAAAAACGTGGAATACCGGAATCCATAAAGCTCCTTACGACATGATCATGGCACGAACTAGCGGAAAGGCCGGTGACGGTATGGGCATCACGGCGTTTCTGGTTCCTATGAATTCGGAAGGTCTTAAGATTGAGGAAATGCTCTGGACCTTCAACATGCCAACTGATCACGGCACGGTGTCGCTGAATGAGGTCTACGTAGATAACAGCGCAATATTTGGCGGTGAAGGACGCGGGTTACAGGTTGTTCAGCATTTCTTCAACGAGAACAGAATCAGACAAGCCGCTTCAAGTCTTGGTGCCGCGCAATTTTGTATCAACGAGTCGGTCAAATATGCTCAGGAGCGTAAACCCTTTGGTAAGCCGTTAGCGGTAAACCAGGGTGTACAGTTTCCTTTGGTCGAGCTTCAGTCTCAGGCGGAAATGCTGCGTGCCCTGATTCACAAGACCGCTTGGCAGATGGACAAATACGGGAACTTTGAAGTCTCTGACAAGGTGTCGATGTGTAACTATATTGCTAACAGATTGTGCTGCGACGCTGCCGATAGGGCGATGCAAACCCACGGTGGTTTGGGTTATTCAAGGCATAAGCCGTTTGAACATATATATCGGCATCATCGTCGCTATAGAATCACCGAGGGCGCCGAAGAAATTCAAATGCGCCGTATTGCTGGGTATATGTTTGGCTTCATGAGTCAACAGAAACCCAAGGGCGTGTCGGACGATTAGCATGTCAAATGTTGATGTTGACAAGCAAGGTCTTGACCTGGCGATAGGCCAGGTCCTTGATCGACATGTGGCGGAGTGCCGGAAGCTCCTCAGTGTTGAGCGGTTGTCCGGGGGCGCAAGTCAGGAAACTTACCGTATTAGAATCGAAACTGACAGCGGAGAGCGGCTGCTAGCGATGCGAAGGGCCGCCGGCGGTGTCAAGGTTGAGCCTCTACCAGGCCATCCGGGGCTCGATGTCGAAGCCCTGCTGATGCAGTGCGCGCACACTGCCTCTGTGCCGGTGCCGCAAGTTTACTATGTTCTTCAGGATGAAGACGGGCTGGGTGATGGTTTTATTATGTCCTGGCTCGAAGGTGAAGCGTTAGGTGCAAGGATTAACAGGGCGCCCCAGTATGGTGCCGTTAGAGAAAAGCTGGCCTATGAATGCGGTAAAAATCTCGCACGCATCCATCAGATTGACCTTGTTGGAACCGGTCTAGAGAAAAAGCTTGCCGTGATTTCCCCTAGGGAGTTTGTTGAGCAGACCTGGAACAGATATATCGATTTCAACTCTCCATGGCCGATGATTGACTATACGGCGCAATGGTTGCTAGAGAATCTGCCGACAGACGAGGCGTTCTGTCTTGTTCATAATGATTTTCGAAATGGCAATTTCATGATCAATGAAGAAGGCATCATTGCAGTACTCGATTGGGAATTGGCACACATAGGCGACCCCATGCGGGATCTGGGTTGGATTTGCGTAAACTCCTGGCGTTTTGGCGGCGCTGGTCCTGTTGGGGGGTTTGGTGAATATGAAGATTTGTTTCGCGGGTATGAAGAAGTCTCTGGCATCAAGGTTGATAAGGCGCGAGTCAAGTATTGGGAGGTTTTTGGGTCTTTCTGGTGGGCAGTCGGATGTCTTGGTATGGCGGAACATTATCGAACTGGGCCCGACAAAACAGTTGAGCGTCCTGGCATTGGCCGTCGTTCCTCGGAATGTCAAATCGACTGTGTGAACTTGCTGATAAAGGGAGATGTGCAGTTGATTGAGGCTGAATTGAAGCAGGACAACCTTGACATGCCCCGAACCGATGAGCTGATCAGTAGTGTGCGGGACTTTTTACGAACAGAGGTCATGTCCGAAACTGCTGGTAGAACCAATTTTATGGCGCGGGTCGCTTCAAATTCCCTTGATATAGTTTTGCGGGAACTTGAACTGGGTTCTCGAGCAAAGGAGCAGGAACTTGAGGGACTGAGATCTCTATTAGGTGAACACGATGGTTCACTCGGCTTGGGAGATCTGCGATGGCAGTTAACTCGCAAGCTTCGAAGTGGTGAGCAGTCGTTGCAGGATCAGCAGCTGCAGAACCATTTGAGGCAGACAGTGACCAATCAGATTGCGATCGATCAGCCTCGGTATTCCGGGCTCAAAACAGCCCTAGATACTTAATAGACTTAGTTTCTGTCTATAAATCATCAGAAGCATCCGTCGGCACAGAGCACCTGGAAGTGGGCGACAAGCTCGGACATCGAGTGTATGCCGAGCCCTGCAAGTCCTCCCACGACAGTGCCGTTTATTCTGATAAATTGAAGATCCTTACCAATTTGAATTTCAATGCGTTCCGAGGTCGATTGCGGGTCCCAACTCTCGATGGTCTGGCTGATAAGGTTGGCAACTTCATGACCATAGTTGTCCAGTAGATATCGGGAACTGTCTTCGGCCCAACCGTTGATTTTTTCCGCCAGTCTATCGTCAGCAAGTATCGACCGACCAAATTTTTCTACGGCATCCTGAATCGCTTTTTTTAGCTCTGCATCGGGAGATTCACTCTGTTCAAGTAAAGCTTGTTTGATGTCAGTCCATAGCGAACGAGTAAAGTCACGAACGGCGACCTGTTGCAACAGGTCTTCCTTGATTGAGATTTCTTTTTCTTTGATATCGTCGGAATATTTCAGATCTTCCATGAACTCATTGCTCATTTGTACGAGTCGCACTCGCATTGGGTGAAATATGTCGACTTGCATCTCATAGAGCGCCTTGCTTGTTGATTTCATGATCTTTCGATAAACGGCTTTATCAAGGGAGTTGGGGAACCACCACGGTGTTTCCTGTTGTATCTTTTCCCGCAACTGGTCGTCTGAATCCTCTAGTACGCCTAAAGCGATGTTAACACCCGCATCGAATGCGGCTTGCTGCCTTTTGCCAGAGGTGAGAAAGGTGAGTACATCACCGATAAGCGGGGAAAAAGAGGTTTCGCGAATTTTGTTTTCGAGCTTACGCTCGATCATTGCCTGAATATCCTTGTCGTTCATCACCTTGACCACTCCTGCAATACCATCGGTGATTTGTTCGGCAACAGCGCTGGAATTCTTCGGCTCTATGATCCATTCAGCAACGCGCCTGCTCAGATCCATTGATCGAATTTTGCCTGTAATGACCTCGTCGGACAGAAAGTTTTGTTGTACGAATACACCAAACTGGTCTGCGATTGAGTTTTTCCGATTTGGAATGATTGCTGTGTGAGGTATTTTCAGTCCCATGGGATAGCGGAACAACGCTGTTACAGCAAACCAGTCAGCGAGTGCGCCAACCATGGCGGCTTCAGAGGTAGCTTGAATATAGGGTACGACAGCGTGCAGATTTGAGAATACGCTGGCTACAATGTAGATAATCGTGACAAGCAGGAACAAACCCGAGGCAAGGCGCTTCATCTTGCGAAGTTCTGCCTGCTTTTCCAGTTCAAGTTCTGTGAAGTTTTCTAGAAACATGGCGAGATGCGATCATCGAAGTGACAACGGGAGTCGAAAATCATTTTAGAGCAATCTTAAGCGTTAATGTAGTCATCTTGGCGCGTCAATGGTTGCAACCATCGCAATAGCTGTGGTCCCATTGGGATATTGGATGTTTAAGACGGAGTTAAAAGTGGACGTATTTTCAATGCAGGGCAAAACTGTGCTTATCACGGGTGCATCATCAGGTTTTGGTCATCACTTCGCGGGGGTCTTGGCAGCAGCAGGGGCGAATGTTGTGCTCGGTGCAAGAAGAGTAGAAAAAATTGTGGATAGGGTCGCTGAAATCAGAGAAGAAGGTGGTGAAGCATGTGGCTTTTCTCTGGACGTACTTGACCGTCAGAGTTGTCAATCATTTCTTGACCAGGCACAGGAAAAGTACGGTAGTCTGGATGTTTTGGTAAACAATGCGGGTGTGGAATCTGGTGCCAAAACCTACTCAATGATCGATGAAGATGATTGGGATCATGTGCTTGATACCAATCTGAAATCTGTGTGGCGCCTTTCAAAAATGTATACTGAAAAAGTGATCGAAAGCGGCAAGAAAGCCGGAAACATCGTTAATATCGCATCAATTACTGCATATCGAACGATTAAGGGGCAGTTTCCCTATGCTGTTTCGAAAGCCGCTTTGGTAAAGGCCACTGAAATAATGGCACTCGAAGGCGCGCGCTATGGCATTCGTGTTAATGCACTTGCGCCTGGCTACATTCTGACAGATGTGTCAAGGATCTTGCTCGAAAGTGACCAGTCAGACACTTTTCGAGATCGCATTCCGATGCGTCGTTACGGGGAGTTCGAAGATCTCGATGGACCGCTTCTACTGCTGTGTTCTGAAGCTTCAAGCTATATGACCGGATCAACAACCGTGATCGACGGCGGACATATTTGCGCTGAACTCTGAATGTGGGGTTCAAAGGCGTATTTTGAACCAGTTTGGCAAAAAGAGCGCGCGCAAAAGATTGCATGCATGGCGGTGATGAATGATAATGATTCTCAACTAGACAGTTTCCATTTCTAACATGACTCTCGCCGAATTAAGTGAAAAAACGAGTTGTCGCGTGCTTGATGCTGCGAAGACTAATAGCGAATTGCAGAGCAGACTTTATGCGCTTGGTTTGTATCCAGGTGTGAGGGTTGATGTGCTGCGCTACGCGCCTGCAGGCGACCCGATGCAAGTGCGTGTTGGTGGAACACTGCTCAGCATACGAAAAGCGGAAGCCAACCTCATTTCTGTAGAGATTACCTAGGTGTCTGACCTCACAATTGCTCTCATCGGTAATCCTAATTGTGGCAAGACCACGTTGTTCAATGCCCTAACCGGTGCACATCAAAAAGTCGGCAACTGGCCTGGCGTCACCGTTGAAAAAAAGACCGGGCGCCTCTCTCTTGATGGCAAAACGACAGTGCTGGTTGACCTGCCTGGCATCTATTCCCTCGAGCAGGAATATCTTGGGTTAGATGAACAGGTCGCACGGGAGTTTTTGCAAAGCGATGCGGTCGATGTGGTGGTCAACATACTCGATGCTACCAACCTCGAACGAAATCTCGTACTGACCCAACAGGTACTAGAGCAAACCAAACGGGTTGTTGTCGTCTTGAACATGACGGATGTCGCAAAGCAGCACGGTATCAGCATCTCTGCTGAAGCACTCTCCCAGCGACTGGGTGTTGAAGTGATTCCCATTGTTGCTTCCCGTGGCGATGGTCTTGAAATTCTCAGAGAGGCGCTTGCTAAATCTCTAACGAATGAACCCCTAGAGCATGGCGCATCCGCGCCACTTTCGGACGCAGACAATCAGGACACGAACGATAAATTGTTAAAGCGATATCACCGGGCCAGGACGCTGGTAGATGGTGTGGTCCTTATGACTCCGGTGGAGGATAACTTTACCGAGCGTCTGGACAGGTGGGTGTTGAACAAATGGTTGGGAATACCGTTATTTCTCGTCATGATGTACCTGATGTTTACAATCGCTATCAACATGGGCGCTGTATTCATCGACTTTTTCGATATTTTGTTTGGCGCTGTTTTTGTTGACAGTGTTCGCTGGTTGCTTGAACAGGCATCTCTTCCTGAATGGCTCATAGTGCTGACCGCCGACGGTCTGGGTGGGGGTATTCAGCTCGTGGCTACATTCATCCCGGTCATCGGCTTTTTGTTTCTGTGTCTTTCCGTGCTTGAAAGTTCGGGATATATGTCGCGTGCTGCTTTTGTAGTCGATCGTCTTATGAGTCAACTAGGACTGCCCGGCAGCGCATTCGTACCATTGATCGTAGGATTTGGTTGCAACGTACCTTCGGTGATGGCGACCCGAACGCTTGGTCGGGAAAGTGACAGGTTACTGACAATAGCGATGGCGCCCTTTATGTCCTGCGGAGCTCGACTTACCGTATATGCTCTGTTTGCTGCGGCTTTCTTTCCTAACAATGGCCAAAACGTGGTGTTCTTTCTCTACCTCCTTGGCATCTCAATGGCTGTACTCACTGGGTTTATTTTTCGCAGGGAAATTTTTTCGGAGGAGGTAACGCCCTCGTTTCAGGAAATGCCTTCCTACCATCTGCCAGTACTGAAAAATATTCTCATCACAACCTGGTTCAGGTTGAAAGCGTTTGTATTTAGAGCAGGAAAGACGATTGTGTTGGTTGTGGTGGGATTGAGTTTTTTGAACTCAATCAGCACCGATGGAAGCTTCGGGAATAGTGATACCGAGTCATCGATGCTTTCGGTCGTGGGGAAGAAAATAACGCCCATTTTTTCGCCAATGGGGTTAACCGAAGATAATTGGCCAGCGACGGTAGGCCTGTTCACTGGTTTGTTTGCCAAAGAGGCCGTTGTCGGGACACTCGACGCGCTATACGCAAGTGATCCAAAGACTCAAGCCGACGATACGCCAGACTTGATCGGTGCCTTGTCAGAGGCTTTCGGGTCAATTGCCAATAACAGTGCAGATCTGATTAGTGGACTCGGAGATCCGCTTGGGATCTCCATCGGTGACGTCACCGATGCCGCGATCGTTGCAGAGAGTCAGGGTGTCAATCAGTCGACATTGACTAATATGTCAACCTTGTTTGTGAGTTCGTTCTCCGCATTTTGTTACTTGGTTTTTATATTACTCTATGCGCCATGTGTGGCTGTAATAGGTGCCGTAGCCAAGGAAGCAGGCGTGCGCTGGGCCTTGTTGGTTTTCAGCTGGACGACCGGTCTTGCCTATATGACAGCGACCTGTCTCTATCAATTAGGCACACTTTTAGAACACCCGGTCTTTTCCATTGTCTGGTTATTTGCGTCTGCCCTCATTGCCTTTGTAATAATCCAAAACCTTAAGCTCATCGGCAAAAAAGCGTTGCCCGATAATTTGATACCCGTTGTTGCGCTGCGATAGCCGCTGGCGAGTTACGCGCTTATGAGTCGCCGTTGATGCCAAGGTTTCGCGAAACTCGAGAAGCTCGCCATCATTAAATTGAACAACCTGAATTCCACTTGCTCGTACTTGGTTCCAAAGCCTTGATGAACCCCCTTGTTTAGGTAAGTCGTTGTCGAGGTGGCAAACTTAAAATGCCGGTAAGTCACTTCGTCTTTGCCCGGTTAACGCCTCTGCTGCAGTTTCGTATGATTTTTGACCACCATCGGGTAACATGACCGGCCGGTGAAATTAAGGCTTTCTTCTGTACGTTTTATCAGACGCGAACAGATGCTTGTCTGTCATATCAAAGGCATCTGTTCAATCGTCAATCGACTATCGCAGCGATTGATTCGGCTATTGTTTTAATTGTTAATCTGAGTGTTAAGAGTACAGAGAGTTATGGATGGATATTAGAACAAGGCTCGCGTTATCGCTTGTGTCTGTTTCCCTGCTGAGCATGGCGTTGCTTGGTGCGTTTGCATACCACACCGCTGAAGGGCTGCTCCAAGAGATCACAGTGCGTCAGCTTGATGCCTTGGCCGAGGGTAAGAAAAGAGATCTCGAGAAGATTCAGGAAGGTTGGCGAGGCCGTGTCGAATTAATAAAGCAGCGCGTTATATCAACCGCTGGAAAAGACGATATATCTCCGAAAAATAATTTGTCCCGTGACCTTGGTCGTATCTTAGCCGGTGTTGATAATGTTAGCGCGCTGCGTGTGCTTGATTCTTCAGGCCAGTCAGTCGGTGAAGCTGGCGAGTTTCCTGACAGCGATGTGTCTCCAAAAGCGATAAGCACCGAGGCAGTGAAATACCTCGGCACTTTTTTCAGTGATCACGCCGGTATTCAGGTCATGTATTCGATCGACATGGTGCTGGACTCAATTGGTCCTGTCATCATGGAGGTCGTCGTTGATGGCACGTCACTCCAATCGGTGACGAACGATTACACCGGTCTCGGCGAGACAGGTGAATCTATGATTTTCAAATCTGGAGCGCAAGATAATATCCTTGTGTTGAACGAAGTAAGGCATGTCATTGATCAAAAACCGTCGACGCACATGTCTTATGCGAAGGCGCCGTTTTTTATGACTGAAACCCTCGCCCGGAGACCGGGTGTGTTCATTGAAGGTGCCGAGGACTATCGGAATGTCGAAGTCTGGGTCGCTTCTAGGTTTGTGGAGGACCTTGCCTGGGGCATTATTGTAAAAGTCGACGCGATAGAGGAGAGACAGCGCTCGCTGCAGCTTCGAAGTGCGATGATGGATATCGGTATTGCTCTGTCTGCCTTCGCGATTATCGGTGGTACTTTATTGGGTTTGTATCTCGCGCGTCCTATTCACAATTTAGCGGAGTTGGTCCAACGTATCCGCCTTGGTGAAAGCGATCTGCGCGCGGAAGTGGATGGCGATGACGAAATTGCCTATCTGTCTGAGTCATTGAACGAATTACTGGAGCATGTCCAGAAAAATGCACCATTGAATTCTCGTTCATCGGAGTCGCCCGAGTAGCATGATGACCGAGACGCTGGATTTTCTGAAGCTGTTTGGCGGATTCGTCTACCTGTTAATGGGAGGTGACTTGCTGGTCAGAGGTGCACTTGGACTTGCAAGAGAGAGCAAAATACCACCCATGATTGTAGGGCTGACGGTGGTTGCGATGGGGACTTCTGCGCCTGAATTGATGGTTTCGACGATGTCTGCGTTGTCCGGATTTCCCGGTATTGCCGTGGGTAATGTCGTCGGGAGCAATGTTGCCAATGTGCTGCTTGTGCTGGGAGTTCCCGTTCTGATTCATCCCATTGTGTGTGATCAGGAAGGTCTCGGCAAGCAGGCCAGTCTAATGGTTGCGGTATCGGTGCTGTTCCTGCTGATGTGTGCTTTTGGCAGCATCACTTTTTTTGGTGGCGTACTGTTAGTTTTTTTGCTCGTCGTTTTTCTTATATTGGCGACTCGGGGAACGGCGTTATTGCCGATGGATGATGCTGAAGAAGAACTTGAGCGCGTATTGGGTTTACCCAGTTATAAAAGTTCGATTAGTCTTTTCATCGTGCTGGGTGCTGTCATGCTCCCCTTGGGTGCAGACCTTGTTGTAGACGGCGCTGCGGGTCTAGCAGCAGGGTGGGGTGTCTCAGAAGCTGTAATTGGGCTCAGCCTAATTGCGCTGGGAACGTCTTTGCCGGAGCTTAGCACTACCGTGATTGCTGCACTTCATAAGAGTTCTGACGTAGCAATAGGCAATGTCATTGGCAGCAATATGTTTAATATTCTCGCCATTTTGGGCATTACCGCACTCTTAACGGAAATTCCTGTCGATCCGATGTTTTTGCGTTTTGACTTGTGGGTAATGTTTGCCTGCACCGTCATGTTGTGGTTATTTGTCTTGACCAAGACAACAATTCGGAAGCCGGCCGGTGTGCTTTTTCTCGCGGGATATTTGGGTTACATGTATACGCTGTACTAGCATCGCGCTAAAAACGTTGATCTGAGGTTTGGCTGAGACTGGTGTGTTTAGCCAATAATTATACGAAGCATCTAAAAAAGCGACCCAAATTATCTGGTTTTAAAGCCCTGTAATACAGGGCTTTTTTCGGACTAACGTGGTTGGGTCACTTTCATTATCTCGGTTTGTTAAAGCTGGAACCTAATGCCTAGATGCCCAGCTAGCCCTGGGGCACGGTAACCGAAAACCTCTTCATATTGCTCGTCAAGAAGGTTCTCCAGCCGAGTAGTCAGCTGGAGCGTATCGTTGAGATTGTAGCGATATGAAAGCGTTACCAGTGTGTAACCGCCAAGTGTTACAACTTCCTGAGGGGTAGGAAAGGGTGGGAAATAGTCATCGAACTGTTTGCCGTTGTAGCTAACATTGAGGTTCAGGTTCGATTTGCCGAGATTATAGTTGGCGTTGACTGAGCCTGTATTTCCCGGGCGCCGAACCTCATCTCGTTGGGTGCCGGAGGTCATTTCCTCAGTTGCCTCTAGCCAAGTGTAGTTCGCCTGCAGATCCAGACGCTCGGACGCTCGCCAGGCTAGTGAAACCTCTAATCCTTTACGATGCGACTTACCCTGTCGATTATCTGCTGTAAACAAGAACGTCGTTGAGTCAAACACGAATCCATTGATCTCGTCTTCGAGGGTGGCATCAAACCACGATGCCGAAAGCTGAATGTTGTCTATAAGTTGTGAACGAAGCCCCAGTTCCCAACTTAGCGATTGCTCGGGCTTGAGGTTTGGGTTTCCTTGAAAGTTAGTAAAAAAGCCAAAGCGTTCACTGAACGTAGGATTCGTGTTTGCTTCACCAATTGAACCAAATAGCGTCGCCACATCACTGGCGTGCCAGGCTGTAGTAATTCGCCAACTGACTGCATCGTCAAAGTCGCTGTTGTTATCCAGCCTTGAGCTAGCGGATAAATCGATCTTATCACCGTTGTATCTGTACTCAGAAGCCACGCTAAACGTGTCAACGCTTTCGTCGCGGTTAGGGTCGCCGAAGGACACTGCGCCTCTCTGCACGAAGTCTTCCTCCTCAAATTCCGCAATAAAAGAGAAAGTGTGTTCCGAAAAAAATAAATCGGTCTGAGCGCGAAGGCCTGTTCTTACGCCCCTCGTAACATCATTTACCGGGCTTGATGTTTGGTTTTCATTGTCCGTTTCCGCCCGCGATGCAATGAGTTTTTGTGAAACTTTTCCTTCAAGGAGCGTTAACCCCAAACTAGCTCCGAGGTATCTCTGCTCACTGTCCGTTTTTGATTCGGCATCTACAGGCAAACCTGTAGTGACAAAATCAGTGTCGTCAAAATCTGCTTCTGAATTGGTCTGTCGGTAATTTATGCTCGCTAAAATTGAATCGGTGAAAAAAGTCGAACCAGAAAGATTGAAGGTTGTGTTTTTATAACCATCGGATTCACTACCTTGCCGTGAAATATTTGTGCCGTCTGTTTCTGTGCCGTGAAGCCCAAATTTAATTTGGCTGCTGCCGCTTGTGTTCTCGAGGTTAAACCCCCAGCGGTTGGTGCCGAAGGATCCGAATTCTAACTGCCCATTGATATTACGATTATCTCGCTGGCCCGGGACCGGACGTTCGCCCGTTGTAATAATGTTGACTACGCCCGCCATTGCGTTGGCACCCCAAAGAGCGCTTTGCGGTCCTCGGATGATTTCGATCTGTTCGACGCCCTGAGTAGTAAGGTGTGCAAAATTAAATTGACCGCCCTGTGAGAGGTCGTTTGCATTCACACCATCAACAAGAACCATCACGTGATTAGCTTCAGAACCACGTACCCTTAGCTGAGTAAGGGCGCCTCTGGAGCCCTGTTGGTTGACAGCGAAACCGGGAACGTTCCGCAAAAGATCAGAAAGACTTGTCGCGTTCCGCCTGTCGATCTCCTGTTTTGTAATTAGTGTAATAGCACTGGCTGTATCCCGAATAGACACGGGGGTGTGTGACGCCGTGACGGTGACAGATTCGAGGTTGTTCCCAGTACTGTTTGTATTTGGGATAGTGGATGTTTCTGCCCCGTAGCTAGGAGCGATAATGCCTTGCAGTGAGATGCAAAGCATCGTTGGTATAGTGAATTTTAGTTGTGTTTTCATTGTTCTCCGCACTCCACCCGAGTGTTAGCGTTAGTGTATGACTTGCGATGGGTGTTGGAGAAGTAAAGGACCTGAAAAGCGCACAGACGCCGTCATGTCAACAACCGCCCGCCGCGATATGTAAATCAATAAGTAGCGAGGCCGGTCTCCGGGCTCACGAGCGAAAAAATCTTCTATGCACTAGCCTTCCCGTACCCTGAGGTACAGTGGCAACAAAAGTACACTTAACTCGATTACCGTTGCGGGGGCAGCTTCAGATTTGGTAAGAAACGGTTCGTATCAACGAATCGTTTACCACACTGAATTCCCGTTTAATCCTCATTTGATCGAAACACTTGATGTAAAACATTAGATGTAAAACATTAGATTTCGAAAAAGCGCTCGAGGACACCTTCTACTAGGACAGTATGATAGGTGGGCAATTGCGGCGGGTCAACGTAGAATTGAGACTTACGATGGTCAATTAGGAAAACGGGTGAGTGCCCGGTAAGTTTATGCTGAAACTGGTTTTGATGTGGACGCTGTGTCTTTTGCTTTTCCCGCTGCTCGTCCTGCAGGGAATTTGGGTACGAAGAACGACGGTGAGTTTGCCTGAAGCAGCGCACCCTAATCACGGTACATATGATGGTAAGGAACCAGCCATTCATATTCTGGGACTGGGAGATTCAGTTATTGCAGGCGTTGGTGTTAATGACCTCGAGGAATCTTTGACTGCGCAAATTGCACGCTCAACATCGCGAAAAGTTGATCGAAGGGTAAACTGGCGAGCAGATGGCTGTAATGGCGACAAGGCTCGCGATCTGTTGGCAAGATATCAGGCGGTTGATAATAACGATCCAAATCATCTCCGGTTTTCTGAGACGGGTGAGCTTTTAGAGCCCGCGGTACCTTTTGCCGTTGATCGTGCATGGCAAGAAGACAATGGGACAACACTGCCTGACTATGTGGTGGTATCAATCGGTGTGAATGATGTGTCCGGCCTCACGTCGTTGACCCGCTGGAATTTTGAGATTACACAAGTAATAGCGTCACTGAGAGAACACTTCGGCGTTCCGATTCTCTTTCTAGGTATACCGCCGATGGCGCGTTTTCCGGCGCTCATTCATCCTTTGAAGTTTGCCCTCGGCGTCAGAGCAGCGATGCTGGATAAAACGATCCAGCGAGCGGCAGAATTGTTGCCTGATGTTCACTGGATTGATTCACTCAATTTATTCCAGCTTGGGCATATGGCGGCGGATGGGTATCATCCCTCGACCATCGGCTGCGAAGTACTCGGAGAGGTTATTGCTGAGGTCGTGGTAAAGCTTGAAAAAACGTCAGCTGAGAGAACGGGGTTCGTGCAAATAACGGATGGAAAAGATCAACAATGAGAATTGCGATAGCAGGCATTAATCACGAGACGAACACCTACTGTAAGTCACCCACTCCGTCATCTGCATTCTATCAGTATCGTGGCGAAAAAATGCTTCAACTGGCCGGTACAGAAACGAGTACAGGCGGGGCATTGGACAGATGCAGTGAACTTGGGATCGAATCAGTACCGATCTTGTTTGCAAGCACTCAGCCCTCGGGCACAATTGAGTATTCGGCATACGACCAGTTCAAAACCGAAATATTAGCCGGTATCAAACGTGAACAGGAAGACGTGGCAGCAGGAAGTATCGACGGTGTTTTTCTCGATCTTCATGGTGCAGGCGTTGTTCAGGGTTTGTCAGATTTAGAGGGCGATCTGACGCAGGCAATTCGGCAACAGGTGGGAGAGGCGATACCAATAACAGCCGCCTTTGATCTGCACGGAAATATAAGTCAGTCTATGGCCGATGCGCTAGACGGTACTTTTGCGTGTCATTTATACCCACATACGGATATGCATCTTCGTGCTGTTGAAGCCATAGATTTAATTGTAGCCATGATCGAAAATGACTTTAGACCAGTCACACATGTTGAAACAATTCCTATGCTGGTGCCCACAACAACAACAATGGAAGGAATTGGCAAAGATATACTTGGTAAAATGCTCGCGGCTGAAGCCGAGAAAGATGTGATTGATGTTAGCTGGTTTCACGGATTTCCCTACACCGATATCCCCGAGGTGGGTAGTCACATTGTAGTGACGACCCGAGGTAGTCGAGCGCAGGCGCAGAAAATTGCCAAACACCTAGCCCAGCAACTTTGGCAGATAAAAGAACAGTTCCTGCCTGTAAGCCTGACTGCCGAAGAGGCACTGGTGGAAGCAAGCACTAGCGAGCGCAAGCCTGTCGTGATTAATGAGGTTTCTGACAACTGTGGTGGCGGCGCTCCGGGAGATGGCACGCATTTGCTGCGCGCGATGATTGAACTGGGCATGGAAAAGGCTTGTTTTGGTTTTGTCGTTGACCGTGAAGTAGCCTATCAGGCACATGAGGCAGGGGTGGGTTCTACCATTTCGGTAACGCTGGGCGCAAAGGAAGACGATTTACACGGCACGCCGCTTAAAATCACGGCCTATGTAAAAGCGTTGCACGATGGTCGCTTAACGATGTTAGCGATGGCAAAAGGATCCAAGCTTAACCTCGGTAAGTTGGCGCGCTTAGTTGTGGGTGGAATTGATATTATCGTCGCCTCTAATCGATCTCAAACCTTCGATCAGGGGCCGTTTCTAGCCGTAGGAATTGATGTGACTGAGTATGACGTTGTTGCACTAAAATCTTCGAATCATTTTAGAGCAGGCTTCGTTCAGTTAGCTGGTAAGATTGTGACAGCTGATACGCCGGGTTTGACCACGCATAAGATTGCTCATTTCCCTCGACATAATGCAGGCAGACCACTTTGGCCACTTGATGATGCGGCTGCATATGTTTCAGGCGAGTCATTTTGAAAAATGTAACAAATACAAACATGCACAAGAGGAGATAATGATGCATACAGAAACAATTGAATATCGAGACGGTGATACAGTGCTAGAGGCGTATGTTGCCTGGGACGATAGTATCGAGGGTCCCCGACCAGGCATTTTGGTGGCGCACGATTGGACTGGGCGCAGAGATTTTGCGACTTCGAAAGCAGAAGAAGTGGCTAAACAGGGATACGTTGGTTTTGCGCTTGATATGTACGGTAAAGGTGTATTTGGCGCCGATGGCGACGTCGAGAAGAACGCCGCTTTAATGGGTCCGCTGGCGGAAGATCGAACGCTGTTAAGAGGGCGCATGAATGCTGCACTTTCCGCGATCAGCGCTTTGTCTGTCGTCGATAGTACAAAAGTGGCGGCCATGGGTTACTGTTTTGGTGGTATGTGTGTTCTGGAGTTGGCGAGAAGTGGCGCCGACGCATTAGGGGTGATTAGTATTCACGGAATCTTTTCGCCGGGTGACGTTGCTAATGAGAAGATGACTGCCAAGGTGCTTTGTCTACACGGCCATGACGATCCAATGGTGCCGCCAGAGCAGGTTGTCGCCTTCGAGGCTGAAATGAGCGAAGCCAAGGCAGATTGGCAGGTGCATGCCTATGGTGGAACCATGCATGCGTTTACGAATCCTGCGGCCAACAATCCAGGTTTTGGCACGATGTACAGCCCCGATGCGGATAGAAGGGCGACTCAGTCCATTAAGAACTTCTTGGACGAACTGTTTAGTTAAATTAGCTGACGATAGCCCTATGTTTAAGAAAACGCTGTTCGCATTTTGTGTCTTGCTTCTACTGATATTGACATATGGTCTTAATCAGCTTCGGTCGGCGCATAGCGATATCGATAGTGTTTCGCCTGAGTTGCCCGGACCAGAAGCGGTACGAGCTTCGGGGCAACTTTTCGGCTTGCCAACGAGCATTGCTTACTACAACACGGCAAGTCAGCGTGTGGCACGTAAAACAATGCTGGATGAAGACCAGGACCCTGGCGAAACTGCAAACAAGCGTGTTGATACGGAATTAGCCGAGACAGGATTGGTTGAGATGTCTTTCCCTGCTTTTGTCGTTACCTGGGAAGATGGTCGCCAATTTGTCATTGATACCGGTTTCTCCAAAGCGGAGGCCATAGATTTTGGCCGTCGTTCAGCTTTAGCAGGTGCAGGGCCGATAGAATTTCATGGTCTTCTGGCTGATCAACTGGATATGGCAAAAGTGAAGGGAGTTGGTTTTACCCATCTTCATGGTGATCACATGATGGGGTCACTGGCATTTTGTCGGGATAATGCAGAGTTTACCCTTGTACAGACAATGGAGCAGCATAGTTGGCACAGTTATCTGACCAAGGGCAGTGCTAAATTACTGAATGAGCTGGAATGCGGCATGCAGTTGCTGTTAGACGACACGTTCGTGCTTAAGGGAATAAAAGATTTTCCTGGCTTGTATGTCATTTATGCCGGCGGTCACACGCTAGGAAGTCAGATTTTCGTGGCTCACATAAATGAAGGTGCACGCACAGAAACGTATATTCTGGCAGGCGATATGGCTAATCACTTTGATGGTGTCAGATATAACGTCAGCAAACCGCCAGCATATAGCCGTTGGATAGTGCCAGAGAATCTTGATCAGTTATACAAGGTTCGTAGCTGGCTAAAGTTGATGAATCAGGAAACGGACATTTCTGTATTTATTTCTCACGATAAACGACACCTTAACGAAAGCGGAATGACCGCGCTCTGACAGCCCATAAGTTCTGAAGGTCTTTGGTTGATTTCGATAATCAGAAATCGCATATTCAAAAAAAGATCAATCAATGTCATGAGTCACAGGGAACTTGGACGCGCAGCTAATCAAGGTAAATACTCGGAAAAATCATGCTCTACCTAGTTGGCTGCGAAGCTGTGTACCCGCGAAACCGATTCGTGGGAATGGTGAGAGAGATGGAGACAGCCTGCCAGCAAATTGTCGCGCAAAAGAAAAGACGCCAAGCGCCAGTTGTTCTGCTACTAGGCGCTGAAAGTGGTCACCAGGTGATGCTCTAGCTCTGACACAATGAGAAAGATCAGAATGTTGAGAGTGCCAACTCTTTGTCGGTAATAAACTCGAGCAGTGCAGCCTGACCCTTTTGTGTCGCTTCTATGCCTCGCTTGATTGCTGGAAGAATTTCATTAGGGTCAGTGATCCTCTCACCATAGCCACCAAATGCCTGCGCCATATCTGCATAGTGACCAGAGATGTCTGTAGCGCGGTATTTTTCGGTCGATACCTGCATGATTGGTAACTCAATCGCCATGGAAAAGTTATTGAAGAGAATAGAGAGTATCGGCAAGCGCTCTCTTACCGCTGTTTCAAAATCCATTCCGGTAAAGCCAATTGCAGCATCACCCCAGACGTTGATGCAAAGAGCATCCGGTCGCGCTAGCTTCGCGCCCATTGCAAGACCAAGACCATAACCGAGTTGCGTAGTTTTACCCCAGCCAATATAACTAAGCGGTGTTGTGCTTTCCCAGAACGGCATGATCTGGTCTCGGGGGCTTCCCGCGTCGTGGGTGATGACAGTGTTGTCCCTATCAACCGTGTGTAGCAGATCCCAGATTACCCGGTATGGACTGATAGGCGCATCATTATTCGTCAGTTTTGGCATCCATTCTGCCAGCCACGCTGCCTTGGTCTCCTTGATTCTCGCGGGTATCGGTTCCTTGCGTGCTTCGGCCGTTGTTTTGGGTAGCTGATCCATTTCCGCGATGAGGCCCTGCAGCGTCAGTTTCGCGTCTCCCACCAGCGCGTGTTGAACCGGTACATCCTTGTTCAAATCCATAGGATCCAGGGTCGCATGGATGATTGTTTTTCCTTTCGGCATTTGTACGCCGAATGCCGTCAGGGCAAAGCTGCATCCAATGCCGAGGATGACATCTGAATCCCGTAGAAACTCATGTACGTTGCGAGGTAGTGACCTACCGCCGGAACCCAGCGAAAGTGGGTGATTCTCTGGAAACGCGCTTTTACCTTCAATACTTGTCGTGACCGGGATATTCCAGGTTTCAGCGAGTTCTTTTAACTCAGGCCAAGCTTGAGCATAGTGAACACCCTGTCCTGCATAAATCACGGGGTTGTTAGCCGAGGCAAGTACCTTGGCTACCTGCGTGATATCAGCAGGGTCTGGTGCGCTGCGGGTAGCAAAGCTAGGAACATAAGTGAAATCGTCCGAAACTTCTTCACCAAATACATCGAGGGGAATCTCGATCATTACTGGTCCACCGCGACCATTGCGTAACTGAGAGAACGCTCTGCGCATCACCTCAGGAACCGTGCGCCCCATCGTGATAGGTTCTGCCCATTTGGTGATGTGCTGCATGTTCAGGGTGGAATTAAAATTGGGGAAGTAATTCGCTATCCGTCTTTGGTAACCCGCGGGCATTACCAGTATGGGGACTGATTCGCTGAAGGCCTGTGCAACGCCGCCAAATGCATTCTCGGCACCGGGTCCATGCTGCATAACAAATACGCCAATGTCATTTCCCGAACTCAAGCGGCTTACGGCATCAGCCATATGCAGCCCAACACGTTCCTGTCGAACGATAATTGTCCTTATATCAGCTTCTGCTGCCGCTTCAATGATGGGATTAACCGGATAGCCGATGATGTATTTAATATTTTCGCGCTTGAGTATCTCAGCGATAGCATTAACAACTTTCATATTTACTCTCTCAAAAATTATCTTTCAATGTCCGGGTTTTTGCGAATACATCAACCAAATCTGCACCTACCATGCCTACGGTTGATTGTAGGTCGGTGCTCATTGGTCGCAGGAACGGGTTCGTCGCTTTTTCAACGCCGAGTATTGAAGGCACCGTCGGTTTATTGGCGGCACGAAGCGCATTAATTTCAGTGACTCGAGCCTGCAGTTGCGTGTTTTGCGGCTCGACGGAAATGGCGAAACGGGCATTTGCCTGAGTATATTCATGCGCGCAATAGACCGTTGTGTCATCGGGTAATACGAGCAGCTTCTGCAGGCTTTCCCACATTTGAGCTGGAGTTCCTTCAAACAATCGACCACATCCCAGTGCAAATAAGGCGTCGCCACTGAAGAGAATGGCATCCTGTTCAAAGTAGAAGGCGATATGTCCTTGGGTATGCCCGGAAACATCAAACACTTTGGCAGTGTGACCGCCGAAATCGTAGGTGCCGCCGTCCGCAACTTCAACATCGATACCCGGTATTCTTTTTGCATCACTTTTCGATCCAACAATGGTGCATCCCCATTGTTCTTTAAGCTCGATGTTGCCACCGGCATGATCATAGTGATGATGCGTATTCATGATATGGGTAAGTGACCAGCCTTTTGCGGCCAATGCTGCATTTATAGGCGCGACTTCAGGAGTGTCTATCGTGGCTGTCAAATTATTCGCACTATCATGTACAAGATACCCATAGTTATCGCTAAGACATGGAAATTGATAGATCTCAAGGGGTGTTGAAATTGCCATTTTGTAGTCTCGAGTGATTGAATGGAAACCATAGCGAGTCGTAAACAAGACATCAAGGGTGATGAAGAGGACAAAGTGAAGGAAAGACCCTATGCTGCAAACAGCAGCGACAAATCAGGCAATGTCAGGTGGAATCAAACCACGCCGGCAGTCGTATTGCAGGGGCAATCAACAAGCGTTTGATGAGTTTTGCGCCCGTTATAATCAGCCGAGGGCT
>ERZ1046367.128-NODE-128-length-61836-cov-16.816772_pt1 | contig 61836 bp, 61 predicted proteins | sample MGYA00383091_ERZ1046367 | MGnify/ENA primary metagenome ERZ1046367 (study PRJEB29581, sample SAMEA5548361) | metagenome | biome: marine; feature: coastal; material: water | depth 50 m | study: Short-term variability in the microbial, nano- and picoplankton... | reverse complement strand
ACGTGGATTTTCATAGCCTTCAACGCACCCCCAAAGCCTCCTACTACGCTTTGGCTAACATGTTAACCCCCTAAACCAAGGCATAGTAAGCAGCTAGGCCAACACCCAAAAAAATCACAAACCTATGCAACCACTGTTGTGGCAAATTGCGTGCGTAACAAATGCCCAACAAGACACCTTAAAACTGGTCCGGATCCCAGCCACTGACGGCCTTCACTTCGAGGAAATCTTCAATACCAAAAACGCCCCCCTCACGACCGTTGCCGGATTGTTTGTAGCCACCAAATGGCATGCCCCTAGCACGGGACTTACCGTTCATCTCCACCATGCCTGAACGCAAACGCCTAGCCACACGATTGGCCTTTGCGCCATCTGTAGTTTGAACGTAGTTGGTTAAGCCATACACGGTATCATTGGCAATGGTAATCGCTTCATGTTCGGTATCAAATGGAATGATACTCAATACAGGGCCAAATACTTCTTCGCGAGCAATCAGCATATCATTGGTGACATCAGCAAATACTGTTGGTCGTACAAAGTAACCCGTTTCCAGTCCCTCTGGCTTACCAACGCCACCAGCTACTAGCTTGCTACCCTGGTCAATCGCCGCTTGAATCAGGCCTTGAATCTTGTTGTACTGTAACTCCGATACCACAGGACCAATATGACGCCCTGACTCTGCTGCATGGCCAACCTGCGTTTTATTGGCAACTTCAATAGCCGTGGCAACAGCTTGATCATAAATACTGCGCTCTACCAACATACGTGTTGGGGCATTACAGGATTGTCCCGAGTTTCCAAAACAATGACGCACGCCACGTACCACGGCCTTTTCATCAGCATCAGCAAAAATAATGTTGGCGCCCTTGCCACCCAACTCCAAGGCGACGCGTTTTACCGTATCAGCGGCATTCTTGGAAATGGCAACACCAGCTCGGGTCGACCCAGTGAAAGACACCATATCAACACCAGCGTGGCCGGTCATAGCATTACCCACACCCATACCATCGCCATTTATCATATTGTAGACGCCCGCTGGAAAGCCAGCCTCATGCATTATCTCAGAAAACAACAAGCCCGAAAGAGGGGCCACTTCTGACGGCTTCAAAACCATGGTACAACCGGCTGCTAAGGCGGCCACAACCTTTAGCACCACCTGATTCATGGGCCAGTTCCATGGCGTAATTAAAGCGCATACACCAACAGGCTCATAAATTAAACGATCATTAGGGAAGCGCTCGCTGAACGCGTGCTCAAACTCAAAGTCCCTTAATGACTGCATTAACCCCTTGGTATGCCAACTGCCCGACTCCGACTGTGAAGTACAAGCCATATCTATGGGGGCACCCATTTCCATACTAATGGCTTTACCCATCTCTTCATTGCGTGCTACATAGATATCGAGTAACTTTTCTATTAATGCCATACGCTCTGCTTTACTTGTCTGGCTCCAGCTATCAAAAGCTTCACCTGCCGCTGCTACGGCTATATCGACATCAGCCGCTGAGCCCAAGGAAATAACATCAATGACTTGTTCTGTTGACGGGTTGATTACATCAAAATCATTGCTAATAACCGGTGCCACCCAGGCTCCATTAATGTAAAAATTCTTACTGTTAGACATTTTGGTTTCTCTAAAACAGGCTTTTAATAGCCATTATGATAATGTTCGTGGAATTAAATTAGCCATAAACTCCCTGTTTATATAGGGCATTTAGACCGATTGTTCAATATATTGCACAATACAGATTTAGCAAATAGTGGTCAAGGCATTTGCCTAATTGGCACAAGCACTTTACTCTACCTCCTGCTCTTATAAAAATAATTAGTTTTTGATCATTACAGAGCAACATAACAATAATAATTCCTGAGTATATTAGAGCGTGCAGAATTTGTACCACCGGTATTACTCAAACAAGAAGACAACGGGAAAAATTAATGCCAAACCAATCTTATGATGTGGTGATTGTTGGTGGCGGTTCGGCAGGCATTGCTGCTGCGTCCAGCATACTTAAACGCACCAAAAATTTATCGATAGCTATTATTGAACCCTCACGCACCCATTCATACCAGCCAGGCTGGACCCTAGTCGGTGCCGGCATATTCCAACCAGAAGAAACCATCCGCCCCATGGCCAAGGTATTGCCAAGCAACACCACTTGGATAGAAAAGGGCGCAGCAGGATTTCAGCCTCATCAAAATATGGTGGAACTAAGTGATGGTAGCCTGGTCGGATACCGAGCACTGGTGGTAGCCGCTGGTTTAAAACTAGACTTTGCCGCCATCGAGGGACTAGAAAACACCTTAGGCGCTAACGGCGTCACCTCTAATTACTGTTATGATTTAGCTCCCTACACATGGGAATTAACACGTAACTTAAAATCCGGCACTGCCCTATTCACTCAGCCTTTCATGCCTATCAAGTGCGCCGGCGCCCCGCAAAAAGTCATATATTTAGCAAGCGACTGGTGGCAACAAAAGGGAGCCCTTAACAAACTCAATATTCAGTTCCACAATGCCGGCGCTATGCTTTTTGGTGTACCTAGTTTTGTACCACCTTTGATGGAAAAAATTAATGATTATGGCATCGATCTCAATCTAAATAGCCAGTTAGTTAAGGTGGATGGTGCAAAACAAACAGCCCTCTTTAATCAACTGCAAGATGGCAAGATAGTCGGGCAATTAGAGCGCCAATTTGATATGTTGCATGTTTGCCCACCCCAGACGGGTCATGACTTCATGCAAAACCAATCTATCACCAATGCTGATGGGTGGTTAGAAGTGGATCCAGAAACACTGCAAAATCCAGATTATGCCAATATCTTTGGCTTGGGTGATTGCATTAATACCAGCAATGCTAAAACAGCGGCTGCCGCCCGTAAACAAGCCCCCGTAGTAGCAGAAAATCTGCTGGCTTATTTACATCATCAGCCCCTGCCTGCTGGTTACGATGGCTACGGCTCTTGCCCATTGACCGTTTCTAGAAGTCATATTCTGCTCGCCGAATTTGGCTATGGAGGCAAATTGCTGCCCACCTTTCCCAAGTGGCTTTTAGAAGCTACCAAACCAAGCCGCTTTTCTTGGTGGCTAAAGGCATCCGCCATGCCATGGGTGTACTGGCATTTAATGTTAAAGGGTCGCGAGTGGCTGGCCAAACCTAAAATTCGAACCTAATTTATCCATAGAATTTTATATCTAATAACTACTTTGTTGAATTGCAGCTTTGGCCAATGGTATGCTGCTTTCAGCAAGGGAGCAAAGCATGATTGATAGTCCTTTTCTTATTGTTGTTAGTGGGTTGCCCGCCAGTGGCAAGTCGACATTGGCCCGCCAGTTGCACAAAGCCTTGCAGCTACCTCTGTTAGACAAGGATGATATCCAAGCACCTTTTGTCAACCATCTCAACCCTAGCACTTTGGAACAAAAACGACTACTGAGCACTAGCGCCGACGAGGCCTTGCTAACCTTATCAAAAAAGTTGCACCAAGGCATTGTGTGCTCTTTTTGGCATCATCCCGGTTCCACCATTGCACCGGGCACACCCGCACAATGGATGCGATTGGTGACCGGTAAAGTACTGGAAATATACTGTCACTGCAGCGCTGCCACCGCCTTAGAACGTTTGACCATTCGCCAGCAAATAGCCGCCATCGGAGAAGCAGTAAAATCCCCACCCGCAGGTGCCCTAGCAGAGTACAATATTCAGATAGATTTGGGCCCCTTGGGATTAACTGATTCAATAACTGTGGACACAGAGCAACCGGTCAACCTGCAACACCTCATACCCAAGATTCGTCAATTTCTTGAAACACACTAACATTTTAACAAGTAACCATAATAACAAGGAGCGTTTATGCCCACTCAATACAATCGAATTGCTGTTTTATTGCACTGGTTATCCGCCATACTCATATTTGTACTATTGTTCTCTGGGAGCCAGTTATTAGAACCCGTACCCAATAGTGACCCAGGCAAGATTGGCGTTTTACAGGGCCATGCCACCTTAGGCGTGCTGACTGGTATTTTAGTATTAGTGCGCTTAATTAATTTAAAAATGCGCGGCAAACCGGCTGATGCCAGCCCGGCCGGAACATTCAGGGCTCGCGCGGCCAGTATTGGTCATAAATTATTGTATATTTTAGTGTTGGCCGTTGTCGGCAGTGGCATGGGCATCGCACAGAATATTGATTTACAGGCCGTGATTGCCGGCGAAGCCATGTTACCAGAAATTTTTGAGCATTCAGGTGCTAGGGGTTTGCATGGCATTTTAACCAAGTTACTAGCACTAACCATATTGGGCCATATTGTCGCCACCTTGCATCATCAATTTGTATTGAAGGATGGGTTATTAACTCGCATGCGCTGGAAGCGCATGGACTAATCGTCGGCGTATGGGGTCAAGGCCGTGCTTTGACCCTAGTTAACAGCATCTAACACGCGGCTGTTACAGATATCTCTACTAATAACTCAGGGCGTGCCATGGCAGCCTGCACACAGGCACGTGCAGGCGCATGCCCCATTGGCACCCAATCATTCCACACAGCATTCAACGCCGCAAAATCGGCCATATCTTTCAGGTAAATGGTAGCACTGAGCATGCGGGAACGATCACTACCAACACTTTCTAGCAACTCTTCTACCTTTGCCAGCATGGTTTGAGTTTGCTCTGTGATATCGGCATTGGCGTCCGCTGCAACTTGACCACACAAGTAGGCCACATTGTTGTATACCACCACTTTACTGGTGCGTTCGCTAGTTTGATGGCGTCCAATATTCATTTCAAGATTCTCTCACAAAAAGTGGATACTACTCCTTCGTCTGGTTGCTGACAAGAGTCATTGACCCAGCTTTAATTGAATGGCAAAGTGCCTGTCTTGAATCAATATCTAGCAAGGCCATGCATGTCATTACTATTTTCACCATTTAGCATCAAGTCCATCACTTTTCGCAACCGTATTGGGGCGGCGCCCATGTGCCAGTATCAAGCCACCGATGGCTTAGTGAGTGACTGGCACCAAGCCCATATAGGCGCCCTGGCTATGGGCGGTGCAGGTTTGATTATTATGGAAGCCACTGCCGTACGTGCCGATGGGCGCATCACACCGGGCTGCCCAGGTCTATGGAACGAGCAACAAATTGAGGCTTTTAAACCGGTACTTGAATTTGCCCAATCACAAGGCTGCGTAATGGGCATTCAGCTCGCCCACGCTGGGCGCAAAGCTAGCGCTGAAATTCCTTGGATTAGCGGTACGCACCTCACTGACGCAGAGGGTGGCTGGCCCACTATCAGCCCAAGCCCTGAGGCTTTCGATAACGATGGCAAACGTTTGTGGAAAGCCCCTAAAGCCATGACCATAACCGATATCAAAGATATTCAAACAGCCTTTGTACAAGCCAGTCAAAGAGCACTAAAAGCAGGCTTTGAATACATAGAAGTCCATGCCGCCCATGGTTACCTTTTGCATTCTTTCTTGTCACCATTGGTCAATAAACGTGACGACCAATATGGTGGCACTCTAGCCAACCGAGCACGTATGTTGTTAGAGACAGTGCAAGCCGTTCAGACGGCATGGCCATCTGATCTGCCATTAGGTGTGCGCCTTTCTATGACCGACTGGATTGAGCAAGGGTTGCAAGTTGAAGATCTTGTAGAAGTTGCCAAATGGTTGCACGAACTGGGCGTTGATATCGTTGACTGCACCACAGGTGGCGCCACTCCAGACTCTCGTTCATCTATCAATTCTGGCATTGCCCAGCAACCTGACATGGCAGGTCAAGTGCGAAAGCAAGTAGGTATAATGACCCAAGCTGTGGGCGAAATTACCGACGCTCAGCAAGCCGAGGATATACTTCAGTCTGGCAAAGCGGACATGGTTTTATTAGCCCGTCAATTGTTACGCGATCCATACTGGCCACGCCATGCTGCCAAACAACTAGGCGATGATGTAGCCAGTTTAATGCCGCCTTTACATAAGCTTTTTATTGGCAAGAACCCTTAGCCCTAACAACACCTATTCCTAGGCCCGTATAGCCTTCTCTGACAAGGAGAATCAATGTTAGCGTACTCACGAGTCATGCTGATGATTATCCTAGAAAAGCCGCTATAATTGGGCCAATTTGGGGCCGATCAGGTTACCAAAATAATGCACTTGGGGCCTAAAAATGCCGACTCCAGCAGCACACAAAGGAAATTGCCATGTCAATACAACAAACCAGAAGTAGTGAAGGCTCCCTGTTTAATCGTTCAATCAGCCGCCTTAAAGAGTTATGGCAAAGTTTTCCCCTGACCAGTGGTGACGAGACAACACAATATCTTGCCAATCAGGATCTGGATGGTTCCAGCATTGATGTGTTACGAGGAGAGATGCATTTTTGCCTCAACAAGTCTGTTGGCGAAATGGCTACTCGCAAGCAAGCCGTACAAATTGCGCGCCAGTACCTAGAGCTAACAGAGCTAGGCAAAGAGCGCTTTCTTACTTTATTAGCCGAAGATTTCGATCTTGACTACGTCTACGTCAAGGCCACTATCGACCAGTGGAAGCCCGACCCAGACAGCACCAATAAGCTGCGCCAAGTGCTAGAATCACCTCGTTTGACCCTGTTACGCCAATTTAACGAACTACCTGATGGAATTAAATTTTTGGTAAACATGCGCGCGGACTTGCTGGCGATAAAAGACAAGAGCCCCGCCCTAAAGGGTATGCAACAAGAATTAAAACAATTATTACACGCCTGGTTCGATTTAGGTTTTCTGCAATTAGAAAAAATTACTTGGGACTCTCCCACATCCTTACTGGAAAAACTGATCGCCTATGAAGCGGTGCATGCTATTAATGGCTGGAGCGACTTAAAAAACCGCCTCTCTAGCGACCGCTGCTGTTATGCTTTCTTTCACCCACAAATGCCGGATGAACCATTAATATTTATCGAAGTGGCGTTAACCCAAGGTCTAGCAGGCGAAATGGCACCTCTGCTAGATGTGGATGCCCCCCTACTGGATACGGATACCGCCGACACCGCTATTTTCTATTCCATCTCTAATACTCAACGCGGCTTAGCGGGCATTAGCTTTGGTAATTTTTTGATAAAAAATGTGGTCGGACAATTACTACAACAATTCCCTCATTTGACTCAGTTTTCTACCTTATCCCCCATACCGGGTTTTACCAAATGGCTAACTGCCAACCCTGATAAGGCTCTTGAACTATTAACTGAAGAACAGCGCCAGCAACTCAAAGTCCATGCTGAAGAACAAGGCATCACCCCTAATCTGGGAGCCATGTTAGCTGCCGACTGGGCAGACAATCCAGCCCTAAGTGATTGGTTGGAAAAGCCTACAAAACAGCTAATTGGCCATTACTTAATACAAGAAAAGCGCGGTCAGGGCGCTCTTGATCCAGTTGCCAACTTCCACCTTAGCAACGGTTCTACAGCCGCTCGCCTCAACTGGCGGGCCAACTTGAGCAAACGAGGCATTAAAGAATCCGGCTCAGTAATGATTAACTATGTTTATGAATTGGACAAAATAGAGGACAACTGCGTCGCCTATGTAGAACAAGGCGAAATTGCCAACGACCTATAACTATTTGCATCTGCATAGAAAGTTTACTGTGCAAGATGCTGAAGTATGGCGCCAGTTTGGCGCCCACCTAAACACTGTGATAATTGACTCCAGGTAGTACACACAGCATCTCATACAACAAGCCCGCCGCTGTTACGGAGGTAGCACGAGTCTGATCAAAAGGAGGGCTCACCTCCACTAGATCACAACCCACTATGTCCAAGCCTCGACATCCACGCACAATTTCAATACCTTGGGGCACGCTCAAACCACCTATCTCCGCGGTACCGGTCCCCGGCGCATAGGCTGGATCTAAGCCATCAATATCAAAGGAAATGTACACGGGCCCACCTTGGACCTTTGCCCTTACTTCGGCCATTAGGGGTACTAAGGACTTATGCCAGCACTCTTCCGCTTGCACGACCCGAAAACCTTGCCGTTTCCCCCATGCGTATTCGTCAACACTATATCCTGTGCCGCGCAGACCAATCTGCACTACACGCTGGCAGTCCAGTAAACCTTCTTCTACGGCCCGACGAAAAGGCGTGCCGTGGGCAATGGCTTCGCCAAACATGTGTTCATTCATATCCGCATGCGCATCCACATGAATCACCCCCACTGGGCCATGCTTACGAGCTATAGCACGGAGAATAGGCAAACTAACGGTATGGTCTCCACCAATACTCACTGGTAAGATGTCAGCGTTAAGCACATCATCATAAAACTGCTCAATAATACAGATGCTCTTTTGCAGGTTAAAAGTATTGATTGGTACGTCGCCAATATCAGCAATCGTGAGGCTGTTAAATGGGTCTGCCCCAGTTGATACGTTTAGGGGGCGTAACATGCGGCTTTCATCCCGAATCTCTCTTGGCGCCAAGCGCGCACCTGGGCGGTTGGAGGTACCAATATCAAATGGAATACCGATGATACCCACATCAAGATGGCCATCGACTTCCTTGGCCGGCAAGCGCATAAAGGTACCTGGCCCACCAAACCTAGGCATCTCGTTGCCACCCAAGGGCTGATAAAAGATCTTGTCTGACATATTTACGCCACCTCTAGCTAGGCTTAATCATTGCACGCTAACCCCATGCCACAGCCAATAAACCTATGGCAGTGACAACATACTCGTTACCTCATTAAACCGGAAGCTGAAAAAATGATCAAATAAAAACAATACTTGTTGGTGGTGACTAAGCCCATATCGAAAAGGGTCAAAGTAGCACCGCCAATAAAGCGGTGGTTTTCGTTATTTTAACCCGCCGAAGCCCATTGCAAGTGCACTTGGACAGAGCGGCACAAGGCTCGCGGCAAATTAGAACAAGGCGGCTACGCAAACGTTACCGGCAGTTCAAGATGGGCCTGAAAATAACTATAACAGCACGCCCTCACTGACCAACCGTCATACTCTGATTGTAATTTTGTGCATTGTAGTTGACTATTAGATGTATCGACACTCCGCGGGAGCCTCTATTTATGAACCTTACAACACAGGCAAATCATCAGCGATTGGCTTGGCTACAAAATTTGTACTCTGGGTATTTCACCTTCACCATGGCAAGTGGCATTATCTCCATTGCTTTTAGCATGCTCTCTCTTACCGCTATGGCGACGCTCTTTAAAATTATTGCCCTTGTCTCTTGGTTTTTTATGCTGACCTTATATTCTTGGCGCCTTACGCTATTCCCAAAAACAGTTCTCAATAATTTACTAGATAGTCGCACCACCTTTATTTTCTTTTCCTTTGTCGCGGCAACCAATATCGTCGGTTTATTGTTGCACGAATCAGGATGGCTAAAGCTGGCTATAGTATGTTGGATTATAGCTTTCGTTGCTTGGACTAGCTTGCTCTACTGTGGCTTTATGACCCTCACATTAGCTCACCAGAATCGCCAAGCTAACGTGGTCCATGGAGGCTGGCTCATCACCATTGTCGGCACTCAGTCCCTAGTTCTTTTGGGGGCGAAAGTTGCACCAACCCTAGGCCAGTATGCCTCCTACATGATGGTGGAAATCTATATGCTGTGGTTCTTAGGATTAATCCTGTATGCCATCTTTGTTACCCTATTTTGCTACCGCATCTTCTTTTTAGAAATGACCATGAAAGATTTCTCACCATTAATGTGGGTCATCATGGGCGCCGCCGCCATCACTACCAATGCTGGTAGTTCTTTAGCACTGGCACCACCGACGCTACCATTTCTTGCAACTCTTGCCGGTACAGTTAACAGTATTATTCTTATGAGCTGGGCTTGGGCAACCTGGTGGATACCATTACTGGTGGGCATCGGTTTTTGGAAGCACGGTATTGTCAAGTTACCCCTAACCTACGACCCACGACAATGGAGCATTGTATTCCCTCTGGGCATGTACACAGTAGCCAGCTACCGACTTGGCTTAACCACCGAGTTTGAACCCTTATACTGGATTGCAAAAGTCACCATTTGGCTGAGCGTAGGGACCTGGCTAGTCGTCGTAGGTGGGCTATTGATCAATCTTATGAAAGCCAAAGCCGACTAGCAAACCGTCTTGATAGTTGGCAACAACGCATTCTCATGGGTTCACCCGATGACTCACTTTAAGGCCTCATAGCCTGTACTTTGTACATAGCTATTAGCTTGTTTGGGAGACAGTGAATAGTCGAATGCCCTTGTTATTTACTTGGATTTTACTTTTACTGGAATACATAGGCCCTACCCTAGTCATCCATGACTAATCACTTTACGCTGACTTTTCATCTGCCATTGAATATCGCTATGCAAATCTGTCAAGCAATGAATCAACTGCAATTTAATGACTCTGTGCTAGAATTCTTGCATCACCCACCCACCATCAGAGCCCGTGGCCAAACACAAACTCAAAGCGGCTACTTCCCTAACTAACAGCTGTCACTGTGGTTTGCCCCTAGCATTTTCTGCTTGTTGTGGCGCTATTATTGCGGGCCAACGTCAAGCAGCGACTGCCGAACAATTAATGCGCTCTCGCTACAGCGCTTTTTGCACCCACAATAAAAATTATATCTTGGCCAGCTGGCATGTAGAAACCCGCCCTCAAGCACTAGACCTTGACGATGAACAGCAATGGTTGGGACTAAAGATTCTCAAACTACAAGACGGTACCGCATTGCATCAGACGGGCATGGTGGAATTTGTAGCTCGCTACAAAGTAAATGGCAAAGCCAGTCGACTGCATGAAATCAGCCAATTTGTATATATCGATGGCCTATGGTTTTATACCACAGGCGAATTATTGAGTTAATGGGGCCTGCCTTTTGGCCACCCATTAAAAAGGCCACCTAGTAGGTGGCCAAAAAGGCAATCTGCAAAGAGCCTTAATACAATCTGTTAAGCAACCGCTTCCAGCTCAACACAAACGCTAGCAGGGTCAACATAGTCATAACCCAAAGCATCAGCTACATGCTTGTTGGTGACCATGCCTGAATGCACATTCAGACCAGCGCGGAAATGCCTATCACCAGCAAGGGCGGCGCGCCATCCCATATTGGCCAGCTTCATAACATAGGGCAAGGTCGCGTTGTTCAAAGCGTAAGTTGAAGTCAGTGGCACGCCACCTGGCATATTAGCAACACAATAGTGCACAACTCCATCAACGTCATAGGTGGGTTGTTCATGGGTGGTGGCACGAGAAGTAGCAAAACAGCCACCCTGATCAATAGCGACATCTACCAATACCGCACCCTTTTTCATACCAGCGACCATTTCAGCTGTAACCAGCTTTGGCGCTGTGGCCCCTGGAATCAACACACTACCGATAACCAAATCAGCATCAGATACATGCTGCTGCAAAGCGGCTTTGGTAGAGTAAATGGTCTTTACAGCACCATTGAACTCCTGATCAATGCGCACAAGGGCATCCTTGGAGCGATCCAGAACCACAACATCGGCACGGGCCCCCAAAGCCATTTGCACAGCGTTGGAGCCGACCACACCGCCACCGATAACCACAACCTTGGCCGGCGCAACACCAGGCACACCACCCAGCAACATGCCGCGGCCACCCTGCATGTTTTCCAGAGCATGACTGCCAGCCTGAATAGACATACGACCGGCTACTTCGGACATTGGTGCCAACAGTGGCAAACCACCACGCTCAGAGGTAATTGTTTCGTAGGCTATACAAGTAGCACCCGATCTCACTAGATCTGTCGTTTGCTCGGCATCAGGCGCTAAGTGTAAATAAGTGAATAACAACTGACCTTCACGTAGCATCGCCCGCTCAACTGCCTGAGGTTCTTTTACCTTAACAATCATTTCCGCTGCTGCAAAAATTTCAGCCGCTGTATCCGCAATGCTAGCGCCAGCTGCTAGGTAATCATCATCACTGGCATTAATACCTTGACCGGCATTGGTTTGCACCCATACTTGATGGCCAGCAGCAACCAGCTCCTCAACGCTCTCTGGCGTCAGACCTACACGATTCTCACGATTCTTAATCTCTTTAGGTACACCTATCAACATGCCGTAATCTCCTCTTAGTTAGTTGTGGTTTAACATTAGGCATATTTGGTATTTTATACAATGATTGTTGAAATTATCTTGATATGTTTTTACATATTACCCATAATTGCGGAATATAATTGCGCAAAATTATATTTTTAAAAGATATTATTTCTACTCATTTTACATTTAAATCACCTCTGATAAGGAATATTTGGCAGTTAATCAGTGGTGATAAAAATCATTAGTCAGGCAGGTAAGACATGCAGGAAGTACAAACCGTCCACACCGAACTAGATGAATTTGATAAACAAATCATTCGCGCCTTACAAAGAAACGGGCGCTTAACCAATGTTGAGCTGGCTGAATTGGCCAACTTATCGCCATCAGCTTGTCATCGACGCGTGAAGAGTTTATTAGAGGCAGACTATTTTGAAAAATTTACCGGTATTGTTAAAGCAGCCAGTTTTGGCTATAAAGGCACGGCCATTGTCTCCATCTGTCTAGACGCCCAACGCAAAGAACTCTTCACCCAGTTTGAAGACGCTGTGCGCTTAGTACCACAAGTAAAAGCCTGCTATCTCATGACTGGAGAATACGATTATCAGCTAACGGTAATCTATAAGGACACGGAGCATTTTGAGGAGCTGTATTACAAAACTCTGTTGCACTTGCCAGGGGTAAACAGCACCAAAACACAAATGGTGCTGCGCAAGGTACATAACACCCAAGAAGTGCCTATTAGTTAGCTAGGCCTGATTAGCTAGTGCACCCACAACCTAATAGTCTTCCCCATTTTTTAACAGTTGCTCGGCCACTTGCATGACATCATCGAGATGATTGCCCACGGCATTACGAGAGGCAATGGGATCGCCCGCACAAATGGCGTCACAGATTGCCTGCATGTGTTCAGGACCACTTTGTCGACGCTTTGAACTAGACAGGGTTAATCGTCGCAGGCGGCTAATACGAGCATGAAAGCGCTGTACCACCTCCCATGCTATGTCATGGCCAGCACCGCTGAAAATCAGTTCATAAAAATCACTAGTGGCATGATAGAGCTCGGTAGCGCTCATAAGTGCCCGATCGTTGTTCAAATGCTCCAGCGCGGCACGTAAACTTTGCGCCAAGGCTTTACTAATATTAGCCGCACAGGCTTCGGCGGCCGCCATTTCCAACATGCGCCTAATAGCATATATTTGCTTGGCTTCTTTCCAGTACAAATAGGCAACAATAGGGCCACGATTAGGAGCAATCTGCACCAACCCTTCGGCTTCTAGATAACGGATGGTTTCACGCACCACCGTGCGACTTACTCCCAACTGATCACATAAAGGCCGCTCAACCAGACGCTCACCAGGCTTAAAATGCCCCTCAATGATAGCCTCGCGCATGCGTTCTTGCACCTGATCACGCAAGGTAACCGGTTGAAAGTCAATTTTATCCAAGCCTTTATAAGTCATCTTTGATGCTCAATATTCATTTTCAAATAGCCTACCCATTGTATCGTAATACCAGCCCAATGAGCAGCACACAGAATGAATGATTGACAGTTTTGTATTATGGTATACCATAACACCAAATACACTTGGAGACCATCAAGCATGCCGGCACAAATTCGCAAAACTCTGTTACATGTTGAAGAAACCCTGATCGAGGGCGGCAAAGCCGCCCCGACCCCACTGAAAATGATTGCTGCCATAGCCGTCATTAAAAACCCATGGGCCGGCCAAGGTTTTGTAGACGACTTACGCCCTGGCATTTTAGACTGTGCTCCTGGCTTGGGTGAATTGCTCACCAAGATGATTCTTGATCAAGCAGGCAGCGGCAATGCCGTAGAAGGTTATGGTAAAGCGGCGATAGTTGGTCTCAATGGTGAAGTGGAGCATGCCTCTGGCATTATCCACACACTGCGCTTTGGCAACCATTATCGCGAGGCCGTAGGTGCCAAGTCCTACTTGTCATTTACCAACATCCGCGGAGGCGCCAATAGTGCCCTACAAATCCCACTTATGGACAAAAACGACGCCGGACGCCGCAGCCACTACCTCACCATCCACTTGGCTATCCCAGATGCACCGGCCGACGATGAGATTGTAGTGGCATTAGGTGCTTCCATCGGTGGCCGCCCGCACCACCGTATCGGCGACCGTTATCAAGATCTTAAGGAACTGGGCCATGACGTCGACAATCCTGCATCCGTGTAATGGTTATGGTCAACTTGGCGTTCGTGAAGCGAGCCCAGGTGATCAGGCTGAACCACTGGTTTTGATTCATGGTGTAGGCATGCAGTCCGCCGCGTGGCAACCGCAGATTGACTACTTTGCCAAAACTCACCATGTTTATGCCATTGACATGCCAGGCCACGGGGAGTCTACTGCTCTGGCTGAGGGGGCCAGTCTACCAGACTTTATAGCTTGGCTAGATGCGGTTTTAGATTGCCTCAATTTGCCACAGACCAATCTCGTAGGCCACTCTATGGGGGCCTTGATAACGGGTGGCTATGTTGCTTGCCACCGTGAGCGAGTTTTACGTGCTGCCCTAGTCAATGGAGTCTATTGCCGTAACGATGCCGCCAAAGAAGCCGTTACTGCCCGTGCCCAGCAAATTCGCCAAGGTAAAGTCGACCTCGAAACACCTTTAAAGCGCTGGTTTTCCGACAGCCCCAGTGACCAAATTTCCAGTCAACTAGTCAGGACCTGGTTACAACAAGTCAATCTCCAAGGCTATGCCACGGCTTACATGGCATTTGCTAGGGGCGACGATTGCTATGGGAAAGATTTCCAACAAGCCAATTGCCCAGTATTGGCGATTACCGGAAGCGATGACCCAAATTCCACTCCAGCCATGTCAACATCCATAGCTAGGCTGGCAAAAAATGGTAAAGCCGTTGTTGTAGACGGCCACCGCCACATGATAAATATAACCGCACCAGAGAGAGTCAACGCCGAATTAACCCGCTGGTTGGCAACACCAATAGAAACAGCTACCAGTACCGGAGACTAACAATGAAATTTTCCCTGTTTGCTCATATGGAGCGCATTAGCGCTGATGACAACGAAAAGCAGTTGTACGATGAATTTGTGGAACTGTGCAAGATAGCAGATCGTGGGGGTATGCACGCCATATGGACTGGTGAGCATCATGGTATGAACTTCACCATTTCTCCCAACCCCTTATTAAACCTCGTTGATCTGGCACGGGTAACGGAAAACGTACGCTTGGGTACCGGTACTCTGGTAGCACCTTTCTGGCACCCTATCCGCCTAGCTGGCGAAGCCGCCATGACCGACAACATTATTAATGGGCGTCTTGAACTGTCTATTGCCCGTGGCGCCTATAGTTTTGAGTATGACCGTTTAGGCGGCAGCATGGACGCTTGGACTGCCGGTGAACACTTAAGAGAAATGATACCTGCTGTACAAGGCCTATGGGAAGGTGATTACGAGCACCACGGTAAACACCATCAATTCCCAAAAACCACCTCCTCACCGAAACCGCTGCAGGACGGTGGACCGCCTATATGGATTGCTGCCCGCGATCCCAATAGCCATGAATTTGCAGTACAGAATGGTTGTAATGTACAAGTTACTCCCCTATGGAAAGGTGACGAAGAAGTACTTGACCTAATGGACAAGTTCAACAATGCCTGTGCCAAACACAGTGACCTTGCACGACCAAAAATCATGGTGCTCAGACATACCTACGTGGCCAATAGTGAAGCTGATTGTGATCTGGCTGCTGAAGAACTTAACCGTTTCTATTGTTACTTTGGTGCCTGGTTCATGAACAAAAAACCGATCAAGCAAGGTTTGATCGAACCGTTAACTGATGAAGAAATTGCGGCCCACCCATTCTATAGCCCAGCCGCCATGCGCCGAGATCTAATAATTGAACAACCCGACGGGGTCATTGAACGATTGAAGAAGTATGAAGCCATGGGCTATGATGAATACTCATTCTGGCTTGATTCCAGCATGTCCTTTGAGCGCAAGAAATCGTCACTGCTGCGTTTTATCAATGAGGTCATGCCGGCCTTTCAGTAACCCCAATGTAGGCCGACCTACGCTGCACAACGAGGCTACCAAATGCAAGAATTTCAACAATACATCAATGGCGAATTTGCTCCCGCTACGGCGCAATTTGAAAGCCAAGATCCCTCTACTGGAAAACCTTGGGCGCTAATGCCCGAAGCCCGTAGTGAAGACGTCAATCGGGCTGTGGAAGCCGCACACCAAGCATTTTACGGTGCTGAATGGCGTAACCTAACGGCTTCTCAAAGGGGCAAGCTATTGTATCGATTGGCCGACTTAATTGCCGAAAATGCACCTCGTTTAGCCGAACTAGAAACACGGGACACGGGCAAAATCATCCGGGAAACCAGCGCCCAAATTGCTTACGTTGCCGATTACTACCGCTACTATGCTGGGTTAGCTGACAAGATAGAGGGTGCTCACCTGCCTATAGATAAGCCCGATATGGAGGTGTGGTTGCGCCGTGAACCCTTGGGGGTAGTAGCCGCCGTTGTACCTTGGAACTCACAGCTATTTCTGGGAGCGGTGAAAATTGGCCCAGCCCTAGCGGCGGGCTGTACTGTGGTGCTCAAAGCCTCCGAAGAGGGCCCCGCCCCTTTATTGGAGTTTGCACGCATTTTTGAACAAGCCGGATTTCCCAAGGGCGTACTGAATATCATTACAGGATTTGGTCCTGAGTGCGGTGCCATATTAACCAGCCATGCCAAAGTGGCGCATGTGGCCTTCACTGGAGGACCTGAGTCAGCGCGTCATATTGTTCGCAATAGTGCCCAGAACCTAGCTTCCACCTCACTTGAATTAGGTGGCAAGTCACCGTTTATAGTATTTGCCGATGCCGATATGGAGAGCGCTGTGAATGCCCAAGTTTCTGGCATTTTTGCCGCCACGGGGCAAAGCTGTGTAGCGGGCTCCCGACTCCTAGTGGATAACCAAATCAAAGATCAGTTTTTGGCCAAACTGGCCGCCAAAACAGGCACTGTTGCTATTGGTGATCCACAAGAAATGACCACCGAAGTAGGACCTTTGTGCACCCTAGCACAGCGTCAACGGGCCGAACAGTTGATAGCACGTTCCCTAGAGCAAGGGGCAACATTAATTTGTGGCGGCGTGACACCAACAGGCCCAGGCTTTTACTTCCCACCCACCATCATAGATTGCTCAAACGTGCCCGATGCGGCCTGCTTAGAAGAGGAATTTTTTGGCCCCGTATTATCAGTTGTTGATTTCGATAACGAAGCACAAGCGCTAGCATTAGCCAATGATACGGCCTTCGGCTTGGCCTCTGGTATATTTACCAAAGACCTGACCCGCGCCCATCGTATGATTCGCGGCATTGAGGCCGGTATTGTCTGGGTCAACACATACCGTGCCGTCAGCCCCATTGCACCATTTGGGGGTCATGGTTTATCCGGCCACGGCCGTGAAGGCGGCCTGCAAGCGGCCTTGGACTATACCAAAATAAAAACTGTGTGGTTACGCACCAGTGACGAACCCATTCCAGATCCGTTTGTGATGCGTTAAAGACACCCTAGATTCTGTCTGACCCGTGTCCACAACTGGCCGATTGAGCTTGGGGAACCAGTGCAGAGGGTGCTGACATGGTTATATATTGGTCCGAAAAAAGTTAGCAATCTCTTGCCCAATTTCGTGATTCAAAGATACGACGCCTAGTTTGCTTTGATAAAACTCATTGGCCGCTTGACTCATCCTGGCACGATGCTCTGCATATAGATCCGCCATATAATGCTCATCAAATTCCGGGTGTGCCTGATAGCTAATGGCCTTGTTAGCGTAAATAATACTGGCTATGGGGCAATGTTCCGCGCTGGCGGTAACCTGCAAATCAACGGGTGGTAATGCGGCAATCTGTTGTTCGTGCCAAGCCGATATAGACACCATGCGGCCATCCAATTGGTGATATTCGATAATTCCCGTCTGATGCACCACCTCAGCCTTTACCACACGCCCACCTAGCGCCTTAGCGATTACTTGATGCCCAAAGCACACACCAACCATTGGCTTTGAGCCATACATTGATCGTGTCCAGGCCAAAAGCGGCGCCATCCACTCCAACTCTTCGTCCAAATTGTGTTTGGAGCCACTAATGATGTAACCATCACAGTCATCATTATCTTTTGGGAGTTCTCCATGGACCGTCCAGAAGGTAACAAACTCAAAATCAAACGACTGCAATAGTTTGGCAAACAGCTGGTCATAGTAGCCGTATTTTTCATACAAGCTAGGTGCTGATAGACCGCAAAGGAGGATACCTATCTTCATGTTATTGGCCCCTAAAAATATTTGCCAAGAATTCTACCTTATCGCGCTTTAATACGCATGAATAATCATACAAAATCCCGTAGGCCCTTTCTATTTGTCACTCAGCACAGTAAATTGATCTCCTATTAACGCTTTGCATTAGAAGAAATCTAGCGGAATGGCCTATTCAGAACCACAGACAGCCTACACTGCTTGGCAACCCGGCATACAATCGGAGCTGCCGAAGCATCTACGAGCCTACGATTCCTTATATCAACCTGGTTGCTCAAGCATTAATTATGCGCAGGTCATGGACCTTCATCGTCTAACCGGTATCAGAGCCGAACGTTTGGCCGCCTTCACTTGGCAACGCCTGATACTGCACGAACTCGTTGTGCGTGTCACAGCTGATATTGTGGTTCCCGAGGGTGACGATGAAGAAATTCTTGGTAGGCGCTTTCGCGACATCATAGACACCATTCAAACCACCTATGTGGAACCCCACACAACACAACTAAGAACCGCGCACGAACAGCTGAAACAGCGAGTCTCACAAGATGTTGGGCAACTACTCGATAGGACGATACTGGACACCCCTGAACAACAAAAGACCAAATCAGGCTGGCGCCGCTGGTTTGGCCACACACCAAAACGGCCATCTGTTAGTATTGAAGAGCAGCAGTTTAATGCTATTAAACAGCTACGTGAGCAAGGCTTACAAGAACAACACGACTACCAAGCTACTGTTTATAAAAGCATGTATGTCGTACTTAGTGCTATGGCAACCCATCGAGGCCGCCTACCCCATGACCGTGAACTATTCGTTCGCCTAATCAGCCATCATATGATGAATGACTATGGCAGCCGCCATATGGGCCGTCTGCTGGAGCCCATGGTTGCAGCGGCAATAATTGGGCAAAACTACCAACCAGTGGAAAATACTGACAAGCCTATTTTAATTAGTTTAAAAGGCGCATCAGCTGCCGGTAAAAGCACCTTGCGACCCTTACTATATGAAGACATGGTTGAGCATGATCTCGCTAACCAAAATTTTGCCACCATCAGCCCCGATATATGGCGCCGCTTGCTCTTAGACTACGCTAGCCTAGGTGAGGACTTTAAGTATTCTGGTCGTTTAACCAGCCATGAGGTTAACATTATAGATGGCAAACTGGATCGCTATATTCGAGCTAAAGCAGAACATCTGCAGGCCATCCCCAACCTACTGGTAGATCGATTTCGTTTCGATAGTTTTAACAGCAAAAAAATTGCCGATGTGTTGCACAGCACCTATGTGCATTATGTAGACACCATGCACATGTACTTTGTTATCACCCCGCCGGAAGCCACCGTGGAACGGGGTTGGTTACGTGGCCAAGAGCGCGGCCGTTATAAGTCTGTTGAAGACTTTTTAGGCCATAGTGTTGAAGCCTATGAGGGCATGCCACGCTTATTTTTTAAGTGGATTGCTTATACAAAACCCCATTATAAATACCATTTTGTTGACAACGACGTGCCCAAGGGCACTGCCCCACGCCTAGTAGCATGGGGGGATCAAAATGCCATGACTATTATTGACCCATTGATTCTAAGCAACATAGATCGTTATCAAAAAATCAATATTCATGCCCCTAGCCCTGCCGAGGTTTATCCCCAATCAAGGGACATGGATATCGCCAATAATTGCCAATTTCTGCAACAGTGTCTAAGGACTTTGCCCCTAGTGAAGTTTGCCGTCAGCCAAGATACTTTGCCCTACCTACAGTTCGCTCAAAATAGCCCACAAATAACTGATTCCAAAGTACTGCAACAGGTGCGTGAACAGCCTCAACTAGCCTCACTGCTAGCGCAATTAATGGCCTAAACCTGCTTTAACTTGCACCTTCTGTCACAACTATGCATAGTTTTTTCTTATCCAATTGCTAAATTAAATATATTTGACCTATGCCATATTTGTTCTTAATCTGAGCCTCTATTCCACGTCACCAAAGCGACCTTTGATCGACCTAATTTAATCAGGAGCCCACCATGGCTATCGAGAAAACCGACACTCTAGTCATTGGCGCTGGCCAAGCGGGTGTCGCCACCAGCGAGCACTTGAGCAAGTTGGGCATAGCCCACATTGTGCTAGAACGTGATCGTATCGCTCAGCGCTGGCGCACCCAACGCTGGGATTCTCTGGTGGCCAATGGCCCAGCCTGGCATGACCGCTTTCCCAGCTTGCAGTTTGAGGGGCTTGCCCCTGATGCCTTTGCCAGCAAAGAGCGCACAGCCGACTACTTGGTGGCTTATGCCAAACAACACTGTGCACCAGTGCGCGAGGGTGTAACCGTAACCAAAGTCATCCGCAACCAAGGCCGGTCTGGATTTACCATTGAAACTTCCAGCGGCACCATAGAAGCTAAACGTGTTGTTGTCGCTACTGGGCCATTCCAAAACCCGGCTATTCCACCAATAGCCAGGCACTATGACAATATCACCCAAATCCATTCATCTGAGTACAAAAATCCACAACAGTTGCCGGCTGGAGCGGTCCTGGTGATTGGCGCCGGTTCTTCTGGTGTACAAATAGCGGATGAATTACAGCGCGCCGGCAAACGAGTATACCTATCAGTGGGCGCTCACGATCGCCCTCCCCGTAGCTACCGCAATCGTGATTTTGTCTGGTGGCTAGGAGTTTTAGGCCTGTGGGACTTAGAAACCATGGAACCCGGCAAAGAGCATGTTACCATTGCCGTTAGTGGCGCCCATGGCGGTTATACTATCGATTTTCGTGAACTGGCGCACCGAGGCATTACCTTGGTAGGCCTAACCCAAGCCTTTACTGGCAAAAAGGTGTGTTTTCAGGAAAATTTGAATGAAAACATTGCGGCTGGTGATGCCAGCTACCTAGCCTTGCTAGATGCCGCCGATGCCTATATAGAGCGCAATGGTCTAGACCTGCCTGAAGAACCCACCGCGCGCCACAAGTTAGCTGACCCCACGTGCCTGACCAACCCAATATTGGAACTGGACATGATTACCGCAGGCATCACCAGTATCATCTGGGCCACAGGCTTCTCGAGCGACTACAGTTGGCTGCAAGTGAATGCCCTAGATACACAAGGCAAACCACAACACCAACGTGGTGTTTCTTCTGAGCCGGGAGTGTACTTTGTCGGACTGCCTTGGCTATCTCGCCGCGGCTCTGCCTTTATTTGGGGAGTATGGCACGACGCCAAACACATCGCTGGCCACATTGCTACACAACAACAATACACAGCCTACCACTCACCCCTAAATGAGTGATTAACACTACTAGCCACCAAATGACACTTGTCCAATTTACTTGCTAGAGAACGCTGAGCAAAAATCATACCCAAGAAAATGGCCCAAATACCGATTTAGCATATTGGGTTCTAGGGCTTCAACTAGCTCATCTTGAGACCAGTATGTTGTTGCTGAAAAAGCACCACATGTTGTTCAAGCATACTAATGAATGCCTTGGCAGCGGGAGTAATGCGGATACCTCGTAGACTGGCCACACCGAGACGTGTCGGTCTAGGAGAGCCCGCCAAGGGCACTGTGGCCATCGTATGGCCATCCAAACTGGTATGACTCACCAAAGGGGTATTGAACAAGGTATAACCCAAACCATTGGCAACCAAACCTCGCACCATAGCAAGTGACTTGGCTTTGTAGGCAAAATTGGGTTCCACACCAGCAGACAGAAATAAGGAATAAAAATAGTCTCGACTCAAGGGCCAGTCCAACAACACCATTGGTTCATTGGCCAGTTCTTCTATATGCAAAGAACTACGGTCAGCCAAAGCATGTTCTTTGGGTAATAACACATAGGGAGGAAAATCCGCTAAGGGCGTGAAATCAAGCTCCGCTGGCAGTTGAATATCATAGGTTAAAGCAAACTCGTAATGCCCCGCCAGCAGACCACTGATGATTTTTTCCTGATCAGCCTCATCACACTGCACCTGTACATCCAAATAGCGATCAATATAACCACGCATAACGGAGGGTAACAAAATCGGCGCAAACGTAGGCAAGCTAACAAAGCGTAAATGGCCACTGATATCTTCACTAAGCGAAGTGGCAAATTTACTCAAGTTGTCGGCTTCTTCGAGCAGCTGTTTGGCCTTGAGCATAAAACGCTGGCCTGCTGGCGTCAAAGACAAACCTTGAGCATGATGGCGAATAAACAAGTCTAGGCCTGTCTCTTGCTCAATATGTAATATGGCCGAAGAAATGGATGGTTGGGAAACAAACATGGCTTTAGACGCCTTAGTAACACTGGCATTTTCACCGGCACAAACAAAATAACGTAGTTGCTTTAAAGTTAATTGCATAGCATGATCCACTAAAGATGTTACCGCGGCCATAGGATGACTCAGGTCTGGCTTAGCATAGCAGCCTGAATAGGTTTTTCCTATGCCTTGGTAACTATAAGTTTATTTTACTAATACTAGATTTATGCCTAACCTAGTGGGCTATTTTTTAAGCGTTTGCTACAGCACAGGAAACCATCATGCCAACACATACCCGCATCCGCATGTTTAACACCAAGGACACCTATCCTAACCAAACACTCGATAACGACCTATGCCAAGCGGTGCGTGCGGGCAACACGGTGTATGTGCGAGGTCAAGTAGGCACCGACTTTGATGGCCAGCTAGTAGGTCTTGGTGACCCTGGGGCGCAAGCTGAACAAGCCATGAAAAACGTCGCGCAGTTATTAAAAGAGGCAGGGTCTGACATCAGCCATGTGGTTAAAACTACGACCTACATCACTGATCCACGCTACCGCGAAGCGGTTTATCAAGTTACAGGGCAATGGTTCAAGGGCGTGTTTCCTATTTCTACAGGTCTGGTGGTAGTGGCTTTGGCACAACCGGAATGGTTGATGGAAATTGACATCATTGCCGTCATCCCTGAGGAGGTATAAGACATGACTTTTTCAGTAGCAGGGGTTTGCTCCGACACAGGCATGGTGGGCTGCATCATTACCTCCTCTAGTATATGTGTCACCAGCCGCTGCGCCTTTGCCGCTAGTAACACAGGCGTTTGCCTAACCCAAAACATCACCAATCCCAATCTTGGCCCCTTAGGCCTGCAACTATTGCAGCAAGGAGCCAATACCAAACAAGCTATGGCGCAATTGCAACAAGCTGATGAAGCCATCACTTGGCGTCAATTAGGGCTGCTGTCTAAAGACGGCACCAGCGCGGTGTATAGTGGTGATGAAGCCCTTGGCATCTTTGCCACTGCCACCGGCAACAACTGTTTAGCATTGGGCAACTTGCTGGCCAACAACAAAGTGCCTCAGGCCATGGTTGATCACTTTGAAAGTACCACAGGCCACCTAGCCGATCGTCTTATTGCGGCTCTGCAAGCTGGCTTAATCGCGGGCGGGGAAATGGGGCCCGTGCATTCTGCCGGTATACTGGTGTATGGTGAGCCTGATTGGCCCATAGTGGACTTGCGAGTGGATTGGCATAATGAGCCCATTGACCAACTACACACTCTTTGGCATAACTACCAGCCCCAAATGCAGGCTTATATTACTCGCGCCCTTGATCCCGCCAATGCCGAATCATATGGCGTACCAGGAGACGAATAAATACCATGACGGCACCAGCGGCAACCATCACCTTATTGGACAAGCTGATTGGCTTTGATACCACAAGCTGTAACTCCAATCTTGAACTCATGCAGTTCATCCAAGACTATTTGCAAGACTATGGTGTGAATAGCGAATTGGTACACGACCCTGCTTTGCCGAAAGCCAATCTATTCGCCACTATCGGCCCCGACATCGATGGTGGCATCATGTTATCAGGCCACACAGACACGGTGCCCGTAAGCGGGCAAAACTGGACCAGACAACCATTTCAATTAAGTGCAGAAAATGGCCGTTATTACGGTCGTGGCACCACAGACATGAAAGGCTTCTTGGCGTGCGTATTGGCAGCCGTACCCGATATGGTCGAACGGCCCCTTAGCCAGCCTATTCATCTGGCTTTTTCCTATGACGAAGAAATCGGCTGTGTTGGGGTACGCCACCTCATTGAACGCCTGCAGGTACACCCACATCGCCCTGCCGCCTGCGTCATCGGCGAACCCACGACCATGCATGTGGTCACAGCCCATAAGGGCAAAATCGCTTTGCAAGTACAAGTACTAGGTAAGGAGTGCCACTCTGGCATGGCCCCTGAGGGGGTGAACGCTATCAACTACGCTGCACTCATCGTTAGCTGGCTGCAAAACCTCGCCCTAGAAAAACAGCAAAACGGCCCTTTCCAAGACACTTTTTCGCCACCATTCACAACGGTTCATACGGGCACCATCAATGGTGGCACGGCCTTAAATATCGTGCCCAATCAATGCCAATTACGTTTTGAAATTCGTTATATTGCCGAGGAAGATCCGCATCAGTTACTGGAGCCTTTTTACGCCTATGTACAAACATTGCGTGAACAAATGCAGGCCCAAGATAACGACTGCGATATTGAGATACACACGTTATCAGAATACCCAGGTTTGGCCACACCCGAAAACACCGATATCGTGATTCTCATGCGCCAGTTGGCGCAAAGTCAATCGAGTGACAAGAAAATTAATTTTGGCACCGAAGGTGGCCTATTTAGCGATAACCTTAACATCACTACCGTGGTGTGTGGCCCGGGCAGTATGGAGCAAGGTCATAAGCCAGACGAATTCATTGCCGCTCAGCAGCTGACACAATGCCAGCAATTTTTGCAGCGGCTTATTAACCACTTGCGAGTCTAAGTAATGGCCAGAGGCCAAGCATGATTTATTAGGGGGCTTTTTATGACACCAGAACCGAATCAGAACCCTATCTTCAACCGGCCCTATTGGTGGGATTTTGGTAGTAACGGCCAGCCCCTGCAACTAAAACAACTAGCGGCATCAAACTTGACCTTACCCAGCAGTGTGGACTGTGTCATCGTTGGCGCCGGTTACAGCGGTCTATCTGCTGCTCTGACTTTAGCCCGCGCCGGGCGTTCTGTGGCCGTGGTTGATAGCCAGCATCCTGGATATGGTTGCTCGGCCCGCAATGGTGGGCTGATAGGGCCATCTTTTCACAAACTGGGACTGGCCGGTTTAAATAAACAGCTGGGACGAACCATGGCCGAGGCCATCATTCAGGAGTCTATGGATTGCCTATTGTGGCTAAAACAATTTATCCGTGAAGAAAATATCGATTGTGGACTCCACGAAACAGGACGATTTCGTGGCGCAGTGGCTCCTAAACATTATGAAAACCTCGCACAGCAAGCCGAAAGTCTACACCGCTTAACCGGACTGAATTTTGAAATGGTACCAAAGTCATCCCAGCACCAGCACATTGGTAGTGACTTCTATCACGGTGGCATTGTCTATCATCAGGATGGGCACTTGCACCCTGGATCATACCTCAAGGGCTTGGCTAACGCGGCTTTACGCGCCGGTGCTGGAATATATGCGCCGGCCCAAGTAACAGGAATAAATACCAGCACCGCAGGCTATGAAGTCAAGCTTACTGAGCAGTCTATTCAATGTGGCCAAGTCTTGATCGCTACCAACGGTTATACGGACAAAAATTTTCCCTACCTAAGGCGGCGTATAGTGCCTATCCGCTCAGGAATTATTGTCACAGAACCCTTGTCGAGCGCATTAATGAGCGAAGTCACCCCTAAGTTACACGGCTTTGGTGATACTAGCCGACTGGTACCCTACTATCGTCCAACACCTGACGGCCAACGCCTTTTATTTGGCGGACGTGCCTTCGATACAAGCGATCAGCCTTCACGTTATGTGCCCGATTTGCAGCGTTTGATGCTGCGCATATTTCCTCAATTACGCGCCACTCAAATCACTCACGCATGGTCCGGTACTGTCGCCTACACCTTTGATCACGCCCCCCATCTAGGGCAAATAGACAAGGGGAAACTAGATGGTGTTTTTTATGTTATGGGATATTGTGGCTCAGGCGTGGGGCGCGCGAGTTGGTTTGGGCGCAAGGCCGCCCTACAAATGCTGGGGGACACCGAGGGTAACACCCCCATTGATCAACTCACATTTAAAGGGCGCCCCCTCTACTCCGGTAACCCCTGGTTCTTACCATTAATTCTTCGCTGGCATAGCTTGATTGATCGTTTTCAATATCGTCGGTGAACGTTTATCAGTCCTATTGACCCACATCAAGCTCTGTCAAAAAGTCTTAGTATATTTCAATTTTGCCGGGGTAATTCGTCGCATGCAGGCATGTTTTGTATTCTGAAAATACCTAAATTGGGTAACCTAAATTAATTCATATAGGCCTATATGGTGTCCGACCAGCTAAGGTATTTTCGCATTCAAATTCGTCCGTCCTTGGCCAGTTTTGACTGTGCGGCCAATGAAAGCCTTATGCAAGGTGCCGCGCGTTGTGGATTATATCTGTTTAGCAATTGCCAAAAAGGGGAGTGTGGCACTTGCAAGGTGCGCATCAAAAAGGGACAGCTAAAATTGGCACCCTTTAGTTTGTCGGCTCTTAATATGCAAGAGATCGATGCCGACTATACCCTTGCCTGTCGGTCCTACCCTTTAACGGACACTGTCATTTTGGCAGAATTGGTAGGCCGAGTTGAAGCTCGTCACTACTCAAGATTGGAGTAATATTATGTCTGATATGCAACATATACCGATTACCGAATTAACAGCACTCACTACCAAAGTCGCCATGGCGCGAGGCATAGACAATGAAAGAGCCAGCCTAGTTGGGCAACGTTTGGCGTATTGCTTGAGCCTTAAATTGGCAGATAGTGACTTACTGGAAACCACTCTTGTGGCCCTAGCACCCGGCCAGCATGAGGCAAAAATGATTGCCGAGAATAACCGTAGTTTGGTATTTACTGCCAAAGGTCAGCCCACTGTAACGGGGATGGATCAGGCCCTAAGCACATTCATCACCAGCGATACCAAAGAACTGCGCGTCCATGAAACCCGCTGCGGCGCTTTAGCCATACCCGCTTTGGCCCCCCTGCTTAAACAGACAAACCAGCCAGCCAGTTACTTCTTTATCAACTTGGAAGGCAAAGAGCGCCGCATCGATATTAGTCATGAAGGCGAAGTCATTGGGGTATCGCAGCCACGCGAACGCACCTTAGCCTGGAATGAAGTCCGGATACACCTCGCCCCACCCAGTGCTGACAGCAAAGCGATCATGCAAGGCTCTGACATTAGTACTTTCCAACAAGCCTGCCAACAGCTGGGAGTGCCTATACGGCGAACATTGTGGCAACGTATGCAGGAAATTGCCGGTTAGCTTGACAAGTTCTGCAACTCTTTCACCTTGTAAAAGCCCCCTAACATAGCTTCTGATAGTCGATCAATTTCAGCCCCACCCATAGCCGTTGACAAGGCCGCAGAACAGGTATTGATCATCATGATGCCATTGTCAAACAGGTGCTTCAACAATACCTGCGTTTGCTGCGCTTGGGTTGGTGTTGCATAGGCTGAACGATAATCACTAGGCGCATGAGCGTGCATGTGCACGCGAAACATCGAGCCACCACCAGTGACACAGGCCGCCACCCCAGATAAATCTATGGCTTCGGTGATCTGTGCCATAGCACGCTGGGTTAAGGCGTTGAGCTGCCGTACAGAGGCCTCATCAAACAAGCGCATGCTGTGTAAGCCGGCCACCATTGTTATGGGATTTGCCGAGAAGGTACCTGAATGGGGGAACAACACCTTATCAGCCCATGGATCCATGACATCCATAACGTCGTTGCGTCCGGCCAGAGCACCCACAGGAAACCCCCCGCCAATCATTTTACCCATTGCCGTCAAGTCAGGTTCGATGTTATACCAGCCTTGAGCACCCGCAAAGGTAGACCGATAGGTAATTACTTCGTCACACACCAACAGAGCACCATTAGCAAGGGTCCAGTTACGAAGGCATTGCATAAAATCTTGGCTAGCGGGAATCAAACCTACTCGATGGGGCAATTGGTCGACGAGCACACAAGCAATTTCATGGGCGTGTTGATTGAGTATTTGCACAGCTCGTTGCGGGTCATTAAAAGGAATAACAATCACATCCTGCAAGGCCCCATGCGGTGTACCATGAGCCACTGCTACACTCGATGGCTTATCGACGCTACCCCAATTGGCAGGGCTCGACGTTTGACTGACTTCAGCATAATCGTATAAACCGTGATAGGCACCCTCTACCTTGGCAATTTTGCAACGCCCCGTAAAAGCACGGCTGGCTTTGATACAACTCATTACGGCTTCGGTACCTGAATTCACGAAACGAATCTTATCAAAGGCGGGCGACCGGCTCACTAGGTACTCGGCATACTCCACTTCTACTTCGGTAGCCAAGGTAAACGCGGTGCCCTTTTGTAATTGTTCCATTACGGCGGCAAGGACCTGTGGTTGCGCATGACCATGGATTAATGATGCCATATTATTGGCAAAATCAATGCGCTTTTTGCCTTCTATATCAGTTACATAACAGCCTTCGCCACGCTGTGCATACAGAGGGTGGGGTTTTCTTAAAACCGTGTTACGGCTGACACCGCCAGGCATAACAGCCAAACCCCGTTGAAATAGTTGGGTGCTGCGACTGGGTTTATCAAGCATATTATTTCCTCAATATTTACGCTACGCACAAGCACATGGATGAGCTTGTACCAAAGTAAAATAGTTTCAGCGCCCACAAATTAGGCAAAATGGCTAATCATGTGATCTTGCTTAATGGTGCTAATAGTGGGGCGTCAGTATGTTTTTGCAGGTAGGCAAAGCTAATACCGGGTGCCATTTCCAACACCTGCAGGCCATCATTCGTCACCTCAAGAATAGCTAAATCCGTATAGATACGACTAACTACTCCCTGGCCTGTCAAAGGGTAGGTGCACTGCGCAACAATCTTTGGCACACCGGTTTTTGTCATGTGTTGCGTGATAACAAATATAGTTTTTACACCAGCCACCAGATCCATGGCACCGCCAACAGCTGGGATAGCATCGGCAGAACCTGTGGACCAATTTGCTAAATCACCATTGGCGGCTACTTGCATAGCTCCCAGTACACACACATCAATATGCTGACCGCGAATCATGGCAAAGCTATCAGCATGATGAAAAAAGGCGGCTCCTGGTACAACAGTGATCGGTTTTTTACCTGCATTAATCAATTCTGGATCGACCGACTCAGCAGCGGGCGCGGGCCCCATACCTAGAAGTCCATTCTCCGTGTGATAAATCATCTCTCGACCTTGCGGAACGTATTGAGCCACCAACTCAGGTATACCAATACCCAAGTTAACATAGGAACCATCGGGAATATCCAGTGCCGCTCGCTGCGCCATTTCATCTCGAGTCCATGGTTGCTGAGCCACTTCGGTGTGTTGGTCTATAGCATTCATGGGTAACTCCTCCCAGCATTAACTAGTTGTGACTCATGGGCAGGATTTGCCACATTAACGAAGCGTTTGACAAAGATGCCCGGCGTCACAATGTGTTCTGGATCCAACATCCCCACTTCCACCTGAGACTGAACCTGGACAATAGTGGTGGTTGCCGCCATGGCCATAATAGGGGCAAAGTTACGGGCTGTTTTGTTGTAAACCAGATTGCCATAGCGGTCAGCCTGTTTGGCTTTAATCAGCGCAAAATCGGCCCTCAAACCATACTCCATAACATAGTCTCGACCATCAAAATGGCGCTGCTCTTTACCTTCTGCCAAGGGCGTACCGACGGACGTTGCCGTGTAGAAGGCCGGGATGCCTGCCCCACCTGCGCGGATACGCTCCGCCAAGGTACCTTGGGGCACCAGCTCTAGCTCAATTTTTCCGGCTCGGTATAGATCAGGAAAAACGGTAGAATTGGCTGTTCTTGGAAATGAACAAATCATTTTGCTGACTTGGCCATTCTCGATGAGCGCCGCCAAACCAACATGGCCACTGCCGGTATTGTTGTTTACCACAGTCAAGTTCTTTGCGCCCTGGTCAATTAAGGCATGCAGTAACTCAATTGGGCTACCCGCTTCACCGAAGCCACCAACTAACACTGTGGCGCCATCGGGGATATCAGCTACCGCTTTTGCAACCGAATCTACTTGCTTGTCAATCATACCCAGCTCCTTGGAAAATTAGGCCAACCGTTGCTTTAGAGCTTGGGCTAATTCGGCTTCAATTTGGTGTAGTTCTTGGCGGAAGAAAAAGTCCTCCCCTTCAAATGGTGTCAGTAGGTCTACCGTATTTTGCTGGGTGTCATATTTGGCTAAGAACACCTTATCCATCCATTGCATATTACGACCTTCGGTAAACTGCAAAGCAAAGGCCGTTTCACCATTAATCTCGGTAGTGCCCATGATAGAAATTTTGCCGGCCGATGACGTCATAGACAAGTGACGAGATGGGCGACTAATTGAGGGTAAAGAACGGTATACCTTGCTAAATATTTTTTCAACATCGGCTAAGGCCGCCGTATAGTAGTGATGCTCTCCGGTTGGCCGAGCACAGTACATCGAGTGGAAGCCAATACACATGGAGCCAAGAATATTAGCAAGATCAATCCAATTTTGGGCAGAACGGTCAATATCGATACCGCCTTTAGCATCAGTAAACATACTGATGTGGTTCATCATTGGGCTTTGGCTACGAATGTTGACACCATGGTTTTGTAAACGCCTAACCGCGGCAATAGTACTGGGATTGAGCAATTCACGAGGCGTAGAGAAGTGCGCCATCCATGCCAATTGAATACCGTTATCACGCAGTTCCGAGAATAACGCCAACATCTTGTCGTACTTTGGACTTAGCACCATTTCAGGCTGGAAGGTTAACGACCGCGTAGCCAAGCGAATATTCTTAATGTGCAATAAGGAGGGGTCCTGCATAATGGGACGCACATACTGCTCCAAACGGTTAACTGGCATGTAGCCACCATCACCACCGGTAATCAGGATATCTGTCACCTCGGTGTGCTGGCGCAGGTATTCGTGAATCTGTTGAATATCCTTTTGAATGAACATATCTTCATCACCACGCACCTGCGCGTGACGGAAACAATAGGTACAAAAGGAAAAGCAATTTTGAGTAGTCTTATCAAATACCAATTGGCACTGGGGATACTTATGCTGACTGCCATCCAGAAATTCTACTTCGCCGTCATCATTGGTAAACCAAGGTTTGTTGAGTTGTTGATTGCCATCATGGGGATTGGTTTGCTCCATATAACCTGACACTATCAATTCTCGCTCAGCATCAGTCTGAGCACTCTTATAGTCATCAACAACTTGACCAACAATCATGCCTGGTTGCGGGAAGACCAACTGAAATACCGAGTCTGTGGCATAGTTGTCCCAGTCGATGCTATTCAAACTATGTCGTGTAGCGAGAAAACGATACACTTCTACAAACAGTTCACGCTCTTTGGTAAAACCCAGGTCGATACCATTGTCTTCAAGCACTTTGACTACCCGGCGATAGCCCTTGAGGCCTGTATAGCTATCCCGATCATTAAATAAGAAAGGCTTGTTTTCCAAAAAACCCGAATGTTGAGGATAAGAAGCATGCAAACGGCTCAGCACACCGGCTGGCAACAAATTTTCTTTCACCACCACCTGACGTATCGTCTCTGAGTACTGATAACGATCCATCATATGCATCACATCCACTTGGCTAATGGTGGACAAGATATTATTAGGTTGGGTGGGTATTAAAGTTGCTGAATTAGCAATGTTCATGATTGTCTCCTGATAAACCGATCTGCACACACCAGACATTGCCAAGTGAGTTAAGCAATACGCTAAATGTATCCATATCTTTACTCAATATCCACATATTCTCAAAGGATATTACTTCACAACATCATTACTTTTAGCAATGACCTATGTACAATTTCGAGATACAATAAAGCTATAAGCAAACACAATGCCAAATTTTAGTATCAAACTCAAACATAGGCATGAGGAAAAAGAATGGTTAATTCAAAAAGATTGCTACCCAGCATGAGTATGCTAATTGCATTTGATGCCGCTGCACGCAGCGGGAGCTTTACCGCAGCTGCCCATGAAATAAACCTCACACAGGGCGCCGTTAGCAAACAAATCCATAATCTTGAAGAGTTACTAGGCATACAACTTTTTCATCGTTACAAACAAACCATTTCCCTCACCGACGAGGGCCAAACTTATGCGCAGGAAATCCTTTTGGCATTAAATGCTATTCGCGCCGCTTCTCTGCAACTAATAGCCAGCCCCCAGGGCGGCGTATTGAATTTAGCTGTACTACCCACTTTTGGCACCCGCTGGCTGATGCCTAGGCTTCCTACCTTCTTACAGGAACACCCACAAATTACCGTTAAATTTGTTACTAAAACTTCGCCATTTGATTTTATGACAGAAGATATACACGCTGCCATTCACTATGGTTCTGATGACTGGTCTAATGCGGAATCAACCTACTTAATGGGAGAGGCCGTAGTCGCTGTCTGCGCGCCCTCCTTCAAGCAACAACACCATATTAGCCACAGCCAGGATCTTACTGAGGTTCCACTACTGCATATAACTAGTAGGGCCGATGCATGGCGCGATTGGTTTACCGCTCTCGGTATCACACCACCGGTTCATCAGGGCATGTATTTTGAACAATTCTTAACGGCAGCCCAAGCCTCAGTGGCTGGCCTGGGTGCGGCATTATTACCAGAATTTTTGGTTCAAAATGAACTGCAACGCAACGAGCTCGTAAAAATTGACACCCCCATAGTGAAAAGCATGTATGGATACCACCTAGTGATTCCTCAGCAAAATGCGACCCACAAGCCCAGCTTATTATTGAAAAAGTGGTTACTCAAACAGGTGGCTATTGAGGCCAATAATTAACCCTACAAATTAATAAATACCAACTATAAATGCTTATTTTTTTTTAATTGGATTAAATAATGTAAAGAAACCACAATCCTCCGGTGATACACAGAACCATTATGGTTCTCTATGGCACGCCTGTTTCGCTCTATTGCGCCGAGGCTTGCCCATACAATAATAATCCAAGGTTTATACCGGAGACTTTGAGCATGGCAGATTTAAGTGTGGAGTTTTGTGGGGTTCGATTTAAAAACCCCATGTTAGTAGCATCGATTGAGCCATCAAATAGCGTTAACAATATCAAAAAATGCATCGATAATGGCGCCGCTGGCGTCATCGTTAAGACGGTCAGTGAAATGGCGTCGATGTCCAAGCTCACCGAGCATTCAAAATATGCCATCCTTAACGAAAAGGGCAAAATCATTCGTGGCAAGGTACCACGCAACTTTACCTTTTACAGCCGCTCCGGTTATATCAAAGAGCATTACGAAGACTGGATTGCTTATCTCACCGAAACGCAAGCCTATGCTAAACAACACAATGCCCATGTTATTGGCAACGTGTCAGCGGGTTCTCTCAATATGTGGGCCGAGCTGTGCAAAATGACCGAAGATTGTGGCGTACCCATGATCGAAGCAAACCTACACACCCCTTACCCCACTGAATGGGCAGGCAAATACCCTGGTACGCTAGTAGCCCAGAACCCAGCAGCCACATATGAAATCACGCGCCGCTGTGTGGAATCGGTTGATGTGCCTGTTATTATCAAGCTGACTCCAGAAGCGATAGATTTAACGGCTATTGCTGAGGCCGCCAAACAAGCTGGCGCCGCTGCAGTGTCAGTTAACAGCCGCTTTAAAGGTTTTGCCACTGACATTGAAACCGGTCATCCCTTTATCGGCGGGCCGGCTGGTGTCGGTGGTCCCTGGGTAAAACCAATCACATTGCGCTGGGTACATGATATCTACAGCCGCCTAAACATGGAAATAGCCGGTTCCAATGGCATCTTTGATGCTCGTGATGCTGTGGAGTTCATCATGAGTGGGGCCCGCGTCATGCAAGTGGGTTCCGTACTAATGCTCAAGAGCATTGAGTGGCTATCTCGGATAATTACGGACCTAGAAAAATTTATGGATGCCCACGGTTATGCCAGCATTGATGAAATGTACGGAATATCCTCTCGCCGTGCTGCTCCTTCAATGGATGAGCTATTCAAGGCGTCACCACTCCAAGCGTACATTGACCACGATAAGTGCAAATACCCAAAATGCGCCACCTGTATTGAAAACTGTTACTACGATGCACTGAACAGAGGTGACCAGCAAGTTGTCTCTAAAACCAACAACTGCATCGGCTGTGAATTGTGCTGGAACCTATGCCCCTGGGATGCCATTCGCATGGGTGACAAGGACCTAGCTGAGAGCCAGATTCAATCCTTATTATTAGATTAAGCCGCACTAAATAAGTCCCAAGGAGGCACTTTTGACATTTGTAATCACTGATGCATGCACCCTATGTTATGACTGTGTGGAAACCTGCCCTGCTGATTGTTTTCATGAAGCTAAAAACATGCTGGTTATCAATCCAAATACCTGTAATGACTGTGCTAACTGTGAACTGGAATGCGAACATGAAGCGATCTTACCCGATACTGATGTTGACGCCGATGACTGGGTTGAATTAAATGCGAAACTCACGCTTACCAGTCCTCAGCGCCTGCCTGAATAAAACCTAACATTTACCAAAGGAGATAACCATGCTGGCTTTTTGCGCCTACTATCAAGGTACCGTTAAAGGTTCCGAAGCGGAATTCGACACTTATGTAAAAGACATTCATATGCCCTTGGTGGCCAAATACCCCCATTTGCAACAATTACGCTTTCTTAAGGGCGTAGGTCGTGACGGTAATCCGCCCATGTATTACCTATCGTTTGAGCTGTTCTTTAATAACTGGGAAGAGTTTGAAATCGCCAAAGCTTCAGCTGAACGGGATGTAGCCGTGCAAGATGCTGCATATTTGGCTTCCTTATTTGAAGGGCAGATTACCCACACGGTTTACGAAGTGAATGACATACCGGTATAAAGCTATTTTTGGATGCTCAATCAGATCGTGTTCGCTACTTTGACAGCATATAGAAAGGCCTAGGCCTTTCTATATGTTTGAGCGATACCCGGCACTTAGCTATACTTGTGTTTGCCACCACTGCTCTATTTCGGCCTTAATGACACTGGGCTCAAGGCGAGCCAAATTATTGGTTGGTGGCAACGCTTCTCGGTAAAAAAATTCAGGCAAACTATCATCAGCATCAGTAAAGCCCGCAGCCTTATTAAACAAACGCTCCAACCGCAATGTCTCAACACCAATGGCCGCAATATGCGTTGCACTAATTTGCGTACCGTGAATATTATTAACGGTATCAGCCAATAACTGATGATTCGGATCCGTCGCAGAACGCCCAAAAATACACATGCCAAAAGAGTCTGCTGATGCGGCGCTGATCTGCGCTTTCATACTGGCATCTACCAGTTCGGCCAAGGGTTTGCCGGCACAAGGGTAACCGCCAACATTGCCCGTGGTGTGATCACCACCCTGAGGGCTCACCATCATACTAATACCAGTCACTTCCATGACTCTTGGATCGTAGGCACTCAAGGCTTGCTTCTTGACGACTGGTACGCGGGCTACTGAATAATGCTCACCTACTCGAGCGGCGCCTTGTGACAATAGTCGACCGCGCTCATTGCCTAAACGAATGTCATTTAAAGCCTCATTCAGATAACCCACATCACCAAACTCGGCCAATCCAGCTTCCATCAGCAAGGCTAATGTCGCTCCCGTTTCGATACTGTCTATACCTAGATCATTTGCAATAGCATTGAGTTCAGCCACATTATCGGGTTCGGTCAAGCCACAGTTGGTGCCCATTAAGCCAATGGTTTCGTACTCCAAAGGCGCCACCACTTCACGGCCATCAGCACCTGCATAGACGTTACTGCATTTAATCATACAGCCTGGCATACAAGAATGGGACTGATCTCCCCCACGTTCAAGGTTTTGTATGCGAATGGCTTCACCACCCATGGGGAGTTGCCCGGCTATTTGCTGCCCGCGGCTGAAATTATCCACGGGCAGACCTCCAACGTGGTTAGCCACATCCGCCATAAACGCGGTACCCAAATCATGCAACGTTTGTGGCCCTGGCTGCTCACTGACAAATTTACCGTACTCTCGCACAGCTCTTGCTACCTTTTTGCGATCATGTAATGGCGGTGTCCGCCCCTTATCGATAACAATGGCTTTTACCTTTTTGGATCCCATAACGGCACCCACACCACCACGGGCCGCAAGCCTTACAGGGCGCCCTTGCGGATCACTAAAAGCAATGCCCGCAATGAGACCCTGATATTCACCCACTGGCCCACATATGGCCAAGCTGACATGAGGACCATAGGTTTTGTGCAACATAGTAGCTACCGCATTGTTACCTTGTCCCAAATAGGGGCGAGCACAATCAAAGCGGACTTCGCCATCTTTAGTGATATACATCACTAGCCAATCATCCGCCATGCCATGCAAAGTAAAACCTAGGATTTCCAAGTGCCCCATAGCCAGGCCGAAAGTACCACCAGAATTCGCTTCTTTGATACCCCCGGTCAATGGGCTTTTACAGCCTACACTGATACGGTTAGCGTTAGAAAAACTAGTACCAGCAAAGGGGCCGACCGAGAAAATTAGTGGATTATCAGTACCTAGGGGATCAACCCTCGCTACCCCCTCGGCCAACAAAGTGTGGGCTATATGATAACGACCACACTGGGCCAATTCTTCTCCTTCAACAACAATCTTGGATACATTGCGCTGAGACAAGTCAATGTGTAAATAGTTACGCATGCCAAGCAACCCTTGTGATTATTGATTATTCAATTTCAAAAATTCCGTCAATTTCCACAGCAAAACCAACAGGTAATGAGGCCCCCGCATTAGTACGAGTGCACTTGCCTGCATCGCCAAATACCTCTGCCATGAGGTCAGAAGCACCATTGACAACCTTTGGGTGATCCACAAAACCATCGACACAATTGACAAAGGCACCCAAGCGCACTACCTGTTTCACTCGATCCAGATCACCATCACAGGCCGCGCGGACTTGAGCAATCAAATTAAGGGCACACATACGTGCAGCGGCAGTGCCCTCCTCGACCGTGAGGTCATCACCTATGCGGCCTTTATAGAGCATTTCCCCATTCCAAATGGTGACTTGGCCCGATAAAAACACCCAATTGCCACTCACAACATAGGGTTGGTAGTTAGCCACAGGAGCTGGAGCTTCAGGCAGCTCAATTCCCAGCTCCGCTAGACGTGCTTCAATAACACCACTCATAGTACTTCCCCATTCATGCCTTAACCCCAAGGTTATATTTAATATAGTGACCAACATACCAAGTTGTGCGTGTATTTCTATTTAAAAATAAAAATGTATTTATAACCTGCACTTATATAAATGAATTTACGGGCCTCTAAAAAAGCCTGACTAATGCCATAATTTTGTGCAAAGTCCAATTTATGCCACGCATAATGCTGATAGTTATACCCTCACAGCATTAACTATGGATAGGCTAGGTTGATTGCACGAGGAACGGAACGAGGAATGATAGAAGTTGGCCATAAGCCATAAAAAGCAGTGTAAATGGTGCTTGCCCTTAGTGGCTTTCATGACACTGAATTTTGTCATGGCAGCGAAATTCGGCTTTAGGTAGGACCGTCACGTGACTAAAATATGTTTTATCTATAAATGACACATATCAATAGATCGTTCTTTTAAATTTAACATATAAATAAGGCCATGACATACTGACTTTATTCTGTCATCAGCAGGTTATTTTGACTTAGTAAGGAGCACCACATGGACATGGAAATCAGTATTATATATGCCGACCGGATAGAGATAAGCCAACCCGAAGCCAATGACTGCATAACGCTACTAACTGCGAAACGCAACCCAACCCCTGTACGGTAGCCGTCTCATCATGCCTAACCGATTTTGCCGCGCACTTAACCTTCGCCACCTGCGTGCTTTTGTCGCGGTTGCTGAACATGGCAGTTTTACTCAAGCCGCCAGGCAGTTATCCATATCTCAACCCGCACTGACTATCACCATCAACCAACTCGAAGATTTGTCAGGCACCAAATTATTTGTGAGGACCACTCGCAAGGTCTGTTTATCAGCAGGCGGTGAAGACTTTTTACCTTTAGCTCAGAAACTTCTGCAGGATGTAGAAAGCGCCTTTCAGATGCTAAATCGTTCTGCTAGCCAGCGCAATGGAATCATCAACATGGCAATTTTGCCATCTATTGCGATCAAACTAATGCCTAAGGTAATACAGGATTTTAAACAAGAACAACAGGATATCAAGGTCAATCTAAGAGATGACAACGCTCGCGGGGTCTACCATCAAGTACGCTCCAACAAGGCTGACTTTGGTATTTGCAACCATTGGGAAGACGCTGCAGACCTGCATTTTACGCCTTTGTTCTTTGATAGAGTTGGCGTCGTTTGCCTGCCCAATCACGATCTTTCGCAAAAACAAGGGCCCATTGAATGGCAGGAAATTGAAGGTTTGAATTTTGCCAACATGTCTCAAGATACAGGCGTCAACGCCCTCATTAATCAAGCACATGGTCTGCCTGAATCGGTCTATACCCCTGAATATGAAGTACTAACCATGGCCGCACTAGCAGGTATCATTGAAGCAGACTTGGCTATTACCGCACTACCTGCCATTGCCGTACCACGCTTGACTGACTGTGCGCTAGTGTATCGCGAGCTAATCGAACCCGTTGTTGATCGCCAAGTCTTTATCATTACTCGCAAAGACCAAGCTTTGGGGCCATCAGCAAAGCTATTATTTGACCTATTAATTACCCACTTTGCTGGCCGTCGCTTATGGCTAGAAAATGGTGTAGCTCAATCAAGTACGGAACAATGCGAACTTAATAGTGCCTAGGCCAACCACCCAATACTGCCAACCCATCATTTACACCCTCTAGTTATTAGCTTAACCTGGGCGCTTATTGAGCTTTAGAAGTTTCAATTGCTTTTATTTTTTGTCTAATCATGGCCGGAGAGACCTTTGTTTAATACACGACTCAAGCAATTTCAGGCGCGCCTAGCCCAACAGGAAATAGATGTTGCGTTGATAACCGATGATGACAACATCTACTATTTGACAGGTTATTATGACTATCTGCATATGGAGTTCGGGAGGCCTACCATTCTAGTGGTGTCCGCCCAGGGGGACAGTCTTTTAATTACTCCAGAGATTGATCTAGTCATGGCAAAAACGGCAGCACAAGTGGGCCGCATTGCTGCTTGGAACGATGGCGCCGGCAAAGAATGGCGCCAAGAACTGCCAGCAATATTGCGCCCAACCCAATGCGTAGCCGTCGAACCCGAGCACATGCCACCACGGGTGAGCCATTATATTAATAATTTGGTAATCGACAAAAAAACCGTTAGTGCTACGCCAATTTTGGCCAATATGCGCATGATTAAGAGCGAGCAAGAATTACAGCTGGCTCGGCATGCCGGCCAAGTTGCTACGACCATGATGGCAGCCGGCAGAAACGCCATTGCCGATGGCGTAGCTGAGTATGAGGTGGCACTTGCCACCTCGGCGGCAGGCACCCGTAAAGCCGCGGAGTTGTTAGCCAAACATTATGCCGACACAGACATGTCACCCAATACCCATTTTCTGCAGATCATGGCATCTGGACAGGAAATCACCAAAACCCATCACCGTGCCACAACACGCACAATGCGCCATGGCGAACCTGTATTCTTGTGCTTTTGTGGCATGACCAACTTTCATCGTTTCAAGTTGGGCTTCGACCGCACCTTTTGGATCGGTGACATTGTCGACCCAAATCAAGCAACTGTTTATGAAGTTGCTTTAGCAAGCCAGCAAGCAGCTTTAAAAGCACTGCGCCCTGGCATTACAGCCGAGAGTGTTCATACAGCCTATGCTGAGGTTATTCAGGATGCTGGCTACGACTACCCTTTTCGTTGTGGCCGAGCCACAGGGTTTAGCTTTTTAGAACAGCCTCAATTGGTCACCGGTGACACGACCATTTTGCAACCGGGCATGGTGTTCGCCGTGGATGGCTCCGTGGCCACAGACAGTTTCCGGGCGCAAGTTGGAGATAGCTTTATCATTACGGAAGATGGTTACGAACAGCTAACACAGCACCCCAAAAATCTAGCGGATATCATCATCTAAAGGCAGCCATTAAATGGCCTAGGCTCCAAGGCTAATGCCCTTTTTCCAAGTCCTAATGGCTTCCTGGTTTAGGGTAACGACTATTGGTTTCCAATACATTGAGATCCAAGTGGTTGCGCATATAACGTTGCTGAGCATCAGTTTGAGGCTGATAATCCCATGAGGTAAAGCGGCCCTTACGATTAGCTCTATCTACTAAAGCACGGCAGCGCTGGCTTTCTTTGACCTTGGCCTTGAACTGAGCCATATCCCAATTTTGCTGCACATCAAGGGTGTATTGGGCTACCATATTGGCATACTCAGGAAGCGCTGCCAGATTTCGCAGCTCCAATGGGTCCTCACGCAGGTTAAATAGTTGCAAAGGGTCCACATCACTATAGTTGAACTTATAATCGCCCTGGCGAATCATCAGCAAGGGGCCAATGGAGCCTTCAGCGCAGTATTCGGCATAGGTAACCCTTTCCGGTTCTGCCTTACCCGCAGCCAGACTAACAAAGCTTTGGCCATCAATATCACAGGCAAGATCCGTAGGGTCCCCACCTGCCAACTCAATTAAGGACGGCAAGATATCACAATTACTCACGGGGGTATTAACCTCCCCAGCCTGAAATTGTTGTGGCGCTGTCACCACCAGAGGGATGCGACTGGAGTACTCAAAGAACGACATCTTGTACCACATACCCCGCTCGCCAAGCATATCACCATGGTCCGAGCAGAGCATGATTTGGGTATTGTCAGCTAGATCCGTTTGTTCCAAGACGGCCAGTATCTCGCCAATCTTATCATCTAAATAACTGATATTAGCGAAGTAGGCATGACGAGCCCGGCGTACATCTTCTTCACTGACATCAAACTGTGTGTAATCCACGGCATCATACAAACGTTGTGAATGGGGGTCTTGGTTGTCATAACCCAAATCTGGCACCTTGGGCAAAGGAATTTGTTGATGCTCGTACAAGTCCCAGTATGCCTTGCGCGATACATAGGGGTCATGGGGATGGGTAAAACTGACACACAAACAAAATGGGCGTGAGTCAAGGCGGCGTGCATATTGATATAGCTTGAGTTGAGCGTTGTAGGCCACCTCGTCATCAAATTCCAATTGATTACTAATTTCAGCAATACCCGCCGTAGTTACAGAACTTAGATTGTGATACCACCAGTCTACCCGCTGTAATGGATTTTCCCAGTCAGGTGTCCAGCCAAAGTCTGCTGGATAAATATCAGTGGTAAGGCGTTCCTCAAAACCATGCAATTGGTCCGCTCCCACAAAGTGCATTTTGCCACTGAGAGCGGTTTGATAGCCCATATCACGCAGGTAATGGGCAAAGCTTGGCGTGGTAGATTTAAATTCTGCGGCATTATCATAGATACCGTTTCGTGACGGCAATTGCCCAGTCATAAAGCTACCACGTGAAGGCGTGCACAAAGGGCTAGGCGTGTAACAATTGTTGAATTTCACGCCCTTATCAATAAGCTTGCGCATATTGGGGATATGCAAATGGTCGATCATGTCTGGGTCAAAAAGAGGCCCTGTCATTTGATCGACCATGAGTATGAGAAAGTTGGGTTGCATAGCATTCTACCTATTAGTCTTAGAGGGTCTAAATGATTGCTCGGACTCCTGCCCCAAATGGTATTGTCAACCAACTTCCACTATGACTTAGCCACTGACGCGTCTAACATAGGTCGCTGGGCTTGTCCTTGACGCTGGCGTGTCTGCCACTGTTCATCCAACCAATAGCTGGCGGCCTCATCTTTTTGTGGGGGCTTACCTAGAATCATGTCAGCGGCTTTTTCTGCCACCATGATTGTTGGTGCGTTTAAATTGCCGTTAGGTATGGTTGGGAAAATGGACGAGTCCACAACGCGCAAGTTATCAATACCTCGCACTCGGCACTGCTCATCCAATACGGCCATAGGGTCTTCATCCGTGCCTAATTTGCAGGTGCAGGATGGGTGGTAAGCACTTTCCACGTTGGCCTTGACCCAGGCATCAATGGCATCATCACTATGGACATCCTTACCCGGCTGAATTTCTTCGCCTTTAAAGTTATCTAACGCTGGCTGATTAAGTATCTCTCGAGTAAGACGAATGGTATCTCGCCAATCCTGCTTGTCCTGCTCTGTACTTATGTAGTTAAACAGAATCTCAGGCGCATCACCGGCTTGGGGACTAACAATGTGCACATGCCCGCGACTTTGGGGCTTATTGGGGCCCACATGTACCTGATAACCGTGCCCATCAAAGGCAGCTTGCCCATCATAGCGCATGGCAGCAGGCAAAAAATGGTATTGAATATTGGGCCAAGCCAAGCCTGCCCGCGAGCGAATAAACCCACAAGACTCAAAGTGGTTGGTGGCACCCAATCCATCGCGGCGTAATACCCAGCGTGCGCCAATGAGGAACATATTCCAGTAATCCAGTTTGCTATTAAGCGAAATCGGTTGCTGGCAACGATATTGAAAATAAACTTCCAGATGGTCCTGCAGGTTCTTACCCACACCCGGTAGATGTTGCACCGTATCAACACCCGCCTGCTGCAACACGGCTTGATCACCAATACCAGACACTTGTAAGAGTTGTGGAGAGCCCACCGATCCCGCACTAAGAATCACCTCCTGGCGGGCATTTGCAGTATGTAACTGGCCACCTTGGCTAAAGCTAACGCCGACTGCACGCTGACTCTGCAAAAGCACCTTTTCTACTTGCACCTTGCGCAAAATTGTCAGGTTACGACGTCCGCCAAGACCAGTTAAATGCGCTCTGGAGGTGCTATCTCGCACGCCACCATCAACGGTCATTTGCATGGTGCCAAAACCTTCTTGTTGATAACCATTATAATCGGCTGTATAGGGGTAGCCTGCTTCTTGCCCGGCATCAATAAAGGCCTGATACAAGGGGTTTAATTGCATGTCATTGCCCGTGCACGTACCTACAGGCCCTTTATCACCGCGGTAGCTATCCCCCCCTTTAGACCAGGTTTCGGCTTTGCGAAAATAAGGCAAACAGTCCGCATAACCCCAACTGCTCAAGCCTAGGTCGCGCCACTGCTCATAGTCCATGGCATGACCACGTACATATACCATGCCATTAATAGAAGATGAACCACCCATCACCTTACCGCGTGGACAATGCATTTCACGCCCATCTAAACCAGCCTCGGGCTGACTGTGAAACTGCCAAGCATACTTTTCCGTATTCATTGGATACGACAAGGCGGTCGGCATTTTAATAAAAATGCTGGCATCCCTGCCACCAGCTTCTAACAATAACACCTGATGCTCACCCGACTCACTTAATCGATTGGCCAGCACACAACCAGCTGACCCGGCACCAACAATAATGTAATCGTAATCCTTTACCATAACTACCTCTGAACATGGGAAACAGCTTTAGAGCCAAGGCAATCAAGCTACCCAACTAAATTTATTTAGAACAAGCATTCAATAAAAACTGAGTCTCTACTAAATAAACCTCTGTGTCAATCCCATTGCGCCTGAGATACCTGCCTATTAATTCAACGGCTATTCAATCAACAATTGACACTTTTACATGGCCCATGGCAGTATCATCGTGTTATCGAAGGACTATTCAATAAAAAACAACTGACAAGGGATCCATATGCCTAAACTAGGTATGTCTGAAATTCGCCGTCCACAGCTTATCCGCGCCACTATGAGAGTTATTCATGAGGTAGGCTTACCCAACGCCACGGTAGCTATGATTGGCCGTAAAGCGGGCATTTCGCCAAGCATTATTAACCACTATTTTGGCGGTAAGAGTGGCCTGCTTGAAGCCACCATGCGCTCGGTTTTGAAAGATCTGTCTATAGCGGTTGTTAGTCGTTTACAGAAAGTGGATAAGGGCGATATCGCTGGCCGTATCGAAGCCATAGTCGGCGGTAATTTCGATCACAAACAGGTTGACCCTATGGTGGTCAAAACATGGTTAGCGTTTTGGGCCCAAGCGATGCACGACAAGGCTTTATTTCGCTTGCAGCGCGTTAATGAACAAAGATTGCTTTCTCACCTGCGCATCGAATTGAAACGGGTTGTCCCAGAGCATGAAGCCCTGTTTCTGGCTACCACCATTGCGGCTCTTATTGATGGCATTTGGTTACGAGGTGCTCTCAACCCGCAAGGCATCAATAGCCAATTGGCGCAGCAAACTATTCAGGATTACTTGATAAGTAAAAATATCATTCATTTAGCCAAGCAACGCCAAAGCGAACAAAAGGCAGGCCATTAGCTTCATCCAAAGCTAATGGCCACAATAGAAACCAATGACGCAGCCAAACCAATGACTACTTTCTCGTGGCTTAGTTACAGCGGCCACCCTCTCTACTTCCATGACCGAAAATCAGAGTATTAAAGCACGCCATAGTGGCGGATGAATTGCATAATTTCAGCTAAACCATGGTGCTCTTTTAGATTGCTAAATACCCATGGTTTTTCAGGCCGCATACGGTTAGTGTCGGCTTCCATAACGTTTAAATCAGCGCCCACGTAAGGTGCCAAATCAATCTTATTGATCACCAACAAGTCAGATTTAGTGATGCCTGGCCCACCTTTACGAGGAATTTTTTCACCTTCAGCTACATCAATCACATAGATGGTTAAGTCCGCCAATTCGGGGCTAAAGGTGGCACTGAGGTTATCACCACCACTTTCAACGAACACAATATCTAGGTTCTGGTGACGTTGAGCCAAGGTTTCCACGGCAGCTAGGTTCATTGAGGCGTCTTCACGGATAGCCGTATGTGGGCAACCCCCCGTTTCAACCCCAATAATCCGATCTTCACTTAACGCCGCAGCACGCACTAAGATCTTCGCGTCTTCTTGAGTGTATATGTCATTAGTGACCACAGCCAAGTTATATTCATCACGCATGGTTTTGCACAAGGCTTCCAGCAAGGCTGTTTTGCCTGAACCTACAGGACCACCTACCCCAATACGTAACGGTGACTTATATTCTCTCACTCTTAACTCCTAAATAAACGCGTATATTGAATTTCATGATTACTACTGGCAATAGCTAGGGCGGTGGCACTGCTACTAGCCTGATGATAGCTAACATGTCTGGCATCCTGCACGGCTTGTTCCAGTGCGGGCACCATACGTTGCAAAATTTGCTGACCTTGGGTCTGGCCCAAAGGTATCAGCTTGACGCCAGCCATGACTGCATTTTCCAGCCAACTCCATACATACCCACGGCCCAGGTCGGCGACTTGAATACGCCATTGCACACCCGCTAGTGCCAATCCAATAATTTGACTCCGTGCCATTGCTGCCTGCATTTCACACGGGATAGTAATACCTAGATTAGGCAACAAGCGCGCTAAAGCAGCACCGCGAAAATTTTCTTCAAGGCGCAGCTCTTTGGTTTCGCGCCATGCCATGAGGCGTTGGCTAATACCTTCTAGCTCGGACCAGGCTTGTTGTTCGATTGCCGCATAGGCCCCATTGAGCATGGGTAATTCCAAGGAACCAATGCTCAATTGCAGTTGCGAAACGAGCCATTGCTCAAATGCTAACTCATTGTCAACCCAACCAGCTTCTATGGCCCACTCCAGCCCTTGTGAATAAGCAAATGCGCCCACTGGCAAGGAGGGGCTCACCAGTTGAAACAGGCGATATATCTGGCTCGCTTGAGGCGCTTGCTCAGTGTGCGTGCTGTGAGTGTGCACTATAAGCTCCAGCTTCAGGCTCAAAACCCAATGTTTCAACACTCACTTGACCACCCAAACCCACCACCATTTCATCCAACACATGATCATGCTGGTAACTAATAAACAAGCTGTTAATTTCTATGGCTGTATGGCGATTACCCAAGTGATAGCAAATACGGGCTCTTAACAAAGCATCATCACTACGTACTACTGACAGGATTTCTGGCGCCGCCACAACCCGCACTTGAGTGCCACAGTCACCACATAGGACATCCCCATGTCGCAGGACCTCACCCCTTGGTAAATCCAAAGCGGCTTCATGACCATCACTGAGGGTGACCCGTTGGCGACTTTTTACACGTTGATCAAAAGGCAAACTTAAGTGAATTTGAACTGTTGCATCAGGATCAAGTTTTTTGTGTAACTTCAGCATCGTGAACCTCAAAATAAAAAATAACGTTGCGCCATAGGCAATTCAGTGGCCGGTTCACAAGACAAGGCCACACCATCAGCTTTGACCACATAAGTTTGTGGGTCCACCTCAATGTTAGGTTGCCAGTCATTGTGGATCATGCTGCTTTTAGTCAGTGCACGACAACCTTTTACGTAGCCAACTAACGACCCCAATTGCAGCTTTTCGGCCAACCCATTGTTTGCCGCCACAGTGGGCAGGAAAATCATACTGGTGCTTTGGGATGCGGCACCCAAACTGCCAAACATGGGCCGGTAGTGCACGGGCTGCGGTGTGGGAATAGAGGCATTGGGGTCACCCATGGGTGCCATAGCGATCATGCCTCCCTTGATGATCAAACTAGGTTTAGTGCCAAAAAAGGCCGGTTTCCATAAGACCAAATCAGCCAACTTACCAACTTCAATAGAACCGACTTCATGGGCAATGCCATGCGTGAGCGCTGGGTTGATGGTGTATTTGGCAATATAGCGCTTAATACGTTGATTGTCATGCTCATTAGAATCTTCTGCCAAAGGACCACGTTGCACTTTCATCTTGTGCGCTGTTTGCCAGGTTCGTGTAATCACCTCGCCCACTCGCCCCATGGCTTGTGAGTCTGATGAAATCATAGAAAACGCGCCAAGGTCGTGCAAGATGTCTTCGGCGGCAATGGTTTCAGGACGAATACGCGACTCAGCAAATGCCACATCTTCAGCTATACTTGGATCCAAATGATGACACACCATTAACATATCAAGGTGTTCATCGACTGTATTGACAGTATATGGGCGCGTTGGATTGGTTGATGATGGCAAAACATTACTTAAACCCGCCGCCTTAATAATATCCGGTGCGTGGCCACCGCCAGCGCCTTCGGTATGGTAGGTATGAATGACCCTATCGCCAATGGCGTCAAGGGTGGATTCCACAAACCCTCCCTCATTGAGTGTATCTGTATGAATCGCAACCTGTACGTCATATTCATCAGCCACAGATAGGCAGTTGTCAATGGCAGCCGGCGTGGTACCCCAATCCTCATGCAACTTTAAGCCTATAGCACCGGCTTCAACCTGCTCACGCAACGCCGCAGGCAAGCTAGCGTTACCTTTGCCAAGAAAACCCAAATTAACCGGTAATACATCGGCAGCTTCAAGCATGCGAGCAATATTCCATGGACCAGGTGTACAAGTGGTAGCATTAGTGCCCGTAGCTGGCCCAGTCCCCCCACCAATCATGGTGGTAATGCCAGAACACACCGCTTCTTCGACCTGTTGAGGACAGATGAAATGAATGTGGGCATCCACACCACCGGCGGTCAGTATTTGCCCTTCGCCAGCAATAATTTCTGTGGCCGGGCCAATTTCTATATTTACCCCAGGTTGAATATCGGGGTTACCGGCCTTGCCCAAAGCTTGTACCCGGCCATCTTTGACTGCCACATCGGCCTTGATGATACCCCAGTGATCAATAATCAATGCATTAGTGATCACCAAGTCTGGCACCTGAGCACTACAGGCCTGACTTTGCCCCATGCCATCACGAATAACTTTGCCACCACCAAACTTTACTTCTTCACCATACTGAGTGAGGTCATCTTCTACTTGCAACCATAACTCTGTATCAGCCAATCGCACCTTGTCGCCAACTGTTGGCCCATACATTTCGGCATAGGCAACACGTGATATTTCTGCCATTTTCTAGTCCCTCAATCCAATTTGCCCATGATTTTTGCCTGAAAACCAAATACCTGTCTAGCGCCCCCTAGGGCCACCAATGTGACGGATCGGGTTTGACCGGGTTCAAACCGCACGGCTGTGCCGGCTGGAATATCCAATCGATACCCTTTGCTAAGCGCACGATCAAACTGCAAAGCTTCATTCACCTCAAAAAAATGATAATGAGACCCAACCTGTACAGGGCGATCACCCGTATTAGCTACGGCCACAGTTACTTGTGTGCGCCCAGCGTTTAATTGAATATTGCCCGCTGCAATCTTATATTCACCTGGAATCATCACTGTCTCCTATACGATCGGTTCATGCACCGTGACCAACTTGGTACCATCAGGGAAGGTAGCTTCAACTTGCACATCGTGGATCATTTCCGCCACGCCTTCCATAACATCTTCGCGATTTAGCAAGGTACGCCCATAATCCATCAATTCAGCCACACTACGGCCATCTCGTGCACCTTCAAGTATCGCAGCGCTGATCAATGCCACAGCTTCTGGGTAATTTAATTTCACCCCTCGATCTTTACGACGTTCCGCCAGTAAAGCCGCTGTAAACAGCATAAGCTTGTCTTTTTCTCGTGGTGTTAACTCCATAAAACAACTCCAATAATATTCGACAAAGAGGTACTAGACCGCCCTAATCAGTCTTTTAAGTAGCCCAAATACGTGGCGGCATTATTTCTCGCCCGATCACCTGTGGCCGCAGCAAGCCCCATGCTGCCGTCAATAACTGCAACATATCCTGACTCTGGTGTGCTAAGACCCGTACTACCAGTAACCCATCAACAACGCTGGCTCCAGCCCACGTTTGGGGTGCATAGCTGGATAGTAAAGTTTGCAATTGGCTAATTAATTGTTCATCTTCCACGGTCGCCAGGAGCATAGCCTGAGCACAAAAGCCACGCATACCCACAGGAGCATTCATCATGGATGCGCCTTGCGTGGCGAAACGATCCAGAAGCACCAAATGCCCGTCACGATAGAAGGAAAGGTCACTACTAATGCAACCGTTGGGAAACCCCTTTTCATTGGCCGGCCGGCCCAAGCAATTCATTTCCCAGCCTATAAACTGGCCACCCTCAGCCACATGTATATCTGTTTTAATGGCCGTATTGGTGCCACAAAAAAAGATGTTTTCTAAGGGCATCCACTCCAAACTCGCATCATTGGCAATATGTAAACTCTGTCGTACTCGAGCTTGTGGCCCCGCAGAACGATAAAACTTGGTAGCGCCTGGTGTGGTTAACAACACCTGTGCCTGCGGTTGCACTTGAATATTGATATCTAGTGCATCGCCGCCTACCACGCCACCTGGCGGGTGCAATAGATAGGTATGGTTGACACTTCCTTCAGGAAAAAAGGACCTCTGTACCGCCAAAGGCCCACGCCGATGAGAACTGGCAAGACGTGTCTTGCCGGCCTTTGCTGCAAATTCCAAAGCCAGATCTGCTTGCCAGTTTGCACGTACAGAAAAATCTTTCATGGTGCCCATCTAAACAGTTAAATACTGTCTCACTAGTTTATCGTCCAAGTCCGCCATAGCCCCCTGTGCTACTCGACGCCCTCGGTCCAAGATACAAAAATTATCACCTACCCGTCTAGCGAAAGGTAATTTTTGCTCAACCAATAATACCGTCAAATTGAGTTGGTCATTCAGTTTGCCAATAATATCTCCTATTTCCCGCACAATATTGGGCTGAATACCCTCCGTGGGTTCATCTAGAATTAATAGTTTAGGGTTAACAACCAAGGCACGGGCGATTGCTAACTGTTGTTGCTGGCCACCACTAAGATCACCACCACGCCGTGACAACATATCCTTGAGCACTGGAAATAGGTCAAAAATGTAGGGTGCAATAAAGCGTTGCCCACGAGGCAAAACGGGTAAACCTATTTGCAAATTCTCCTCCACTGTCATTAGAGGAAAAATCTGTCGGCCCTGAGGTACATAACCAATACCTATGCCAGGACGCTGTTCAACACTCAGCTTGGTCAGGTCTTGGCCCTCAAACAACATGGCACCTGTGGTGGTTTTCAACTGCCCCATAATGCTATTTAACAGGGTCGTTTTACCCACCCCATTACGGCCCATAAGGACCGTGCATTTGCCCTCCTCCACATGCATGTCCAAATCCCAAAGAATATGACTCTGACCATAAAACTGATTAATACCTTCTACTTTGAGCATTTTTTATTCCCCTAGGTAGACCTGTTTAACACGCTCATCATCCTGAATTTGAGCCATCGTGCCCTCTGCCAGAATAGCACCTTGATGCAAAACGCTGACAGTTTTTCCCCCGGCTGACAAGTTACGTACAAATTCCATATCATGTTCCACCACTACGACAGAGTGCTTGCCTGCCAAAGAGCGCAATAGTTCAGCCGTTTTATCCATTTCCTGATGGGTCATGCCAGCCACAGGCTCATCCACCAACAATAAACGAGGCCGTTGCATTAACAAGGCACCGATTTCCAACCATTGCTTCTGCCCATGAGACAAAGCACCAGCCAGCTTTGTAATCTGTTCTTTGAGACCTATCAGTTCAAGTATTTCTTCAATATTGATTATCTGTTCGGCCGTTAACTTGGCATTGAGTAAGCTCAAAAAATCACGTTCTTGTGCCATAGCTAGCTCTAGGTTTTGCCATACAGTCAAACCTTCAAAAACAGTGGGTTTTTGAAATTTACGACCAATACCGGCTTGCGCTATAGCCGGCTCATCAAGCGCTAATAGATCAATGGTTTGACCAAAATAGGCAACCCCCGAATCGGCTTTGGTTTTGCCAGTGATAATATCCATCATGGTGGTTTTACCAGCCCCATTGGGACCAATAATACAACGTAGTTCTCCATCCCCAATATATAAGTTCAGATCGTTGATAGCCTGAAAACCATCAAAGGCAACGGATAACGATTCGACATATAACAATACCGATTTATCGACATTCAATGCTGGATTAGGTGGTGGAGCTAAAAACTCAAACACACGGCCCCTTTCAGGAAAATGCTTAGCTTCGGCTTCAAAATCGATATCCATTACGCCGCTCCCTTGCGTTTTAATAATCCTGTCACACCCTGAGGTAACAGCAGTGTCACTAAGACAAACAGCCCACCCAATGCAAACAACCAAACATTGGGCAACTCTACGGTAAAATAAGACTTGGCATAGTTGATCAAAATGGCTCCAACAACGGCACCATAGAGAGTGGCACGGCCACCTACTGCTACCCACACCACCACTTCAATTGAATTCAAAGGGGAAAACTCATTGGGGTTGATAATACCAACCTGTGGCACATACAAGGCCCCTGCCACGCCAGCTAGGATAGCCGAGAAGGTAAATACCCAGAGTTTAATATTCTCTACCCGATAGCCCATGAAACGCGCTCGAGCTTCAGCATCACGCACCGCTACAATGGCCTTACCCGCCCGACTTGTGGTGATAAAGCGGCACAACATATAGCCAATTATCAACGCCACTGCGCTGGCAACAAACAAACCCACCTTAGTCTGCTGGCTCTGCAAGCTATAACCCAAAATATCTTTAAAATCGGTCAAACCATTATTGCCACCAAAGCCCATTTCATTGCGATAGAAAGCCAACATCAACGCATAGGTCATGGCTTGGGTAATAATCGATAAATACACACCTGAAACGCGGGAGCGAAAAGCCAAATAACCAAAAACAAAAGCCAGTACCCCTGGCACTAACATAATCATTAAGGCGGCTAGCCAAAACTGATCAAAGCCCTGCCAAAACCAAGGTAGCTCCTGCCAATTTAGAAACACCATAAAATCTGGCAATTCCGCATTACCGTACACACCACGCTCACCAATCTGGCGCATTAGGTACATGCCCATGGCGTAACCGCCCAATGCAAAAAATGCGGCATGCCCCAAGGTAAGAATGCCCAGATAACCCCAAACCAAATCGACTGCTACCGCCAATAGGGCCAAGGTTAGGTATTTGCCTAACAAACTAACTGAATAGGTCGGTATATGCAGGCTAGAACTGGCTGGCAAAGCATTGAGTATTGGTACCAGGAAAATAGCCAGCAACAAACTGCCAATAAGCCAACGACCACCACGGTCGTGTTTGAGTAAATTCATCATATTCACTTACCCTTCTGCTGCACGGCCACGTTGCGGGAACAAACCACGCGGGCGCTTTTGTATAAACAAAATAATAAAGACCAAGACCAAAATTTTGGCAAGCACAGCACCTGCCCATGGTTCTAATAGCTTGTTAGCAACGCCTAAACTCAAGCCCGCTAACAAGGTACCCCAGAGGTTACCTACACCACCAAACACCACTACCATGAAAGAATCAATGATATAAGCCTGACCCATATTGGGGCCAACATTGGTCAATTGGGACAAGGCCACACCGGCAATACCAGCCACGCCGGAGCCCAAACCAAACGTTAAGGCATCAACCCACTCAGAGCGCACCCCCATGGCCCTTGCCATATTGCGGTTTTGGGATACCGCCCTTACCTGCAACCCCAATCTTGTGCGTTTCATAATGGCCAACAACAAGACGAAAACCAGTAAACAAAAAGCAATGATATACATACGACTCTGGGTTAAAGACAGTAGCGGGTTAATATCAATAAGGCCGGCCATCCAAGTTGGTGTTTCAACACTGCGATTGAGCGGCGAAAAGATGCTGCGAACGGCCTGCTGCAGAATTAATGAAATACCAAAGGTGGCCAACAGTGTTTCCAGTGGCCGACCATACAAAAAGCGAATCACACTGCGTTCAATGAGTATGCCCACCAAACCCGACACCACAAAGGCCGCCGGCACAGCCACCAATAAGGACAAACCGATATGATTGGGCATTAATTGTTGGATCACGTATGTGGTGTAAGCACCGATCATAATCAGCTCACCGTGCGCCATATTGATGACACCCATGACACCAAAAGTAATGGCCAAGCCAATACCGGCCAGCACCAGCACTGAGCCCAAGCTTAAACCAAAGTAAAGGGTTTCTAGGTTACCGTAAAATTTCATTTTTCCCTTAATTTTACTCACCGCCTTAGAAGCTACTGGTAACAGGGATGATGCGGGATGAGTATCAATAAATGCATTTAACGCATTGAGACTAGCTGGTTGTAAGCTATCAGCAAGTATATTAATAGCCGCTTGCTGTTGCGCTTGGTCTTCACTTTGTAGGTTCGCTACGGCCAATACCAGATCAAATGCCGCCAAGACATCCGCATCTGTTTCTTGGGCCCGCAAGCGGGTAATCGTCGCCATCAACACAGGCTCCGTATTCCCCAGCACCGCTTCCGCTGCTGCCAGGCGTTGCTCTGGCTGGGGTGATGATAGACCAGCCTCGGATATATATTGGCGAAACAAGCTGCGTAAATGGTTGTTGATACTGACCCGTTTAAAGTCACGTTTTTTGGATATGGTCACGGCTTCGCCATCACTAATACGCTGTGCCGTAGCGCCTTTTTTCGCGTCAACAACCTGATACAAACGCTGTTGTTTTTTGTGATAGTACAACTGGCTAGCCAACATCATTTCCATTAGCTGCACAGCTTGTTGTCTATCAGACTCATACCAGGATTCGATAATTTGTGCTTTTTGATCAAATTTCGCCTTGATCAAGGTAGCCTCATGGGTGGCTAACTCGGCCTCTCCAGCATGGCTACAAGTCACCATGACTAACATTAAGAACCCCATTACCCGGGACAGGCTTTTTATAAACCAACGGTTTATCATGCGATCACCTTTACAACGCAATAGGGAGCGCAATCGCGCTCCCTGTATAACTAAAATGTTAAGTTAGAGAATAATTTAATGATTAGTAATTCTGGCCAGAACAAGTAGCTGTCTTGACGTTGTAGTTACCACAGGATAACGGCGCACGCCAGTCAGCAATCAGGTCCTTAGAACCTTCCAGATAGTTCGACCAGGCATCGCCCACTACCAGACCATTGGTGGCAGATACAACTTCAAACTGCCCATCGTCCTGGATTTCACCAATCAATACTGGTTTAGAGATATGATGGTTAGGCATCATGGCAGATAAACCACCAGTCAAGTTAGGCACGGATACGCCGATGATGGCATCTTGTACCGCTGGCGCATCGATGGTGCCCGCTTTCTCTACAGCTTCTACCCACATATTGAAACCAATATAGTGTGCTTCCATGGGGTCATTAGTAACGCGCTCTTCATCGCCAATATAGGCATGCCAGCTGTCAATGAAGTTATCATTGGCTTCGCTGTCAACACTCATAAAGTAATTCCAAGCGGCCAAGTGACCAACTAAAGGCCCCGTGTCCATGCCGGATAGCTCTTCTTCACCCACGGAGAAGGCCACCACAGGAATGTCTGCAGAACTGATACCCTGGGCGCCTAATTCTTTGTAAAAAGGTACGTTGGCATCACCATTGATGGTGGAAACAACCGCTGTTTTCTTACCTTCTGAACCAAACTTCTTAATGTCAGAAACAATAGACTGCCAATCGGAATGTCCAAATGGCGTGTAATTGATCAGAATGTCTTCGTCAGCAATACCATGGCTTTTCAGGTAGGCTTCCAGAATTTTATTGGTTGTGCGAGGGTAAACATAGTCTGTACCAGCCAATACCCAACGCTCTACACCCAAATCATTCATTAGGTAATCCACAGCGGGAATCGCCTGTTGGTTTGGTGCTGCACCGGTATAGAATACATTTTTCGAGGATTCTTCACCCTCATACTGGACAGGGTAAAAGACCACACTGTCCAGCTCTTCTACGACGGGCAAAATAGACTTACGAGAAACCGATGTCCAGCAACCAAAAATAGCTGCAACATCATCCTTTTCTACTAACTCACGAGCCTTTTCAGCAAACAAAGGCCAGTTCGATGCAGGGTCAACCACCACCGCTTCCAATTGCTTACCTAACAAGCCACCCTTCTTGTTTTGCTCTTCAATCAACATCAGCATGGTGTCTTTGAGCGTAGTTTCACTAATGGCCATCGTGCCAGACAAGGAATGAAGCACACCGACTTTGATAGTTTCTGCGGCCATTGCAAAATTCGAAACAGAAATAGCCGCGACCAAAGTGGCGTACTTTAAAAAGCGTTTTTTGGACATCAAGATCTCCTTAGATTGATCATATTATTTAATTATACTAGCCGCCCAAATAAGCAATTGTTGTGCCAAATTCTATAGCTAGTGCAAAATTTAAAAATTAATTAATATATTTCAATAGGTTAAAAACTAATCTAAAAACCAATAAAGACATTTTGGGAATACTTAGAATATTATCAGCGCACAATAAAAAAGCGCTGCACCAAAGCAATGCACTAAATAGAGGCATGGGTCAGTGCACACCATGGGTTACCAAAAGTAGCTTTGAAAGCCAATTTTGCGTGAAATTCAAACATGCAAATGAGGGGGAAATAACGAACAGGCAAAGGGAGGCAAAAAGGGACTACAATTGATAATTTAATCGTTCTACACTAGCCAATAGCATTGACTACTGCAGGAGGTTGCCAGAGGCTATGTCACATTAATCTTTGACAAACAACTTACGTTCAATGGAGCACAGGGCTTCGGCTCCAGTCTCGGTTATCAACACGGTTTCTGTGGTTTCCAACCCCCAATCATGCATCCATAAACCTGGCATAAAATGAAAGGTCATGCCTGGCTGCAAGACAGTCTGGTCCGACTCACGCAAGGAATAGGTACGTTCCCCCCAATCAGGCGGGTAACTAAGGCCAATAGGATACCCACAACGCGCTCCCTGGCGATCAATACCGACCTGAGCTAGCTCCTTGCCTAAAGCAAACGCAATATCACAGGTTCGGTTACCCGGTTTAGCCGCTTCCAACCCTGCTTCTAAACCGGCACTAAGAGCTTCAGCAGCATCCACCATAAACTGAGGCGGCTTACCCAGAAAAACCGTTCTACTCAAAGGGGCGTGGTAACGACGATAGCAGCCGGACAATTCAAAAAAGGTAGCCTGACCGTCTCGCATGGGTCTACCGTCCCAAGTCAGGTGACTAGCAGCGGCATCAGAGCCAGACGGTAACAAGGGCACGATTGCAGGATAATCACCCCAATCATCACCGACTCCAACAATCCCATTGGCCACAATCTCAGCGACCAATTCATTCTTGCGCCGCCCCGCTACAGCGCCTTCCAGAGCGGTGGTGATGATCTTATCGGTAATCTTGGCCGCTCGGCGAATGTAATCAATTTCAGCTACAGATTTAATAGCCCGTTGCCAGTTTACCAACGCCGTAACATCGAGAAACTCGGCATTTGGCATGCTATTTTTTAGCACTTCAAAAGCCTTGGCAGAGAAATAGTAATTTTCCATTTCCACACCAATGCGGCCTCCTTCATACCCCAAAGCTTTAAGACGCTCGACCAAATCCTCCATGGGGTGGCAGCTAGTGGACTGAATATATCTTTCGGCATAACCATAGATATACTCAGGTTGCATATAACAGGTACGCAGCGCACCATTGGCATCCTGTAAACGCCCCCACCAATAGGGATCACCCTCAGGGGTCAAAATCACTGCTTGATGGACGTAAAACGACCAGCCGTCATAGCCAGTAAGCCAAGCCTGATTAGAAGGGTCTGTAGCGATAATGACATCAACACCAGCGACATCCATAGCTGCACGAGTTTTTACTTGTCTAGCACGGTATTCAGTATTGGTAAAAGAGGCACATCCGGTGGGCATGACATAGCTCCTTTGGTATTACAGTTATTAATTACTAGGGACAGTCCGACTCTTAGGCGTTGTTCAGTTAACCACGGATAAGGCGGTGACTAGCATTGAGCAAACTCTAGCTAATGTGCTAGGCAGCGTCACAGATAATCTTATAGAAGCGGGTATTTTTAGCGTGTACTAATCTGCACGCCTTGAGGCTCGCAGGCCATGCCCCGTAATTTTTTGCGCCTTGGTGCCTATTAAGCGAGCAATGGCTGATCAAATCAAGATATTGCTGTGTACGAGAGACAAAAGCCGCTCTTGAGCGGTCTAATCAACGCCAATACCAGATGGCTATACACGCCGATAACTAGCTATGTTACTTGTGGCTAATGCCATACAGGTGCACAGTACGCCCGGTGATTTCAAAACCATGTTGTTGGGCTATTTCTTCTATGCGAGCATTAAGAATAGGGTCGTTAAACTCTTTCACGGCACCGGTTTTTACACAAACCATGTGATCATGATTATCTTCTGAGGCTAATTCAAATACCGAATGGTCACCTTCAAAACGGTGACGAACCACCAGACCGGCTGCTTCAAACTGCGTCAAGACTCGATATACGGTGGCTAAGCCAATATCTTCACCCTGATTAATCAGTTGCTTATATATGTCTTCTGCACTCCAGTGATCGGTTTCTTCGGCCAGCTCCAAAATCTGATATATCTTCACCCGCGGCAAAGTCACCTTGAGACCGACCTTGCGCAGCTCTTGGCTTTCTGATGTCATATATATTCACTCTCAAGTTCATGGTGCAACCCGCTAGGCTGACCTTAATGGTTGATATTATACCCACCTTGGTCTGGCATACAATGGTGGCTATATTTTGCCAGCAGCAAATATAGGATATTCAATTACCGGTGCTAGTTGATGGCCATAATGAAAAAAAACACATATTTAGCTGACATATATAGCCTTGAAGCGATGCCTTCTCTCATGTCGTTTTTTGACCAGTCCATGAGAGGCTGATAAACTGAATTTGATACAATTCAATCTACAGGTCAATACCATGGAACTCGATGAATCCCGCATATCCGACATTTTTCTAGGCACCAGAATACAAAACTCACGCCTAGCATTAGGCTACACTGAAGCACAATTAGCACGTCGCATAGGGGTAAAAAAGACCACCCTAATCAACTGGGAAAGTGGCAAGACAGCACCACGTGCAAACCGATTAGCCGAAATGGCAGGTATACTCAATGTACCCCTAATGTGGTTAATTGCCGGGGCTGAGTCACCCTCTGAAGCATCATTAGAACCCAATAACAATGAAACCCTAGCCTTAGAGCAAAAGCTCGATACTGCTGACCAGTTAATCAACCAACTGTCGGCACTTGTTGCTGATCTGCGCGGTCACACTCGTCGAGTGCAACGGGAAATCGACGATATCTATTAAGTTATCGCATCCGTTTATAAACCTTGACTGACAATGACATGCATACCAGAAACACTAACAAGGTTTCTTTGTTCAGTTACCCCAATTTTCTCCAAGGGCGTGGCCATGATAAGCAATGGTAAAACAGGCTGCCTGTTCAATGCTTGCTAGTTCTGCGCAATATGAAAGCAGATAAAAGTAGGGCTATAAAGGCGCCTATGTATAGGGTTTCCATGATCATTTAGCACATTATCAGGATGCCCAAAAATATAAACCCAACTATCTGCTTCATCAGTTAGGGAGGGAACATGGATTTGCCCCAGACGGCAAGTTAGTAACGGCCCAACCCAATTTCGCCTTTAACAGGGTTACCTACGCCGACAAAAATCGGTTGGAGAGTGGGCGCTGTAAGTAATTACCCACAATTAATCGTCGTATTCCAAAGCGTCTTCCAACCTATCATCTCCCCAAAATATTTCCTTACCTTTGGTAAACGATGGCACCCCAAAAATGCCCATATCTAGAGCTGCAGTGGTATTCTCACGATAGCGTTGCCTAACATCGTTGGCCGAGATTAGTGCCATGACTTCGTCGTAGTCTTGGTGCAAAACATCCATGCAATAACGTAAATTGGTCTCACTACCGGCCTCATGACCATGCAAAAACCAGGACGTATACGTGGTTTTAAAATACGCCAGATAGCAATCACGGTCATTCATAACTATGCCTACTTTATTGGCAATATCCAAATGGTCAATGGGATAAGGTGCCGGCACAATAGGCACAGCAATGCCATAACGTGCCGCGCGCCGTTCAATGTCTCGCCACATATAATTGACCTTTGATGGTCTTGAGGGTAGGAAAGGAAAATTACCTATTTCCTTCATCACATGACGAATGCTAAATGGCCTAATAGTCAAGGCCACATCGTACTGCTGTAACACCGATTGTATGCGCATGGCCGTCAAATAACTGTACGTACTGCCTATTGATAACCACGCGGTCAATTGATTTTGCCTCATGCCTACTAACCTCCAAGTAGGCATACCACCGCAATGGTAGCCGTTGCCATAAAGCCAACTAAAAATGCACCAGTGCGAACAAAGGGAATGGCAAATAAGTAAGCCACAACATGAACGACACGAGCCCAAAAATAGACCATGGATGCGGTTGCTATAAGGGCATTTTCTATACCCGCCGCGGAAGCTAACAACACGGCTGCTGCAAATGCTACCAAGTTCTCTGTGGAGTTGGCATGGGCTAATATAAGCCGAGTGGCCCAAGCCGATTGGGCAGTAGGGTTAACTGGGTAGGATAGCGCAGCAATTATGCCCCTTGTCATGGCACGGTCCAAAATATAAGGCACCCACATGAAAGCATGCAACAATATAGCCCATGTTAAATAATAATGTTCTGTACTCATAGATGACTCCTTGGTTGTTATGGCCTATGCACCGATTGTCAGCACGCCATGTTATTGTTATTTTAGAATCAAACCTCAAAGTGTCTAGTACAGATTATGTACTCTATCTAGGCGCTTCTTAAACAATGGAAGTTGGAGTAGCTATGTCAAATACTAGATATTTCCAATTCTGTCCCATCGCCATGGCCGCAGTGCGTCTTGAACCACGCTGGGCATTGTTAGTGCATAGAGAACTCTGCCTGTAGCCCAATCTACACTCCAAACACTTTCCGCTGTCATACGCAGTGGTAAAATTCCTACTGACAGATACTGTTGAAAAGCACAGCTAGTGGTGGTTGATTCTTGCACCTGATACGGCATTGTACTTGGGGCCTATTGCCCCCTCTCAAGACGCGGATCTGCGCATTCAAACCAACACTCACACACTAACCTCTGCGTGGTTAGGTTATGCACATTTCAATCAGGCTATTGAATCGAAAAACTGCCCATTGCACGGCCCCCAATCCCTGATAAAGTCAGTGCCTCATTGGTTTGCCCCCTGTGCCTTCTAAAGAGGCCATGAGCTGACAAGCTAGGGGCACCCAATAAGGCCTCGCGCAGTATGATCGTGATTCCCATCAATTAAATATAGGTTTTTTGATAAAATGTGTTAATTTAGTTATATTATTTGTGACTTAAGGGTCTAGTTTCCGGATTATATTGACATGACATAGCTGATGCTATCAAATGCCATTTAAACACCCAATTGAAACAGGTGTTTTAGATTAACCAAAAAAAATAAGGTAACGACAATGCGTTCAATAATAAGTACTTCTGCACTGGCTGCCCTACTGGCATCTGGCGCTGTGCAAGCCGGTGGCCTGGACCGTTCTGGTCAGGATACTTCCATTATTCTTAAAGAAGGGGGACTTTTTGAAGTCACCTCGATCAGTGTTAAGCCAACCGTGTCTGGCACCAATGCCGATTTAGGCGCTGGCACCAGTGCTACTGGCGATGTGGCCCCTGACTACAGCATGACCACAATGGCCTTACGCGCCGACATCAATGATTCTATGGCCGTAGCCTTTATTCAAGACAACCCCTATGGGGCAGACGTAAGTTGGACCAATGGCGGTTTAATAAATACGGCAGGAACTGTTGAATCAGATGCTACTACACTTCTCCTAAGCTATAATGTGAATGATGCTATGACAGTATATGGAGGCCTTAAGAATCAGTCCGTTAATGTCAGTGCCACTGTGCCTGCAGCATCTTATACATTGACGGGTAGTGAATCCTCAGCTTCTGGTTATGTGATGGGAGCGGCATTTGAAAAGCCAGAAATTGCTATGCGAGTGGCCCTCACTTACCACACAAAAATCAAGCATAGTATGGCGATTGCCGAAACGGTTGGCGGGGCTGCCGTGCCAGCTTCGTCTATGAGTTTTTCGACACCTTCAGCCTTCAATCTTGATTTTCAGACTGGCATTGCCGCCAACACCTTGTTATTCGGCAGTATTCGTAAAGCGAATTGGACGCAAACGATTGTTAAGCCGACCAACTACCCCTTGGTCACTTTATTAGATTATGATAACGACACTACCGTTTATAGTATTGGATTGGGGCGCAAACTCAATGATCAATGGTCTGTTGCGGCCACCTACGGCTGGGAAAAGGCGTCTGGCGGAGATGGTGGTCCATTTAGTCCAACTGATGGCAATAGCAACTATGGCCTTGGGGCTACGTATACCGCTGATCAGTTAAGCGTCACTGTAGGTGCTCGCAAGGTGAGCTTCGGCGACCAATCTGCAGTGAAAGCTGCTGGCACTACTTTTGCCTCCATGTCCGATAATACTGGCATGGTTACTGCTGTAAAACTGGCCTATAAATTCTAACTCAGCACAACGACAACCAGTTGCAGGGTGCACGGTGGTGGGCTAACCGATACGTTTAGTACTCGGGGGGCCAACCACCAATCCCTTAACCCCAGCAACAAAGGGTGAAAAGTATGAAAAATAAT
>ERZ1046367.126-NODE-126-length-62051-cov-22.112378_pt1 | contig 62051 bp, 54 predicted proteins | sample MGYA00383091_ERZ1046367 | MGnify/ENA primary metagenome ERZ1046367 (study PRJEB29581, sample SAMEA5548361) | metagenome | biome: marine; feature: coastal; material: water | depth 50 m | study: Short-term variability in the microbial, nano- and picoplankton... | reverse complement strand
ACGAGCAGGCTGTAGGCTTGGACTTTCCGGAATTGGGCAAAGATCTCAATAATGGCGACATTCTACTACTGGATGATGGTCGCATCGTATTGGAAGTGATGCGTATTGAAGCGAATAAGGTATATACCCAGGTACAAATAGGCGGCCCCCTGTCCAACAACAAGGGCATCAATCTGCAAGGCGGCGGGCTATCGGCTGCCGCTTTAACCGACAAAGATCGCCGTGACCTGCTGACAGCAGCGAGCATTGGCGTAGATTACATCGCCATTTCTTTTGTGCGCAATGCAGCGGATATGCACGAAGCACGATCCCTGCTTGATCTGGCCAATAGCTCTGCTAGCTTAGTGGCCAAAATCGAACGTGCCGAAGCCATCGAACCCGCCACCTTGGATGGCATTATTGAAGCTAGCGAGGCCGTTATGGTCGCTCGTGGCGACCTCGCTGTAGAGATAGGCGATGCGGCCTTGGTGGGAGTGCAAAAAGACATTATTAAGCGCGCGCGTCAGCTTAACCGGGTGGTTATTACGGCCACGCAAATGATGGAATCCATGATTGAAAGCCCCATGCCGACTAGGGCTGAGGTGTCTGATGTAGCCAATGCCGTATTAGACGGCACCGACGCCGTAATGCTATCGGCCGAAACGGCGGTGGGTGACTTCCCCTCACAAACGGTCGCGGCCATGGCGCGCGTTTGTCTTGGTGCAGAGAGCCACCCTTCCATTCTGCGCTCGTCGCACCGCTTGGACGTGCCCATCGAAGCAACCGATGAGAGCATCGCCATGGGTGCCATGTATATTGCCAACCACCTACAAGGTGTTAAAGCCATAGTCAGTATGACTCTGACTGGCGCTACACCTCTACTTATGTCCCGCTTAAGCTCCGGCATCCCTATTTTTGCCTTTACTCCACAGCCAGCTACTCAGCGCCGAGTATGCCTATACCGTGGCGTCATCACCCACGCTTTTGACTCTGAGTATATTGATAACGCCGAAATCAACCAAATCGCCATCAACCAACTAAAAGCCACCGGCGAAGTTGTCGATGGCGACCTGGTAATCATCACCAAAGGTGATTACACCAAGGTTCACGGTGGCACCAACACCTTAAAGGTTGTGCGTGTTGGCAATAACATTCGTTAACGACGCCAGAGCATAAATACCCTATGATAGGCTTCACGGTCATTTCATAGGGTTACTTATGCACAACATTATTTTAGTCACCGGCGCCAGCCGTGGCATCGGCGCTAGCACGGCAATCCACCTAGCCAGCATGGGTTATGCTGTAGTAATTAATTATTGCACGCAACGTGAATCGGCTCAGCAGGTCGCCACCCTCATTGGGGACCAGGGCGGCACAGCTTGGACTTTTCAAGCTGATGTTAGCCAAGCAACTGAAGTCGATAACCTCTTCCGTTATATCCAATCTTTATCCGGTCAACTGGTTGGCCTTGTCAATAATGCCGGTCGCCTGCAGCCCCAAATGCAACTTGTCGACATGCCCAATGAGCGCGTACTGCGCACCCTGCAAGACAACCTCATGAGTCAGTTTTATTGTTGCCAAGCAGCAATCAAGATCATGTCGACACACTATAATGGTGCAGGCGGAGCCATTGTTAACGTCTCCTCGGCGGCAGCCAGACTCGGCGCCCCCAATGAGTATATTGATTACGCGATGGCCAAGGGCGCTGTCGACACCCTGACTGTCGGCTTAGCAAAAGAAACCGCCAGCCAAGGTATCCGCGTCAATGGCGTGCGACCCGGCGTTATTGATACCCAAATGCATGCTGACGGCGGTGAACCACAACGCCTTCAGCGAATTGCTCCAAGCGTGCCCTTGCAGCGAGGCGGCCAGCCGGATGAAGTGGCCAAGGCGATTGGCTGGCTTATTTCTGTACAAGCCAGTTATACTACGGGTAGCTTTATTGAAGTGACAGGAGGCCGCTAGAGACCCTATTTGCCGTATGAAAAATCGTCGTAACTATTATCGTATTTTACATGTCCAGCCCGACGCGCCAGTGGAGCTTATTAAGTCCAGCTACCGCACCCTAATGCATAAATTAAAACATCACCCTGACTTGGGTGGTGACCATGATACGGCGGTAATCATCAACGAAGCGTACCATACTCTTACCAACGCCAAGAAACGCCAAGCCTACGACGCTAAACTACTTGCAGAGCGCCGTACCAGCCAGCGACCAACCCACCCCTCACCAGCCAATTCACAACCAGCCCATGCTGGATCGACCAAAAGAACTAACCAAACCCTACCCAAGGATGAGAAGTTCGACATCAACACACCGCCAGCACAACGAGCTATGCCAAGGGTTAAATTAGGGGCTTTGGCAGACTTCTATTTTGAACAACAGCCCAGAATAAAACACCAGGGCACCATTATTGACTTCTCACCGTCTGGCCTGCAAATACAAATTGAGGCGCCAGTTATCATCAACAGCAAGATACAGATTCAATGCCAACAACTCAGCGCCAAAGGTTTAATCAGCTATTGCAAGCCCTTTGGTCGCGATCGCTGGCGCATTGGGGTCATTTTGCTGGACACCAAATATCGGCAACGCGAGGGCCGCTTCTTTCGCGGTGACACCTAAGCAAACGCCAGATAGGACCACAATAAAACAACACTCATACCCATTCATAATATACAAACCCGCAGCAGTTACCATACTACGGGTTATATGGGCCAATTAAAAACTAATGGCTATGCGTTTTTTTGTCTTTACTTTTTTTGCCTTTACCGTGCTTTTGTCGCTCAAACCTTTGCATAATTTTATCGAACTCGGCTTTTTGCTCATCGTTCAAAACCGCTAATATATCTACTTGCATCTGCGCTCGAGCTTTCATATGCGCTGCCATCATAGCCGCTTGTGATTGAGCAATTTTGTCCACCTGCGCATTGTATTCCGCACTGCCCATCTCTAGCTCAGCCAACTCATCGTACAAAGCAGCACCAGCGCCTTGATGGTCTTCTCGCGCCGACTTCTGGCGCTCAAAGATTGCTTTCATAGACACTTCTTGGGCATCGCTTAAGTCCAACTTATAGTTCAGCATCATCAACATGCGCTCACCACCCATCTTGCCTGATTTACTTCCCCACTCACCTTGGCTGTGACGCTTACCGTGCTGACAAGTAGCACCTTTACTTTGACCACCGCGCTTAGTAGAGTTTTTGTCATGAGCCACAGCTTGTACTGAAAAACCCGCAACTAAAGCCGCAACGGGAAATACAACCAAAGCACTCTTAACCAATTTGTTCATCGCTCATCTCCTGATTCATCCAATTACACTAGCTCATCACCTTTTGTTATGGCTTAACTAGATGAAATCAGTATAAACATTACCATGTAAAGCTGGGTCTATGCTCAGTAAATGAATGTAAAACTGGGTCTATACTTTGTAAATGAATGTAGAGATAAAAGTTGGCACTCACTATGGGGCATGGCAAGACATGGCCAGAGCCAATACCTAGGATACTATAGCACCTTGACTTGCAATTAAGAGACTTCGGCCAGGTTGCCCTTTGACTGCAACCAACTCTTTCGATCAGCTGAACGTTTTTTGGCTAGCAACATATCCAGCACCTCATGAGTACCATCACCAGCATCCAAACTAAGTTGCACCAAGCGTCGTGAGTCGGGCACCATGGTGGTTTCACGTAACTGTGATGGGTTCATCTCACCCAAACCTTTAAAGCGCTGCACATTGACCTTGCCACGTTTTTTCTCAGCTTCAATATGTTCAATAACACTTTGTTTTTCGCTCTCATCAAGGGCATAAAAAACTTCCTTACCCACATCAATGCGATACAGAGGTGGCATAGCAACATACACATGGCCTGCGGCCACCAAAGGTTTAAAATGGCGCACAAACAACGCACACAACAAGGTGGCGATGTGCAATCCATCCGAGTCAGCATCGGCAAGTATACAAATTTTGCCATAACGCAAACCGTCTAAATTATCGGTACCGGGGTCGACCCCAATAGCCACGGCAATATCATGCACTTCTTGTGAAGCCAAAATCTGTCCAGAGTCGACTTCCCACGTGTTTAAAATTTTGCCACGCAAGGGCATAATGGCCTGAAATTCACGATCACGAGCTTGTTTCGCCGAACCGCCTGCCGAATCACCCTCCACTAAAAACAATTCACCACGCTCGGCTTCTGTGCCAGAGCAATCGGCCAGCTTACCCGGCAAAGCGGGGCCTTGGGTGACTTTTTTACGGGTGACTTTTTTACCAGCACGCAAGCGCTTTTGAGCATGATTGATAGCCAATTCGGCCAATAGTTCTCCATCAGCCGTATGCCTATTCAGCCATAGACTAAAGGCATCTTTCACTTCACCCGACACATAACTGACGATCTGACGAGATGACAAACGCTCTTTGGTTTGGCCAGAGAATTGAGGGTCTTGCATTTTCACGGATAAGACGAAACAACAACGATCCCAAATATCTTCCGGGCTTAGCTTGATGCCACGCGGCAACAAATTACGGATCTCACAAAATTCCCGCAAGGCTTCCAATAAACCGGTGCGCAAGCCATTAACATGCGTACCGCCCTGCGTCGTTGGAATCAGGTTCACATAACCTTCTTGCGACAGCTCACCCCCTTCAGGCAACCATTGAACCGCCCAGTCCACTGCTTCTATATCTGTCGAGCGACTGCCAACAAAAGGCACTTCAGGTAAACAGGCATAACCAACGTTGGTTGAGCTTAGATAATCCTGTAAACCGGCTTCATAGAGCCATTCGTGAGTTTCCTTTTGAGCGCCCGAATGATCGGTAAAAGTGACTTTCAGACCACTACATAGTACCGCCTTGGCACGCAGCACGTGTTTGAGACGCACCACAGAAAATTTAGGGGAATCGAAGTATTGAGGATCCGGGTGAAAAGTGACTGTGGTACCAGTATTGCGCCTACCAACCGTATCAATTACCTCTAGTTCGCTCACTTTATCACCAGCGGCAAAGCCAATACGGTACATCTGCCCATCCCGACGAATCTTCACCTCAAGACTAGTTGAAAGGGCATTCACTACTGACACACCAACGCCGTGCAAACCACCAGAAAACTGATAGTTTTTATTGGAAAATTTACCTCCGGCATGCAAACGCGTGAGTATCAGTTCCACACCACTGACACCTTCTTCGGCATGGATATCCACGGGCATGCCGCGGCCATTATCACTCACGCTTAGCGATTGGTCAGCATGCAAAACCACGTCTATTTGGCTAGCATATCCAGCCAAGGCCTCATCCACAGAATTATCAATCACTTCTTGAGCAAGGTGATTAGGACGACTGGTTTCCGTATACATGCCTGGGCGTTTTTTAACCGGATCTAGGCCACTCAATACTTCAATGGAATCGGCGTTGTAATTGTCTTGCACATTCATAGTGGTTATTCTTAATCGTAGTTACAGCAGTTAGCGGTTTATTCTAACCGAGAAATGCCATCATTTGGGGAATCCGCTGAGGAAAATCATCATAAGCATGACTGCCCCCTTGTGCAATATCCAGATGGCTGTCCGCATAGTATTGCACGGCTTGCTTATAATCCAGAGTTTCATCCGCCATTTGTAGCAATACCAACAAATTTTGAGGCTGCTTTATGGATGTCACGGCCAAGGTGCGCCATTGCGCCAAATGCTCGGCAGTAAGTTCATACTCATGCTCTGGCTGATGATAATTATATTGCGGCCCAAGCGCATCTTGTAGCAATCTATGGGGCCACACTGCCGGATTAATCAACACCGCCTTAGCCGCAAATTGCTGCGCCAGCCAGGTGGCATAAAAGCCACCTAAAGAACTGCCAACAAAGGCAATCTTGTCACCTGGCTCTTGCTCCTGTTGCAGCTCTTCCACTAAATCTGACACCTGTTCCATTGCCTGTCGGGGCCAGGTAGACAGGTGGGGCACATGCACCGTCACATGCGCATAGGATTGCCCTAGTAAACACACAAATTGCTGTGCCTTAGTAGACTTAGGTGAACTATTAAAGCCATGCAAATACACAATGTGTTTAAGCATCAACCCACTCCTTCTTAGGCAACCGCACAATGTCCGTTAGCAAGCGGCCATCGCTACCTAAATCAATCACCCGCAACCCCGGACCATACTCAGACTGCAAGGTAAAGCCTTGTTGCTGAGCTTTAAATTGCACCGAAGTTGCGGGGGCCCCCAGGTAACGTATGCCGTTTACATGGCAATCCAGAGTCTGATGAATGTGACCAAAGACAACAGCCTTAACGTGGTGCTGGCCGGCTACGACCTGCTGCAACTCATGAGCATTAGCAAGCATAATTTTATCTTGCCAAGCCGACTTCACAGGTATCGGATTATGATGCATCACCAACACGGTGGGCAAAAAACTGGCCGACAAGTGTTCACGCAATTGCTGCAGCCCAGCGTCACTAATACTACCAGCGCCACAGCCATCAGCAGCTTGTGTGCTATCTACAAGCAACAAACGCCAGGCGGCCATCTCAACCACCCGTACTTGATCCACAGCTTGTGCCGACACGGCTAACATGTACTGCGGCTCATCATGATTACCAGGTAACCAGCACCAAGGCTTGTCTAGCTGGTCTAGGTAGGCGTGCAGGCGGGCATAAGTCTTGGGGGTGGCGCCATGGGCCAAATCACCAGTTAACAACAACAAGTCATAGTCTTGCTTTGCCAACCACGCCAAACACTGCAGAAAATGGCCATCGGCATGAATACCTTTATACAAGTCATCAGCATTGGCCTGTAAATGCAGGTCGGTGAGTTGTACAACACGCTGGCTCATACCGTTTCCAAAGCCTTTACAGAGTGACGCTGTAAATGTGTGCCATGCTGCAAGGCCTGCTGTAAGAGCAATGCCAAATAGCTGTTTAGCTGCGCCTTTTCATCAGCCATCACCCCTTGATTGTTAGGGTAACCATAACTACCTCGATACTGGCGAAAATCATCACTTTTCACCACCTCTGCCATGCGCATGTCATGATACAGGCGCACATGAATTGGCCTCTGCCACCATTTCTGACTGCTACCAAGCTGCACTTTAAGGGTCATGGTATAAGCAAAACGCTCCATAATCGTGAGCTGCAACTCCGTAGTGCTGGTGGCCCCCGTATTTTGCATTTTGACCTGCATGGCCTGGGTATCATCAAAGCAACCCATCAACCGCTGCAGTCGATGATAGTTCATTTCTGCGGTGGCCATTTGCTGCGTTAAATTGGGCACATAGCGGCGTTTTTCTAGATTATTCGTAGTCACCATCTAGGCCCACTCCGCTTGCAGTTGGCAATAGTTCAACTGCAACCATTGCAGAGCTATAATGGTCGCTGCATTAGTTACCTTGCCCTGTTGCAGCCACAACCACGCCTGATCACGAGTTAGACTAAGTACACGAATATCTTCGCCCTCACTGGGCAAGCCATGAATACCACTGACGGCAGCCGCTTGCACGGGGGCACAATAAATACTCAAAGTTTCATTGCTACCACCTGGACTCACCAAATATTCACATACTTTTTGCAGTTGCTCAGGGGCCACCTCAACACCGGCTTCTTCTTGACATTCCCGAGCAGCAACCTGCTCTGGTGATTCGTCTGTGTCAATAAGGCCTGCAACCATTTCTAGCTGCCATGGGCCTTGGGGGTGCGCCATTGCACCAACACGAAATTGTTCAATCAACACCACAGCATCGGCTACAGCATCGTACAACAATACCGCCACGGCGGGGATACGGCAAACCAGCTCGCGCTGCACTTGCTGCCCCCAACCACCAGCAAACAAGCGGTGACGCAGTTGATAATTTTTCAGTGTATAAAACCCTTTGTAAGCTTCAACCTCACTCAGTATTTCTACGTCATTAATACCAAATTTAGGCATACAATGCTTCTCCGGCATCATCAGCTACCACGCGTAAAGCCAGCGCTTGCGCATTCTCCACACAGTCACCTAGGGCCGCACCATCTCGCCAGTTGCTGCGCAAATAAAGGCCTGGCAAATGCGCTAACGCCTCATCAACTTGCGCTACCTTTTGTTGATGCCCCACTTCGTATTGAGGAATGGCTGCAGGCCAATAGCTTTCTTCGCTCCACAAGGGCTGTCCCGAAATGCCGATGTAACCACCTAACTCTCGTAATACCAATGCTAAGCGATCAGCCTCGGACATCTGCATCACACCCCCACTGGAGGTATCAGCCCGACCACCGCCTATAAATACAGTCACCACATGTTGGTCTGCGGGAGCCCGACCGGCAAATATGCTAGACGGAAACAAGGCACCCAAGGTCTGTTTATTTTCTTTGTTGGGCAATAACGCCCCAAAACCATTCAAGGGATGCTGTATCTGATTTCTGTTGAAGGCCATGGATATCGTGGCTACTGGAGGATAATGAATACTACGCAAATTGTGTTGTGCCTGAGCTAACTGCGCTTCACTTTGCGCGGGCAGGTCTTCAATGAGTCGGGCCACCTGTTTGGCCGGCACAGCTAACACCACTTTTGCCGCTTGCCAGATGGCATCACCACTGCGGACTTGATAACCATGCTCATGGCTAAAACTAACACTTTCTACCTGAGTATTGAGCTGCACTGGATTAATCAACTGACCAGCCAAACATGTCATCAATTGATTAAGGCCACCTTTAAAGGTCATCATAGCACCATCAAGTTTCGGCCCCTTTTGCTGTCGCGATGCTCTTATTTTGGCGATAGCACCACGAATCAGTGAGCCATGATGTTTTTCCAAAGCATAAAGCCGCGGCACCGCAGCCTGCACTGAAAGCTTATGTGGATCACCCGCAAAAACGCCGGAAATAAATGGGTCTATGAGCCAATCAAACATTTCCTTGCCCAATCGACGTTGTACAAATTGTGCAATACTCTCTTCTTCGTTGGCCTTGCCAACGAACGGTTCCCAAGCCACACGTAGCTTGCCAGGCCAACTTAGCACCTTGGTGGTAATTCCCTCTATGGGATTAGTGGGTAACGCCATTAAGGCGCCGTGTTTACCAATAAAGCGGCGCTGGGCATCGGCATTGGCCGGCACTAACTCTTGCTCCAACGCCGCCCCTTTAATCAATTCTGCCATGGCCTGGCGATTATTCATGAACGAGTTAGGCCCACGTTCAAATTGGCATCCGTTTTGGCGCACAGTCTGTAGGTTGCCACCGACACAGGCACCTGCCTCCAATACCAGCACTTCATAACCCTGCTGCTGCAAAAACCAGGCACTGGTCAGCCCAGAGATGCCAGCCCCAATAACAATCACTTGTTGCGCGCCTGAAGTAGAAAGTGGCACTTGCGGAATAGGGCCCGCTTGCGCCTGAGATAAAACATCCATTGCGTCAGTCCCTTGTGGATCACCTACCTGCATAATTAACCTGTCGTATGGCCTAAATAACGTTGAATAGGCTCATTTATTTGCTGTAAAAATTCGTTGCCATGCCCTTGCCAGTATACGCCACCCTCGGCAATAAACATAACTTCAGACGCCATCTTCAGTGCCTCCTGAGGGTCATGGGTCACCAACACTATACTCAACTGGTATTGCTGTTGCAGATCACTAACTAGGCTCATCATTTCCTGCCGCAAGCCTGGATCTAGAGCGCTAAAGGGCTCATCCAATAACAGCCAAGGCTGACGTCTCACCAACGCTCGGGCTAAGGCCGTGCGTTGACGCTGACCACCAGAAAGGCTGCTAGGCAAGCGCTGGCCCATGCCGCCCAGACCTACCTGCTGCAAAGCCAAATTAACAGCCTCTACCTGCTCAGGTAACAAACGCAAACCAGGGTGCAAACCCAAGCCAACATTATCAAATAGATTAAGGTGGGCAAAAAGATTGTGTTCTTGAAACAAGCTGGTAAACGGTCGTTGGGCTGGGCTCAATGTGGCCAACTCTTGGCCCTGCCATAATAACTGCCCTGAATCAGGCATGACAAAGCCCGCCAACAAGTTTAATAATGTGGTTTTGCCCGCGCCACTGGCACCCATCAAGGCAGTGCACTTGCCTTGACTTAAGGTACCAGTAAAACAAAACTGATTGCGTCCCTGACTGGCCTGCACACGGTTCAGCTCAAGCACGACGCCCTCCTACCCCTTTTTCCATCATAACAAACACCAATAAACACAAAGCTAACAATACCACCGCCGTCACTGCTGCGGCATCGGCCTGATAACTGCCCAAACGCTGATACATAAGTAATGGCAGGGTTTTAATATCCGGCGTACCGAACAGGGCCACTACACCTAAATCGCCAACAGAAAAGGCCGCAACAATAGCCAACCCTAGCCCAATAGCTGGCTTTAGCAGTGGCCATTCTATCTGGCGCAATCGGTGCCAACCGCTAATATCCAAACTGGTACACAAGCGATCATGTTGTCTAGCCAATTGCAAATAGGGGGCCGTAAGTACGCGCAGCATAAACGGCAATCCCAAAATACTATTAACTAGCAATACCAGATACAGATTGATAGCAAATACATCCACCCACAGGCGCAGAGCTAAAAACAAGCCCGTGCCCAATACCAACGCGGGCATTACCAGTGTTAACATGCCTACAGATTCCAATACGGCCGCAACCCAAGGCCAACGCTCTTGCGTATGACGCCGCATGAGTAGCAGGCCCCAAGCCATAAACAAACATAAGGCCGCTGCACAAACAGCTACCCACAGGCTATTCCAAGCGGCCAACCATAATTGCGCATCGCCCAGCACTTGCCCCCAATGGCCATTGAGGCCCGCCAATATCACACCAGACAACGGCAGCACGATCAACACCAAACCTAACAGTAACAACAGGACGTCGGCCAACTTGCTTTGCCAAGAGCCAATATCGGGGCGCACTACATGCACCCCGATACTATGGCTAATTTCAGCTGGTCGCCCAAGACGCAGGCCCAGCCAAACAATAAAACTGCATAATACTAATTGCACTAGGCTTAACTGGGTGGCCAAAGGTAGGTCAAAATCCAAACGCACTGCTTGATAAATAGCCACTTCCAAGGTAGTTGCACGGGGGCCACCACCGAGACTCATGATAATGGCAAAGCTAGTAAAACATAACGCAAATATCAAGGCGGCAAGTGGGGCCAACACAGACCGAATATGAGGCCACTCCAAGAGTCGCCAGTGCTGCCAAGATGACATGCCTAGCTGACTGGCCAAGCGCCATGATTCAGGCTCTATGGACTCCATACGCTGCAGCACAATGCGCGTCGCTAAAGGTAAGTTAAAAAACACGTGGGCCAACAAAATACCCACCAGACCATACAAATAGGAACCGGAAGACAAGTCTAAATACCGCAAAAGCTCATTGACCCATCCCTGACGCCCATGCACAACCACCAAACCATATACAGCCACAATGGGTGGAATGACCAAAGCCACACTGAATACCCGCAACAACAAGCCGCGGCCAACAAATTGGCGGCGCGCCAAAGCACGGGCCAATGGCAAAGCCAAGCCAACACTCAGCACTGTCGATAGGGCGGCTTGCCATATGGAAAACCAAATCACCGCCCGCAGGTAGGCATCAGTTGCCAGCAAAGACCAATCAATAGCCGCAAATTGGCCAGACAAGGCAAACACAACGACAACAAAGGGGCCCACAATCAGGCCCAGTGCTATTAACGAAAAGCCTAGCCAAGCATGGTGCCTAACATAGTCAAACATCATTCGTTTAAGCACCAAATTCTTGTTCCAAGAGGGTTATATAAGCTAGCGTGGCTCCTCGCTGCTGTGCCACCACCTGTTCACCGGCCTGCCCCATGCTTTGTTGCATTGGTGGATCAGACAGCAGTGCCGGCACTTGCTCAACCAAATCAGCAGCACTGACTAGGCGCAAGTTACCTACCTTTTCTAGCAATTCACAAACTGTAGCAAAATTGTAGGTATGTAAGCCCATCAACACGGGCTTACCTAAGGCTGACGCTTCTAGAGGGTTATGTCCACCCTTATCAACCAAACTGCCGCCAACAAAAACCACATTAGCCATACGATAAAAATCAATTAGTAGTCCCATGGCATCCACCAACAGAACACGTCGTCCTTGGTGCTGCATAAAGCCCTGATCAATTCCGTGACTTAAACGGCACCAGGGCAAACCACTTTGGGCACAAATATCAGCCACTTCCTCAAAACGCTGTGGGTGTCGTGGAACTAGCACCATTAAGCCTTGGGGTAAGGCCGACATTTTGGCCCAAGCTTGCAGCAAGGTCGCCTCTTCACCCTCTCGAGTGCTGCCACATACCCAACACGGCTCATCTGGGCGCAGCCATTGGCTATGCTGATTAGACTGTGTAGAAATGGGCAAAACCAGGTCAAATTTAACACTGCCCATTACCTGTATACGGCTTTTAGTGGCGCCTATGTGGGCAAAACGGCGAGCACTAGCTTGGTCCTGCACCAATAAACGTTGCAGGTTATCCAACATAGACTGGGTGAGTCCTTTAAAACGTCGGTAACGTCTAGCAGATCGCTGGGATAAACGCCCATTGACCAACCACACAGGGACACTTTTACTAGCGCTCAAACGTAGCAAATTGGGCCACAGCTCCGTTTCTACCAACAAGATAGCTCGGGGTTTTACGCGCTGCAACAAGAGTCTTTGTGCCAAACCCAGATCAAAGGGCATATAACAATGGCGAATAGCTGCCGTATCGGTAAATAGCTGTTGAAAACGATCCCGCCCAGTCGCGGTTGTCGTGGTTACCAATATAGGAATGTCTCGTGCGGCTAGCTGCAATAGCATTTCAGCCACAGCATTGAGCTCACCAACGGAGGCCGCATGCACCAGCAAAGGGTGCTGCGCATGACGCGGTACCCAACCATAACGCTGCCAGAAGCCCAAGCGATATTCGGGGCGGCGCCAAATAAATATCAAATGCCATATTACGCCCAACGGCAATAATAGATACCAAAGCACGCGATAGATTAACGACAAATTCTTTCTTCCTTTCACTTGCAGGGTTTTGCACCAGCAGGTAGCTTGTTAGAATGCTAGTTATACAATTTAATTCACACCTGAATGGTAGCGTGCAAACTCGAAATTTACAGAGCCCACATTGGGCTTTGGAAATAGGTAAAATAGCGGACATCATCGTTTCATGATGCTAGTCAACGTCCATGATTTACGCAACTACAACAACCCGGTGTCTAGTGGCCAAAAACAATATGCACATTGTCAATTTAATTTCTGGGAAAGACCTGGGCGGGCCAAAACAGGCTTTTGTGCATTATAGCGATAATTTACGCGACTTAGGACAGCAAGTCACCTCCATTATTCGTCCCGGTGCCCAAGTTCAGTCATTGCTAGACCAGAAGCAGCTACCATACCAGTTTCTGGATTATCCGCGCAGCCGCCTACCGGGTTTTAAACACTTGGCCCAATATCGCTTGCACAGATTACTTGTCAAATTGCAGCCAGACCTGCTTTTGGTGCACAAACCAATTGATGCACACCTTGCCAAACCCGTGCTGAATAAAGGCTGTCGACTGGCCCTGGTATTACACAGTTATACGGCTACTGGACTGTTCTCGGCGGACATTATATTGGCGGTATCTGAACCAGTAAAAGAATTTGTTGTGCAGCAGGGTTTCAAAGGGCCAGTATGGGTCATACCCAACTTGGTGGAAATAACAGATAAAGAACCCCTTGTTCAAGCCAAACAAACACCTTTGCGTATTGCGCACATGGGAATCATGCGCCGCACCAAAGGTCAGGACATGTTGTTAGAGGCGCTTGTCCAGCTGCACACTAAGGGTGTGGATTTTCGGGCCATCATGGCGGGTAAGGGGCGCTGGTTTAAAAAAGTGCAAGGTTGGATCGAGCAAGCCAATCTCTCCCATAAAATCAACCTGCAAGGCTGGGTCAGCAATCAGCAACGCGACGCTTTTATTGATGCGGCAGATGTGATTTGTATACCCTCACGCAGCGAAACCTTTGGCATGCTCGCGATTGAAGCCATGGCGCGCAAAAAACTGGTATTAGTTACTCGTTGCGGTGGCCCCGAAGGCATTATTACACACCTAGACAATGGCTTTTTGGCGGACATCAACAGTCACTCTTTAGCTGCCCAACTGGAAGCGATCATCGCTCTGACCGACACCGAATATCAAGCCATCTGCGAGAAGGCATACCAACATGTGCTCAAGCATTACAGTACACCAACATTCCGGCTTCGCCTGCAAGCCCTGCTAGATCAGCTCTAAAGAGGGTCTCAACAATTGCTAGTCAAGGTCTTCCCTAAACTGCAAATTATGCAAACGGGAATAAAGGCCCTGTTGTTGCAGCAGATCTTGATGGGAACCCTGTTCGACAATACGCCCCTGATCCATAACCACAATAATATCAGCTTGCTCGATGGTGGATAAACGATGCGCAATGACCAAGGTAGTGCGGCCAGACATAGCCGCATTGAGGGCATTTTGAATGTGGCGCTCTGACTCTGTATCCAGGGCCGATGTGGCTTCGTCGAGCACAAGAATAGGTGCATTCTTCAACAGCGCTCTAGCCAAAGCGATACGTTGCCTTTGACCACCGGACAACAATACTCCGGACTCACCAATCTGTGTTTGCAGACCGGCAGGCATCCGCTCAGCAAATTCATCAACGCGTGCTGCTTTAGCCGCAGCAGCGATAGTTTCGACGGAGGCACCGACCATGGTCCCATAGGCGATGTTTTCTGCGATAGTGCCGTTAAATAACATGACCTGCTGATTGACCAGAGCCACATGACGGCGCAAATCAGCACGCGAAGCCTGGCCGATATCTTGGTTGCCAATACTAATTATGCCCGATTGCGGGTCGTAGAAACGTAGCAACAAATTCACCAATGTCGACTTACCGCTGCCTGAGCGGCCGACCAAAGCCACCACCTTGCCAGCGGGCAAGGTAAGCTGAATATCCTGCAATATCGGTTTGTCCTGATAGGCAAAACTAATGTCATGAAAAACAATATCCCCTTGCGCCGGCACGGGCACCTGACTGTAAGCATCTGGCTCTGGGGTTTCATCAAGCAATGAAAATATACTTTGGGAGGCAGCGATACCTTGTTGCAGGATGGTATTGATTTCAGTGAGGCTGCGCAAAGGCTTGGTTAACATACCAGCGGCTGTAATAAAGGCGATAAACTCCCCCGCTGACATGGTGGCAATAATTTCGGGCTGCAAGGCCAAGAAGATTAATCCGGCCATGGCCAAACCAACGATCATTTGTACCACGGGAGTAGCCACTGATTCAGCCAGAGCCAACTTCATGGCTTGCTGACGATTGCCGTTGCTGGCTTCAAAGAAGCGCTGTTGCTCTTGTTCTTGGCCACCAAACATACGCACCACATCAAAGCCCTTAATGGCTTCACTAGCACTGGCCGTCACATCCCCCATACTGTCTTGCAGATTACTGCTGATAGTCCGAAAACGCTTGGAAGCTCGGTTTACCACGAAGCCAATGAACGGCCCCGCTAACAAGAAAACCATGGTCAATTGCCAATTGAGCATCAACAAATAACCGAATAAGGCGATAATAGTGAGGCCTTCACGTATCAAAATTTTCAAGGCATCTGTGGCAGCACCGGTAATCTGTTCGACATTAAAAGTAAGTTTTGATAACAACGAGCCTGAAGAGTGGCGATGGTAATAAGCCGCTTTTAGCACCAGTAGCTGTGAAAAAATAGCTACCCGCAAATCATGTACCACATGCCGTGCGACATAAGCAAAACCGTAATTACCCAAAAAGAAGCCGACACCGCGCACCAGAAACATCAGTATGACAAATAACGGCACCCAAAGTCTGGCAGCAGCATCATTTTGCTCCACACTTTCAACCATGTACTCCATCAATCGAGCAAAACCCAATTGCGATGCGGCAAATAAAGAAAAACCGATGACAGCAATAACAAATACCAGCCAATAGCGCCCCACATAAGCCAATAGGCGCTTATATACAGCCCAGGCGCTTTGTTGGGTGGCTTGTTCATTGGGTAAATCCGTATTCATGTCACTCATCACTGCTTGCTTATGTAGTGGTTTCGTTTGGCGCTTATCTGCACACCATTGCCGCTCGTTGTTTCGAGGTGTAAACTGGGGCACCTAATGCCAACATCCAAAATTTGCTTTCGTGTCCAGCACTAACCCCCCTACAACCATACCATCTTTATCTGCCTACTTGGCCCCAAAATATTGGCCAATCTGGTTACTTATAGGTTTATTCCGTTGCATTTGTTTTTTACCTTGGTCCATGGGCAACAAGTTGGGCCGACCATTGGGTCGCCTATTGTATCAGCTCTCCAAGCGTCGTCGCGTTATCGTTGAGAAAAATATCGCCATTTGTTTTCCCGAGTTAACAGCACAGCAACAGCGACAATTGGTGCTGGCAAGCTTTTATGCCAATGGCACAGGCATTATTGAGACCGCCTATGCTTGGTGGAGTTCCCTCCACACCATGGCCAAACGCGTAGACATTGAGGGTTTGCCAGCTCTGCAACAAGCCTGTGCATCCGGCCAAGGGGTGTTGATTCTGGGTGCTCACTTTACCAGCCCCGACTTGGGCTGCGCTCTGCTCAATCAACAACAGTCGTTCAAGGTCACCTACCAACGCCACAATAACCCTTTATTAGATGCCCTCATTCTAAGGGGACGGGCCCACTGTTTGGGTGGCGCGATTGAAAGAGATCAGATCCGCCAAGTGGTTAAAGAACTAAAGTCGGGTAACACTATATGGCTGGCACCGGATCAGGATTTAGGGCCAGATCGCTCTATTTTCGCGCCGTTCTTTGGTATTTCCACAGCCACCACTGGCATTGCTAGCCGACTGGTTAAAACCACCGGTTGTCAGGTGTTCTTCTTTTCCCATCAACACACCAGTGACCAGAGTTACCACTTAAAACTGACGGCCTTGCCTAGTATATCAGGCGCCGATGCGGTCACAGATGCCAGCGTTATCAATGCGCACATTGAACAAGCCGTGCGTCAGCATCCTGAACAATACCTGTGGTTGCACCGCCGTTTTAAGACTCGCCCAGAAGGCGAACCAAGCATCTACTAACGACACATCGCCGCACTGACATTAAGCCTGCATAAATTCCTGCCATAGCGCTTGTACCTGTTGCCGTTGCTGCCGCAACTCACTAAGGGTTACCTGACCGGACTTATTTTGCAGGGTCTGCCTGTGTTCAACGGCGCGAATGTCACGATAACAATCACACAGGATTTGGGCCGAGGCCGCGGACATCAAACCACAGGTTTCAAGCGCTGCCAGAATGCGAATATTGTCTGTATAGGTAAGCAGTTCAGGAAATTCATTAGAGTATGCCAAAACGCCAAACTGCACCATGAACTCAATGTCCACTATACCGCCTTGATCTTGCTTTAAATGGAAGTGCTCAATCTGTCCTTGCTTATTGGGTTTAGAGGCCAAGTTAGAGCGCATTTTTTCACGCATTTCAAGCACTGACTCACGCAGTGTTGTTAAGTCTCTTGGCTGCGCCAATATTTGCTTACGCACAGCATTAAAGTCTTGGGCCAAGCTATCACTTCCGGCTAGGGGTCGCGCGCGCACCAGCGCCTGATGTTCCCATGTCCAGGCTTGCTCCTTTTGGTATTTCGCGAACGCGGTCAAGGTAGAAACCAACAACCCTTTAGCACCGTCAGGGCGTAATCGCATATCCACCTCATACAACTGCCCTGCCGATGTTAGGGTATTTAAATAACTAATAATGCGCTGCCCCAAACGGGTAAAAAATACGCTGTTAGCAATACTTTTAGCGCCGTTAGTCATACCATTGAAGGGTGTATCATAGAGAAACACAAGATCCAGATCAGAGCCATAACTAAGCTCCCAACCACCCACTTTACCATAGCCCACAATAATAAAATCATCACACGGACCATCTTCATTGCAGGGCTCACCATGGCGCTGACTTAATTCATGCCAAGCTAACTTAAGCACCTGCCGCAACACCGTTTCCGCAGTAAAAGTCAGTTGATCACTCACCTGCATCAACGGTAATGTGCCCGTCACTTCTTGGGCCGCGACGCGCAAGGCATTGGCATGTTTAAAATGCCGCAGGGTCTCCATAAGCTGTTCAATATCATCCTCAGAGACACGCAACAAACGCTGCTGTAAATCTTGAGTCAGAGCTAACTGAGTGGGCACGTGAAACAAGCTATGCACATCCAATAATTCGTCTAATAAAGAAGGCTGACGTGCCAAGAAATCAGCAAACCAAGGGCTAGCTGCACACAAGTCTACAACCAATTTCAAGGTCGAGGGGTTCTCCTGCAGTAGTACTAGGTAAACGGAGCGGCGCAATACAGCCTCAATCAATACCAACACACGGGCTAGAGTTTGTGCCGCATGGAGTTGTAAACTGCACAACTGCAACAACCCTGGCAGCAACTGTGCCAAGCGCTCTTGCGCCACGGCCTGCATACATCTGGCGGCGTGACTCTGGTATAGACTTAATAGGTGTTGCAGCACCACATCTGGCTCATTAAACCCCGCCTGGCGTAGCAGTTGTTGCCATTCATCAAAACGAACGGTGTCATCATGACCACCATTTAACAGGCCTAACTCACCACATAAAGCCGCAATAGCAGGTATCTCATCGTTACCCGCTTGGTCTTCGTCTTTACCAGACACCACCATATCAAATTGGCTGCGCACAAAAGTTCGCTGTTGTGTTATTTGGGCATGCAAACTTGGCCAGTCATCAAACCCCATAGCATAGGCCAAACGGGCCTGCTCTATGTTTTGCGTTGGCAACTCCTGAGTTTGTTTATCTTGAACCCCTTGAATGGCATGTTCCACATCCCGCAAAAACCAATAGGCCGTTTTTAATTTTCTAATTTCGTGGCTCTGCCAACCGGCCACGTCGGGCAATAGATCCAGCACTTGCATGAGGCTGGTGGTTTGTAAACGCTGATCTCTACCACCACGAATTAGCTGGAAGGCCTGACCTATAAACTCTACCTCTCGAATACCACCACTACCTAGCTTGATGTTATTATGCAAGCCACGTCGGCGCACCTCGCTGGCAATCATCTGCTTAAGCCCTCGCAGGGACTCAATGGCGCTATAGTCCAAATAACGACGATAGACAAAAGGCCGTAAGGTTTGCAGCAAGTCAGCCCCGGCTTGCAGGTCACCGGCTACCACCCGGGCCTTAATGAACGCATAACGTTCCCATTCACGACCTTGTTCCTGATAATAGCGTTCCATGGCATTAAAATTTAGTGCCAAGGCACCACTGGCGCCATATGGCCGCAGGCGCATGTCAACACGGAACACAAAGCCATCCGCAGTTTGCTGATCCAGCGCTTGTATTAGGCGCTGGCCTAAGCGGATAAAAAATTGTTGATTATCCAAACTCTTTCGGGCGCCATGGGTTTCACCAGCCGCAGGGAAAGCAAAAATTAGGTCAATATCTGATGACAGATTGAGCTCACCACCACCCTGCTTACCCATACCCAGCACCACCATTGCTTGTGCTTGGCCCTGTTGATCTTGTGGTTCTCCCCAACGCGCAACAGCATCCACGTACAACCATTGCAAAGCTTCGTTGATACATACATCAGCCATATTGCTGAGCTCTTGAGTCAATTCAGAGGACTCACACAGTCGCAGAGTATTGCGCCAAATTAAACGTATTTGGTGGCGTCGCCTAAATAGCCGCAGGGCCTGACCAAGCTGCACTTCATCCCTAATATCATGCAGCGCCGCCGCTAACTCCACCCGCATACGGGTTTTATCATAGGCTTCACTAAACCAGGGCAAATTAAGCAGACTGGGCTGAGCTATCCAGCTTTGTAAACACCAAGGGCTGGCTACTATTACCTGACGAAGCGCGCGTTTTTGCTGCTGGCACTGCGACCAACACTGAGCATCCTCACTCAAAACACGATCACTGAGCTGCTGCCAATGTCGCTGCATTTCGTCTAACAGGATTTCAGGTACTGTTACCTGTGGAGAAATCATTTTCAACCTTCCTTACATCACCTATTGGCTCGATCAGCCCATACACTATGTTACTATTTTCGCAGCATTTCCATATAGAACTATAGCCGTTATTAATACATAAAGCACAGGCCCCAAAGGAATTAAGACTGGGTAATCAATTGCCTTACCGGCAATCTCATCAGCAACTGACCCAGCGCAAGTAAATCCATCAAGTACGCCAAAAGAGCCATTTACATCAACTATGCCTAGGGAATACCGGAAATGTTCTCATTAACTCATTTTCCCATACATTAACAAGCCCCAGTATCGCTGATATTAGGAGGGCTATTGAGGTTTCAAATAATGTTATTTACGGTTAAAATCATAGACTATCAAGATCGTTTTTAACAAAGGATTCCATCGTGACTCAAACCAGCCAGGATTATGTCAACTGGTTCCGCCACTCTGCACCCTATATCAATGCACACCGTGGTCGTACGTTTGTGGTCTACGTTTGTGGAGAAGCTATCGATCATGAAAATATTAATCATCTAATCCATGACCTCAACCTACTTAGTAGCTTAGGTGTTAAGCTAGTATTGGTGCACGGTAGTCGCCCGCAGATTGATCAACACCAGCAAGCGGCGGGCCTAACCACTCAGTTTGAACAAGGCTTACGCATTACCACACCGGAGCAAATGCCACTAGTGGCCTCTGTGGTAGGTCAGCAAAGCGCCAAGCTAGAAGCGCGCTTGTCCATGGGCCTTGCCAACTCACCAATGCAAGGTTCTCGCATTCGCACTGTACGGGGCAACTTTATTACTGCTCAGCCCATTGGCATCAAACACGGTATTGACTATGCCCACACAGGTGAGGTGCGCCGCGTTGATGCCAAGGCCATTGACGCCCAACTTGACCTAGGCAACCTGGTACTCATTTCATGTCTCGGTTATTCACCAACGGGGGAAATCTTCAACCTAGCCGCTGAACGGGTGGCCGGCCAAGTCGCCGCCAGTCTGAAAGCTGACAAGTTGATTGTATTTGGTGCTGATAATGGCATCACCAACTCCAAAGGTGAACGCGTCACTGAACTACTGGCCAAGGCCGCTAGCAGGCTGGTGCAACAGCACCAAAATCAAGCACAGCAGTGGAGCAATTTGTCAGTGCATTTGGATGTGTTGAGCAAAGCCTGTGAAGCTGGCGTCAAACGCGCCCACCTACTGAGCTACCAGATCAATGGCGCTTTACTCAGTGAATTATTTAGCCGCGATGGTTCTGGCACGATGCTCATCAAAGAAAGTTACGAGCAAATCCGCACGGCAACTATTGATGATGTTGTCGGCATCCTAGAGCTAATTCGCCCCCTTGAACAAGACGGCATTTTAGTGCGGCGCTCACGAGAATTACTGGAAGCTGAAATTCACTATTTCAGCGTTATTGAAATGGATGGCGCCATTATTGGCTGCGCCGCCCTGTATCCATTTATTGAAGCCCATCAAGCTGAATTGGCTTGTGTGGCTATCAACCCAGCCTACCAAGGTGGTAACCGTGGCGCCGACCTGCTGCGCCATCTTGAACAACAAGCCCATGCTAACGGCTTAAACCAATTGTTTGTGCTCACCACGGCAACAGCCCATTGGTTTATGGAAAATGGTTTTCAACCTACCTCCTTGGAAACTTTGCCTGCAGCCAAACAGCAGTTGTATAACTTCCAACGCAACTCAAAAGTATTTAGCAAGTTTCTGCCTTAGTCAGAAATGAAAATAACCATTTAACTGTAGAATATAATCATGCCTCAATATCGTTCAAAAACTTCCACTGCTGGCCGCAACATGGCCGGCGCACGTTCTTTATGGCGCGCCACTGGCATGACCGACGAAGATTTTCAAAAGCCGATTATTGCCGTTTGTAACTCGTTTACCCAATTTGTGCCCGGCCATGTGCACCTCAAAGATATGGGGCAGTTGGTGGCACGAGAAATCGAAAAAGCGGGCGGCGTAGCAAAAGAGTTCAATACCATTGCCGTTGATGATGGCATCGCCATGGGACATGACGGCATGCTATATTCACTGCCATCTCGGGACATCATTGCCGACTCAGTAGAATACATGGTTAACGCCCACTGTGCTGACGCTATGGTCTGTATCTCTAACTGTGACAAGATCACCCCAGGCATGCTTATGGCCGCCATGCGTCTCAACATTCCTGTGGTTTTTGTTTCTGGTGGCCCTATGGAAGCGGGCAAAACCAAACTTGGTGATAGCAAACTTGATCTGGTTGATGCCATGGTCATTGCCGCTGATCCAGATGCCGACGATGCCAAGGTCGAAGAATACGAGCGTTCAGCTTGCCCAACCTGTGGCTCCTGTTCTGGCATGTTTACCGCCAACTCCATGAATTGCCTGACCGAAGCCTTAGGTTTATCGCTACCTGGCAATGGCTCATTGCTTGCCACCCACGCAGACCGCGAAGAGCTGTTCTTGAATGCTGGCCGAATGATTGTTGATATTACCAAGCGATACTATGAGAATGACGAAGCGGCCCTACTGCCCCGTAACATTGCCAACTTCAATGCCTTCGAAAACGCCATGATTCTGGATATCGCCATGGGCGGTTCAACCAACACCATACTGCATCTCCTAGCAGCGGCCCAAGAAGGTGAGATTGACTTTGACATGTCCAATATCGACGCCTTATCACGCCAGGTGCCACAATTGTGCAAAGTGGCGCCCAATACACCTTTGTATCATATGGAAGATGTACACCGCGCCGGGGGTGTCATGGGTATCTTGGCCGAATTAAATCGGGCCGGATTGTTGCATGCCAATCAACCTACTGTGCATAGTGCCACCATGGCAGAAGCACTGGCCAAATGGGACGTCGTAGTCAGTACAGATCAAGCCGTCGCTAAATTTTACCAAGCTGGCCCTGCTGGCATTCCCACGCAAACCGCCTTTAGTCAAGCAACCCGCTGGCCTAGCCTTGATGATGACCGTGCCAAGGGCTGTATCCGCAACCTAGAAAATGCCTACTCTTTAGAGGGGGGACTAGCGGTTCTAAAGGGCAATCTTGCCCACGACGGCTGTGTTGTCAAAACTTCTGGCGTTGATGAAAGTATCTGGGTATTTGAAGGCCCAGCCCACATCTGTGAAAGCCAAGATGAAGCCGTAGAACACATCCTCAGTGATCAGGTGAAATCTGGTGACGTGGTGGTGATCCGCTATGAAGGCCCAAGTGGCGGCCCTGGGATGCAGGAAATGCTGTATCCAACCAGTTACCTCAAGTCCAAGGGTCTAGGCAAAGAATGTGCCCTGCTCACGGATGGCCGTTTCTCTGGTGGCACGTCTGGCCTATCTATTGGCCACGTATCACCCGAAGCCGCTGGTGGTGGCAATATCGGCTTGGTCCAAGAAGGTGACCGAATTCGTATCGACATTCCAAACCGCAGCATTGACGTACTAGTATCCGAGGCTGAGCTGAGCAGCCGCCGCGCGGCCATGGACGCCAAAGGTAAGGCGGGCTGGCAACCTGCACAAGCGCGCCCACGCAAAGTGTCCAATGCTCTGAAAGCATATGGCAAAATGGCTACTGCTGCTGACAAGGGCGCCGTACGCGATATCTCCAAGCTGGATTAAGGCAATTGAGCGCACTCCCGGACCCAGTCTGGGAGTGTTTAAATCAGCCCCAAATTAAGCACTTACCGACATACCATCAAGCTAGTTCTGCTTGCGCTTGCGTAAAGGCAGCTACGGCCCGATCAAGGTCCTTGCGGCTATGAGCCGCTGATATTTGCACCCGAATGCGCGCCTTACCCTTAGGCACTACCGGGTAGAAAAAGCCGATAGCATAAACCCCCAAGTCCAATAAACGCTGGGACATATTCTGTGCCAAAACGGCATCACCCAACATGACAGGAACAATAGCATGTTCACCTTTGGGCACGGCAAATCCAGCAGCCTGCATTTGCCCACGAAAATATTGGGTATTGTCATGCAGACGGTCACGCAGTTCAGTGCTGTCTTGAATAAGTTCAAGTACCTTCAAAGAGGCGGCACAAATGACAGGCGCCACGGTATTTGAAAATAGGTACGGGCGTGAACGCTGGCGCAACAGGTCAATAATTTCTTGGCGCCCTGCTGTGTAACCACCTGAACCACCGCCCAAGGCTTTACCGAAGGTACCAGTAATAATATCTACTCTATCCATGACCCCACAATGCTCATGCATACCCCGACCTGTTGCGCCCATGAAGCCAACAGCATGGCAGTCATCATGGTGCACCATGGCGCCATAGCGATCGGCCAGGTCACAAATCACATCCAGCTGGGCCAAGGTGCCGTCCATGGAGAAAACTCCATCCGTGGTAATCAATATACGTCGAGCGCCGGCGGCTTTGGCTTGCTTGAGCTGAGCTTCCAAATCTTGCATATCATTATTTTTGTAACGATAGCGCGCAGCCTTACACAAGCGCACACCGTCAATGATGGACGCATGATTAAGTTCATCAGAGATCACCGCGTCTTCAGGCCCCAATAGGGTTTCAAAAAGTCCTGTGTTGGCATCAAAGCAAGCGGCATACAAGATGGTGTCTTCGGTGGATAAGAATTCACTCATCTTGGCTTCTAGAGTCTTGTGAATACTTTGCGTACCACAAATGAAACGCACGGAAGCCAAGCCAAAGCCCCACTTCTGCATACTGTCACGGGCTGCCTCCATGACGTCCGCATTATTAGCCAATCCAAGGTAATTGTTGGCGCACATATTGATCACCTCTGAGCCATCAGCTAGTGTGATGTCATTACTCTGATCAGAAGCGATAATACGCTCTTGTTTCCATAACCCGGCGGATTTGATTGCCGCAATTTCTTGGGCCAAGCTTTGCTTTGCAGTTTCATAACTCATATTAGTCTTTCCAGTCCAAAATTACCTTGCCAGACATACCTGAACGCATGACATCAAAGCCCTGCTGAAAGTCTGTGTAGTGGAAACGGTGGGTGATGATACGCTCTACTGGCAGGCCACTTTGAACCATCATGACCATCTTATACCAAGATTCATACATTTCACGGCCGTAGATACCCTTAATATTCAGGCCTTTGAAAACCACATCGGTCCAAGGTATGGCGGTATCATCGGGCAGAATACCTAACAGTGCAATACTGCCACCGTTAATCATTTTATTCAGCACATCTTTGAAAGCGACAGGGGATCCTGACATTTCTAAACACACGTCAAAACCTTCTAAGATACCCAAACTAGCCATAAATTCACGAGTAATGGCCTGCTTGGCAACATTAATAGGTTGTACCCGTGGTACGACTCGCTTAGCCAAATCCAGTCGATATTCATTAACATCAGTGAGGATGATATTACGAGCACCACAATGCCCAGCGATCATGGCGGCCATAATGCCAATAGGCCCGGCCCCCGTAATAATGACATCTTCGCCTACCATATTAAAAGACAGCGCCGTATGCACCGCATTGCCATAGGGATCAAAGATGCTTAACAAATCAGTAGGAATATAGATATTGGGCCGAAACACGTTACTGGCAGGGATGGCCAAATATTCTGCAAAGGCGCCAGTGCGATTCACTCCCACACCCACCGTATTAGGGCACAAGTGACGGCGGCCTGCCAAACAATTTCGGCAACGTTCACAAACAACATGACCCTCGCCAGAAACGATATCACCAACCTGCAGACCACTCACATTGGCACCAATTTCGACAATTTCACCTGCAAATTCATGACCCACTGTCATATTTAAGGGAATAGTCTTTTGGGCCCAAGCATCCCAGTTGTAGATATGCACGTCGGTGCCACAGATCGCTGTTTTGTGGATTTTGATTAAAACGTCATTACCAGCAATGGTGGGCATTGGTACGTCTTCTAACCAAAGCCCTTCTTGAGCATGTGTTTTTACTAAAGCTTTCATGTTTTTGCTTCTCTTTTGCTGATTATCCACGGCCATACCAAAAGTGGAATCAACCTAGGAATTTAGCTATCGGCTTAAATTTCGTATTAGTAGTAATAGTTTGCTTACGGTAGCCAGCACTTACACCGAAAAAGGATAAGCTATGGCTTCGTGGCTCTGATAGTCTTCAACTTCAAAATCTGCCGTTGTTACCCACGTCTCTAAATCTTCCAAGGTTTTAATTGCAGGGTTGATATTGAGTGTCGGCAATGGCAAAGGTTGACGTTTTAGTTGCACATCACGCATCAGTGGCAGTTGATCTTCGTAAATATGCGCATTCACAATTTTGTGATACGCCTTACCCGCTTTGTGGCCGGTAATTTGAGCCATAATAGCAAGAAAGAAATACACCTGTACCATATTAAAATTTAACCCCAAGGGCACATCACAGCTACGTTGCGTACTATTCAAATAAAGGGTATCACCCAACAAGGAAAAGTGATGACTATGCATACAAGGTCGCAAGCAGCCCATATGAAAAGCACCAGGGTGGTAAAAGGTGTAGATTTCACCACGGTCATCACGACCGGCTTTTAGGTCTTCATAGATTTTGCGCAGTAAATCAATACTACCACCGTCAGGTTTGGGAAATTGGCGGCCAATCTTGCCATAGATAAAGCCACAGTCATCTTCACCCTTGCGATAGGGATTATTTAACCAAGCAGCATTTTCATTGGCATTGGCATCCCAAGTTTTGGTACCTAAAGCCCGAAAATCAGCGGCATTGTCATAGCCACGAATATAACCCAGCAATTCAGCAATTGCCGACTTATAATAGCTCTTGCGAGTAGTGGCCAAGGGAAATTCGCCCGCCCCTACATCGTAGGTCAAGTCAACATTAATGACCGTTAGACAACGTTTGCCCGTGCGTTCATTTTCTAGCCACACACCTTCGTCGATAATGCGCTGACATAAGTCGAGATATTGTTTCATTAAAACCACGATATTTGTTAAAAAACATTTCAACGATATGTTAGCAGAGCTAGCCGTTCTAATACATGCCTAGTAGAATGTAAAACTAGTACGCCAACATAAAATAGATACCTGCTCATGTCATTAGCTCTCATTGTCGCCGCTTCCGCCAACAACGTAATTGGCAAGAACAACCAACTGCCCTGGTACCTACCTGGTGATTTAAAGTACTTTAAAACCATCACCATGGCCAAGCCTGTCATTATGGGTCGTAAAACCTTTGAATCTATTGGCAAACCCTTGCCTGGAAGAGATAACATTGTTATCACTCGCAATGCCAATTATCAAGCTGAGGGAATTAAGGTAGTGGCTAGCCTTGAGGGCGCTATTGCTTTGGCTGAAAGTATTGTTCTGATCAATGGTGGTGAAGAAATCATGGTTATTGGTGGTGCCCAGATATACCAACAAGCACTAGCCATCGCCGACCGCGTTTATCTTACTCGGGTTCACCGCCATGTGGAAGGTGACGCATTTTTCCCCGAGTTATCAATCGATGATTGGCAAGAAGTCGCTCGTCAAGATATTGCCGCAGAAGAGCCCAACCCATTTGACTTTAGCTATCTTGTGCTAGATCGAGCAGCCAACTAATGTTATTTGCAATGTACCTGGCTCTCGGCGCTTTTTCTGGCCTTTTAGCAGGTCTATTTGGTATTGGCGGCGGCATCATTGTGGTGCCTGTCTTGGTATTTGCCTTTAGCCTGCAAGGCATCAATCCCGATATACTTATGCACATGGCCATTGCCACCTCTCTAGCCAACATCGTGTTTACCGCCACCAGCGCCATTCGCACCCACCAAAAGAAAGGAGCGATTTCATGGCACCTAGTCAAACCCATCGCCCTTGGCATGTTACTTGGCTCTTACATCGGCGTTAACACAGCCGTGGCTGCACCGGGAGAAGTATTGCAAGGCCTATTTGGCGCCTTTGCATTATATTTAAGCGCCAAAATGATATGGCTTACTCAGCGCCCACCACAAAAACAATTACCCGGCACCCGGGGTCTAGCCATTACCGGCACTGTTATTGGCTGGGCCTCTGCCATTTTTGGCATTGGCGGCGGCAATCTGCTCGTGTCATGGCTGGTGAACCGTGGCATTATTATGCAACAAGCTGTGGCTACAGCCGCCGCCTGTGGCTTAGCCATTGGCTTAGCGGGAGCCATCACCAATATGTTGGTGGGTTGGGGTCACCCCCTACTACCTGACTACTCTTTAGGTTACATTTACCTACCAGCCCTAGTAGGCATTGTCGCCACCAGCGCTTTTGCCGCCAATTATGGCGCTAAGATTGCACACCGGTTGCCGGCTAAGAAGCTACAGAAAATGTTTGCCCTGCTACTCTTACTGGCTGGCCTGCGTATGTTAGCAAGTGTGTTTTTATGAAACCAATCCACCGTTACAATAAACGCTAGCAAGAGATTACATTATGCTGACCTACCCCAACATTGATCCTGTGGCCCTGCAATTAGGGCCTATCAGCATCCACTGGTATGGCATCATGTATATGCTAGCCTTTGCCTCAGCATGGTGGTTGGCCATGCGCCGCGCACCGGTCGCAGGTTTTAACAAAGAACAGGTCAGCGACATCATTTTTTACGGTGCTATGGGCGTGGTACTTGGAGGTCGTCTAGGTTACATACTGTTTTATCAGTGGTCGGCATTTTTACAAGACCCAAGTATGATTCTACGTATCTGGGAAGGTGGCATGTCGTTTCATGGCGGCCTGCTGGGCGTCATTCTGGCGGTATTGCTCATCGCTCGCAAACAAGAACGTAGTTTTGCCGCGGTTATGGACTTTGTTGCCCCGATCGTGCCTATCGGTTTGGGCGCCGGTCGCTTGGGCAATTTTATTGGTGGGGAACTATGGGGACGCCCAACTGACTTACCTTGGGGCATGGTATTTCCCCATGTTGATCAATTAGCCCGGCACCCATCACAGCTATACCAATTTGCCTTGGAAGGCTTACTATTATTCATTGTAGTGTGGGCATATGCTGGCAAGCCGCGGGCTAGCCTGCAAGTCTCTGGCCTCTTCTTGCTCGGTTATGGTGCCCAGCGATTTGTAGTGGAATTTGCCCGTCAACCGGATGTCCACTTGGATTTTGTAGCTTTTAACTGGATGACACAAGGCCAGTTGCTATCCCTACCCATGATTGTCCTAGGCCTTTATTTACTATTCCGTAAAGCCAAATAGTGTCATGTGCCTGATTGTCGTTGCCCATCAAACCCACCCCCATTACCCCCTGTTATTAGCGGCAAACCGCGACGAATTTCGCCAGCGCCCCACCCAGCGCATGCACCAGTGGCCCAAAACTAATATGTTCGCTGGCAAAGATTTGCAAGCCGGCGGCACCTGGTTCGCCATTGGTCGTGATGGTCGTTGGGCGGCCATCACCAATTACCGTGATGGCAAGGCAGCTCCGCATGTTGGGCCGTCTCGGGGGCGCATTTGCACAGATTTTATTGAACAATCAAACAGCGCAAAAGCGTTTGCCGAGCAGCTAAGTGAACAATTATTTGCGGGCTTTAATCTATTACTCTGGGATGGGCTAAACTTAGTGTATTACAGCAATCGCTGCAATCGCCCGCCACAAGCATTAGCGCCTGGCGTTTATGGCCTGAGCAATGCGCTATTGGATAGCAACTGGCCCAAGGTCAATCAGGTTAAAGCTCGTATGAAAGACCTACTGCTAAAGCCGCAAGTACAACATCAACACCTACAAGAGATTATGGCCAATGATCAGTTGGCAGACGATCACCTACTGCCTGATACGGGTATTGCTATTAATTGGGAACGCCAATTATCGTCTTGTTTCATTGATGCGCCGGACATGGATTACGGCACCCGTACCTGTATTAGCATATGGCAAAACCAGCAGGGACAGTTACATATATGTGAGCGGGACTTTGATGTTGCCGACAGCCCCGATCAGGACTTTTCTTTTAACTTAACCACCTGAGAGTGCATACGGTTAAGGCCTGCCGCCTCCATATTTTCTTTTACCAACGCTTCGACCTGAGTCGAGCTGGTCTGCAACAAGACTTGTTGCAACATGGATTGTGCCTGCGCTAAAGAGAAGTTTCGTATCACCGACTTCACTCTTGGCAGGCCCGCCGCGTTCATGGACAAGGTGTCATAACCCATAGCCATTAATAGCAAAGCCCCGGCAGGATCACTAGCCAGCTCACCACACAAGCTAACGGGGATATCAGCCGCCTTGCCGGCATCTACGATCTGCTGCAAAGCCTTTAATACAGCAGGGTGCAGAGCATGATAAAGGTCTGCCACTTGCGGGTTATCGCGATCGACCGCTAACAAATACTGGGTAAGGTCATTGCTGCCCACGGAAATAAAGTCCACTTTGGTCGCCAAGTGCTCTGCTTGATACACAGCAGCCGGCACTTCAATCATCACACCCACCGGTGGCATCTTAACCAGACACCCCTCTTCAATTAGCTCGCGGTAAGCCTGTTCAATAAGAATAAGCGCCTCATCAACTTCACTAACGTGAGTGATCATGGGCAATAGAATTTGCAGATTGTCGAGGCCCTGGCTAGCCTTGAGCATAGCCCGAATCTGTACCAAAAATATTTCCGGGTGATCCAAGGTGACGCGAATACCCCGCCAGCCCAAAAAGGGGTTGTCTTCAACTATTGGAAAATAAGGTAGCGACTTATCGCCACCAATATCCAACGTGCGCATAGTCACTGGACGTGGGGCAAAACCCTGTAATTGCGTGCGGTAACAGTCCACCTGTTCTTGTTCTGATGGGAAGTGCTCCTTAATCATGAAAGGTACTTCAGTACGAAATAAGCCAACACCCTCTGCCCCTCGATCCAAGGCACGGCTAACATCAATAGGCAGGCTGGTATTAACCATCAGTGGCAAATCATAGCCATCTTTAGTTTGTGCTGGCAGGTCCTTGAGCACTTCCAATTCTTTGGAGAAATTGGTTTCTTCAACAATCACTTGCTGATAGTGATGATAAAGTTCAGCACTGGGGTTAACGTAAATACTGCCCGTATGGCCATCGATAATGATCTCGCGACCTTCCATGCGAGTATAGGGAAAATCGACCGCCCCCATGACCGTGGGAATACCCATGGAACGCGCCAAAATGGCAGCGTGGGAGTTGTTTGAGCCCTGGGTAGAGACAATTGCTTTTAGCTTGTCGGTTGGCACCTCTGCTAACATGGTGGCGGTGACCTCTTCAGCAACTAGCACCGTGGAATCGCTAAAATGCCGCGTTTGGGTATGCGTCTGTTGCAGCTCTGCCAATACCCGACGCCCCAGGTCTCGAATATCTGTCGCCCGTTCTCGCAAATAGGGATCATCCATCATTTCAAAGGCTTGAATATGCTGCCGCACTACATGACGCAAAGCGCCCTGAGCCCAATGCCCTTGGCGAATTCTAGCAATAATCTCTCCAGCTAAGGCATTATCATCCAACATCCGCATATAGACCTCAAACAGCTCATGTTCTTGGTCTTTAAGACTACGCGCCAAAGTTCGGCTAACTATCTTGATTTTACGCCGTACGGCTTGCAAAGCAATTTGGAAAGACTCAATTTCGGCCTCAACATCATCACAAGTACGATCGGGTACCTTTTTCAAATCTGCAGGAGGTGCAATCACAGCCACCTGCGCTATCGCCACACCACCTGAACCACAAACGCCAACATAATTGATATCAGTAGACTGTTCATCGGCCAATACATCAGCCCGTAAACCACCACCTGTGGCTTCAGCATGAGCAATGAAACCGGCCAGTTGCGCCGACAAGGTGACTAATAACGCTTCTTCCTCATCGGTATATTGGCGACTATCGCCATGTTGAACAACCAACACACCCAGTACAATACGGTGGTGTACAATGGGCACTCCGAGAAAGGCGTTAAAAGGCTCTTCACCAATGCCCTCTACATGATAAAAACTAGGGTGCTGTGAGGCTTCATTGGTACGAAATGGTTCAGAGCGGGATGCCACATGACCGATCAAACCACGACGGCTGGGAATAGACAGATTACTGATAAAATTCTTTGCTAGGCCGTTGCTTGCCATTAACACGAAGTTATCTGTGCTCGGAAAGTGCAGATAAATAGAACAAACGTCTGTGCGCATAGCACGCTTTACGTTGTCCACCACAAGGTCAAGAGCGGCTTGCAGACTTTCGGCAGCAGCCACCTTTTGGGTGATTTTTTTAATACTTGTCAGCATAAAAACCCTCAGTCATCCGTTAGCTGCAGGTGATGGTTATGTCCATGGAATACTAACCGAGAGTGGCGGTGGCACAATTCCTTCATGGCCCGTCGATAAACCTCTCGCTTAAATGACACAACCTGCCCCACAGGGTACCAATAACTAACCCATTCCCAATTATCAAACTCGGGTTTATCGCCGGCCATACATTGCACAGCGGAGTCCGGTGCTAACATCTTTAACAAAAACCACTTTTGTTTTTGTCCAATGCATACCGGGCGAGAACCATGGCGAATCATGCGTTTAGGCAAGCGATAGCGCAACCAACCACGGGTGCAGGCTAGCACTTCCACATGATGAGGATCTAATCCTATTTCTTCTTTCAACTCCCTAAACAACGCTTGCTCTGGCGTTTCATTGGCATCAATGCCACCTTGAGGAAACTGCCAAGCATCCCAGCCTACTCGTTTGGCCCACAACACCTGGCCCACGGAGTTAGCTAGAATAATACCGACGTTAGGGCGAAAACCATCTTTATCTATCACGGTTTTTCACCAACAAAATTCTAATACCCCATTGTTCCACAAAACCAGCACCAACAACAACTTCTATAGTAGAATAAGATAAGTTTTACAATTCAATTACATAGCTTCGACAATAGAGAGCCCTTGCCATGACTCGACTTGCCCTATTTGATTTGGACAATACTCTGCTAGCCGGTGACAGTGATCATAGCTGGGGGGAATTTATGGTGGCCAACAAGCTAGTAGACAGTGAATACTTCACGGCCCAAAACGACAAATTTTACCAAGATTACCAAAACGGCTGCCTGGACATGCATGCCTATGGCGCCTTTGCCCTCAAGCCCTTAACCCAATACAACGACCAACAATTACTGGCATTTCATGACCAGTTTATGCAACAACACGTTATACCTATGGTTTTGGCTAAGGGTCGCACTTTATTGCAAAACCATCAGGCAGCTGGTGATAAAATCATCATCATCACCGCCACCAATGATTTTATCACCTATCCCATCGCCCAGTATTTGGGCGTTGATACATTAATTGCCACTACCGCTGAGAAGATTAACGGCCAATATACAGGTAAAATTACCGGCACGCCTTGTCTTCAGGAAGGTAAAATCAGTAAGCTCAAGGCATGGTTGGAAAACACCCACTATGATTTAGCGGGAGCCTGTTTTTACAGTGACTCATTCAATGACATCCCCTTACTGGATGTCGTTGACGAGCCCATCGCTGTGGACCCAGACGACAAGTTACGCGCCCACGCCCTAGACGCAGGCTGGCCAATCATCACTTTACGCTAAGCAAATCATCCTCGGCGCTATGGGGCATAACGCGCTATGGACCAGTTCTGTGTTGGCTCTGCGCGCTGATAAATAAAACGGTCGTGGAGGCGGTGCTCGCCACCTTGCCAGAATTCAATTTGCTCTGGCTCAATACGAAAGCCTCCCCAAAAACTGGGCGCCTCTATACCACCTTGAGCAAACTTTTGCTTTAACTCGAGGTATTTCTCTTCGAGTACGCGCCTGGCACTAATGGGGCGACTTTGGCGGGAAGCCATGGCAGCCAACTGACTCGCCTTAGGGCGCGAAAGAAAATAGGCCACGTTTTCAGCTTTGCCTAAGGCTTTGGCCCGACCATTGATAATCACCTGACGGTCATGGGGCAACCAAGCAAAATGCAGGCTCACATTGGCATTGTGCTGTATTTGTTGTGCTTTGCGACTACCCAGATTGGTAAAAAATACAAATCCCTTTTCATCCACAGCCTTCAACAATACCATCCGCTGAAATGGTCTGCCTATGGCGTCTACGGTCGCCACGGTCATGGCGGTAGCATCCTGTAGTTGAGCATCATTAGCCTGCTGTAACCAGCTCTCAAATTGCGCTATAGGACAAGGCAAAAGCTGCGCCTGTGTAAGCGTACCGTGGCTGTATTCTCGGCGCTGACTACTTACCTGAGGGTGACGACTCATAAAGCTCCAGTAATAACTTGTAATAACTAATGACTGAGCGCGGATAATAGCGAATGCAAAGCGCAAACGCCTTGATTGAAGTCGCTAAAAAACACTTAAAAGCCTGGGTTGACCCCGACTATAATTGATTTTAGGTATTCTGTTTCTGGTATCGCTGGGTGAACAGGGTGATCGCCACCTTGACCACCGTGCTCCAGAATTTGTCCATGGCGACCATTTTTACGACAGGCATCATTCACCACATCCACCAATCGCTTGCGTTCAAGATGCATGGAGCAAGAAGCCGATACTAGGTAACCCGTGTTTGCAACTAGGCGCATTGCCAACTGATTAGCACGCTGATAAGCCAACTCACCGGTTTTAATGTCTTTACGGCGACTAATAAACGCTGGAGGGTCCAGAATCACCACATCAAAACGCTCACCATCTTCATTGAGTTGCTTTAAGGCCGCAAATGCATCACCTTTAATAGTACGCACTCGGGCGGCAATATCGTTTAGCTTAGCTTGTTGGTGCACTAACTCCAAAGCTGAAGCAGAGGCGTCTACGCACACCACTTCACTGGCACCAGCAACCCCGGCCTGAATACCCCAACCGCCGACATAGCTGAACAGATCCAAGACTCTTTTGCCGGCGCTTAAGGCTTGCACACGGGCACGATTCAAACGGTGATCATAAAACCAGCCTGTCTTTTGTCCATGCCATACGGGCGCCACAAATTGCACGCCATTTTCCTGCAATGGCACCAGCTTAGGTACCTCCCCTTGTACCGTGCGTACATACTCTTCCAGACCCTCAATTTGGCGCATCTTGCCATCATTTTTCAACAAAATATTGAGCCCAGGCTGCACCTCATTAATAGCATCTATTAAGGGTTCTAATAATATTTCCATACCGGCCAAAGACACCTGCACCACCACGGTATCACCAAACCGGTCAATAACAAGTCCTGGCAAACCATCACTATCACCATATACCCAGCGATAACAATGGGCAGCAAACAAGCTCTCGCGGACACGCAAAGCGCATTGCAACCTGATAACCAAGTCCGCTTGCGTTAGGGGCGCACCAGCACGGCGATTAACCAAGCGCCCACAAATCAACTGTTGTGGATTAACCATAGCTGTACCCAGAGGCTTGCCCTTGTGGTCGAGCACATCAACTTGTTGACCCAACATAAACTGCGCCAAGGGGGTTTTGGCAACATCCACTTCGTTGCTGTATATCCATAAGTGACCGTTGCGCAAACGGCGGTCGGCTTTAGGTTTTAGAATAAGATGAGCCATTATGGTTTCCACTTATGAAATATAAAAGAGAGGGTTTAAGTAAGTAACGCTTATTCGGCACAGACTTCAGCGTAGCCTACGGCGTCCAACAAAGCATCCATTGCGCCAGCACCCACTGGCCGCATACGACAAATCCAAGCCTCATATGGCAGGCTATTGACCATTTCTGGATCATCTTCTAGTTCAGCATTGATCGCTATCACCTCACCGGTTAAAGGTGCATACAAGTCTGAGGCTGCCTTCACAGATTCAATCACACCAAACTCATCTTCAACACTGTAGTGGTTGCCAACAGTGGGCAATTCAATAAACACCACGTCGCCCAGTTGCTGTTGAGCAAAATCAGTGATGCCAATGGTCACCGTGCCATCGCCTTCGTCGCGAACCCACTCGTGGCTAGTCACATATTTTAGTTCAGTTGGGATATCACTCATGATTAGTTCCTGTGATTTTGTTTAGGCAATTATTAGTGATTGTGGTGCACAACAATAGATTAATGAAACCCATCTTGGTGCTTATATTCGGCTCACATCTTGGGCCAAAGGCGGCAGGTGCTTCCCCACCCCCAAAGCCTCTTGCGCCAAGTGCTGCTTGATAGGTGCCAAGCTCTGCATAGTGTGCATGGCTTGGTTGCGTAACAAGCTCAATAATGGGTGCTGGTTGCCAAATAAACGCGCAAAACTCTCCATCAACGCCATCATACGCAAGTTGTCTGTGCGACGACGCTGTTGGTGTTGAGTCAGCAGGGTCATGTCTCCCAAATCATAGTTTGAGGCCTTAGCTGAGGCCAAGGTTTGTACTAGCGCGGCTACATCCAAGAAACCAAGGTTCACACCCTGCCCTGCCAATGGGTGAATAGTATGGGCCGCGTCTCCCACTAAGACCAAACCCGGTTGGATATATTGTTTGGCATGACGCTGGCGTAAGGGAATCACATGACGCTTATCGGTGGCCAGCACCTTACCCAAGCGCCCTTCAAAAGCTTTGCTCAAAGCAGCGCAAAAATCAGCTTCTGACAGTGCCTGCATAGCTTGTGCCGGCAGTGCCGGCAAAGACCAAACAATCGAGCAGTGACTAGCTGCAGATGAATTAGCAGGCGATTGCAACGGCAAAAAAGCTAAGATCCCATTTTCAGTAAAACGCTGCCACGCCGTATTAGCATGCCCTTGAGCTAAGGCGACACGGGTTACCAAGGCATGATGGGGGTAATCCCATTCTCTAGTTGGCAAACCAGATAATTGGCGCACTTTAGAATTAGCACCATCGGCACCAACCACCAGATCAGCACTGATCACTCGACCATCAGCAAGATACAACTGGCGAGTTTGATCTGTTTTAGGGCTCATATCTTGTAATACAACTTCTGACCAAACTTCAATGCCACGCTGCTTAAGCTCTTGATGCAGAGCAGCGGTGATGGTTTTGTTTTCTAGAATATGACCCAGATTAGGTAGGTGTTGTTCACTGGCTTTGAACTCGATATGCCCCGTACCGCAACCATCCCACACATACATATTTTGATAGGGCTGTAAACGCCCCATGGATTCTATACGTGACCAAGCACCAATATGGTTAAGCAAATTCTGAGAGGCCAAACTCAAGGCGGATACCCTTGGGTCCACATCATCTGCAGGCCAACTGGCATTGGTATTAAGTTGTGCGGCCTCTAAGACCAAACAATCTATGTTCTCATCCTGCAAAGCACAGGCTAACGCGGCGCCCACCATACCTGCGCCGACTATGACCACAGGAAAGTGACCCACCTTTGTTACAGACTCAGTCATGACGGCCTCCAGTGAGCGGCAACACATCCGCTAATGGACGATCTAGACCCATTGCTGAACGAGCAAACAAGGTCTTGGCTAGTGGCATTTTTTGCATTGCCAATAAACCCAACTGCCGCCCAATCATCAATGTTTTGTCTCCACTAGAAAACAATTTCATGATCTGATCACTCGCCCCAACCGTGCGTTGTTGATCACCAGCACTGGCGTCGACAAAGGCCTGTAGATAAGCAAGACTGCCAATAGAAGCTTGAGCACGGCAAGCTTTATGCACCTGTTCTGCCAAAGCAAAAACACCGCGCAACGCCAAATTAAAACCTTGTCCAGCAATAGGGTGCAAAGTATGGGCGGCATTGCCAATCACCGCCAGACCTTGACGGGCCTGTTCGTTAGCAACACTCAATGTCAATGGATATATCTGCCGCTGGCCAAGTGCACGAAACTCTCCCATGGGATAACCAATTTGATTCTGTAGCTCAGTCAAAAGGGTATCATCGTCCATGGCCGCAAGTTCTTCCGCACGCTGATTAGGCTGTGTCCAAACAATGGCCGCCCGATGCTGTTCGTCGGCAGTTAACAAGGGTAATACCGCCATCGGGCCATGGGCCGTGAACCGCTCACAAGCCAAGCCATTGTGGGGCTTATCCAATACCACATTGACAACCAAGGCCACCTGCTCATAACTTTGTTGATAATTGAACATACCTAAATCTTCACGCAAGTTAGAGCGACCACCATCAGCCATTACAATGAGCTGACACGTAATCTCAACTTGTTCACTACCGGTGGTGCCTTGACGCTCATACAGCAAACGGCTGTCCTTTATAGCATTGTCCAGTTCCAGCACTTTGGACTGATCAATCATGGTGATCTGTCCGGCACATTGTTGGTTTAACTGTTGCCAGAATACCTGCCCCATATGTTGATTTTGTAACACATAACCCAAGGCCTTTTGGCCAACATCTTGGGCTTGTATTTGGGCACCAAATGGTTGACCTTGATCACTTACATTGATATCAACTATAGCTTGAGCGTAGTCTTGTAATGGCACCCAAGCACCAATGCTATGTAACAAATTACGGCTACCCAAAGCCAAGGCAGTGGCTCGGCCATCAAGGTCGCCAGCGGCCGTAGGGGTGGCTTGCTCTGTCTTAGCAGCATCAATGATGGCTATTTGTAATCCATAGCGCGAAGCGATACCGGCCAAAGCCAGCGCCATGGAAGCACCTACCATACCGCCGCCAACAATCACAATGTCATAATGGGCCTGTTTCATAGATTCAAACTTGCTCTTTCATTAAGGCTTCTATGGCAGCGACCGTGACTGGCGCCTGACGCGTGAGGTTTTCATGGCCTGCGGCCGTTACCAAAATATTGTCTTCTATACGCACCCCTATACCCAACCATTGGGGGTCAACATCTGGGGTGTCTGCAGCGATGTAAATACCCGGTTCTATGGTCGTCACCATACCGTCTCGCAACGGCCGCCATTGCCCATCTACTTTGTAGTTGCCAACGTCATGTACATCCATACCAAGCCAATGGCCCACGCCATGCAAATAGAATGGCTTATAGGCCTCGTCTTTTATCAGCTTTTCTACCTCGCCATGCAGAATGCCCAGATCAACCAAACCTTGAGTAATCACTTGTACCGCAGCGTCTTGCATGGCATTGACTGGCACCCCATCCTTTACTACCGCTATAGCGGCTTCTAAGGCTTGCAGTACTAAATTATAGATCACTTTCTGAGGTTCGCTAAAGCGGCCATTGACAGGAATAGTTCGGGTAATGTCAGCGGCGTAATAATCCCATTCACAGCCGGCATCAATCAATACCAGATCTCCATCCTGCAAGGTTTGATTGTTGTCCTCATAGTGCAAGATGCAGGCATTATCGCCACCGGCTACAATACTACCATAGGCCAAACGAGCACTGCCCTCCATACTGCAGGCATGTGCAAATTCAGCGGCTAATTGATATTCCATCACGCCAGGTTTACTTGCCTGCATCAAACGTCGATGAGCTCGCGCACTCATATCACCAGCCTGCCGCATAAGCGCCACTTCAGCGGCCGACTTATACAAGCGCATCTCATTCAGTATGGCATCAAGGTCAGCGTAAAACTCGGGTACTTGAGCGCCTTTTCGAGCCTTACTGCGCAAACGCTTCGCACTGGCATCAAGCAATTGGCGTATATCATCTCGAGCTTGCGCAGCATAAACATGACTGACGCCATCGGTCCAAGCATCCAAACACTCTTCAAGCTCACCGATATCTTTTGCCGCATCCACCTGCAGAGCATGCGGTGCGGCTTCCACACCCAACCGACGACCATGCCACACTTCTTGTAAGGCATCTTTTTTTCGGCACAATATAAGGCTCTCAAAGCCCGTGTCCGTTTGCCGCATAAGCAAGGCAGCACCCGGCTCGGAAAAGCCTGTTAAATAGTAAAAATAACTATCCTGCCGATAGGCATGATTGACATCACCATTGCGAATTTGGGGGCTGGCAGCAGATACGAATACGCAAGCACCAATTGGCAACTGATGCATTAATTTTTGGCGGCGAGCGACATACTCGCATTTTGGCAACACGGGCACTTGACTCATTATTAGTGCACCGATGGTGGACGCTGGTCAGCGTCCACTTTATTAAATTCACTAAACACCATCAAAGCCGCCATGCGCACATACTCCTCCAACTCCATGAGACTTTGCTCAGCTTCATCGTCATTATCGTCTTGCAAAGATACCATCGCTATTTGGGATAAATCATCCATAGTTTCAGTAATTTCGGCGTTTAACTTTTGCTTATCTCGATCATAAGCTAAGCCAAAACCACCCAGAAAACCACTGCACCAAGCACCCAAGGACTCCGTTCTAGCAAGTAGTTCAGTTTCATCATCCGGCAGCAACAATGTAAAGGTAAAACCACCATCACTCATTTGTGACAAAGCCAGCTCATAGAGAGCGACTAATTCAGCCTTATCATCATCGTCTTCAATTTCCTGCACATCCAGGTGTGCAACTACCATAGCCAACCAAGCATCGGCATCAAAACGCACGCCTGCAGCCAACTGGCCACACATGAGACCATGCAACTCAGAAGGCGTGCCAAAGGCCCCCATTTCGACAAACATATCGGCAAAATCATCAAAACTGTAAGTGATCGGTGCGGGCATATCAGACATAGATTGGGCTCATATTTTAACAAATGCGATGATTATACCTGATAAATCAGAGGTGTCCGACCATTGACCCACCAAGGGTCAATGTTTAAGATATTTTTTTTACCGAGGGGTTTATCACCGTGTCCAATATTCATTCCCTAGTTTTGCATGTCGAACAGCTGCTGAAACGACAACAGCTTTTACAACAAGAGAACCAAGCCCTTAGAATGCAAGTTGCCGAGCAAGAAGAAAAGCTATCTAGCTTGGAAGTTGAGCAAAGTGATTCCGCTTTTACAGCGGATGACGAAGCCACCTTACAAAACCTAATCGACTTGATTGATCACAACCTGCCAACTGATAAGCCCACAAATAAAGCCAGTGAGGCACATGAAAATGAGTAACAACGTAGCTGTACAAATCAGCATATTAAACCAAAGCTATACCCTCACCAGCCCAGCTGGCAAAGAAGAACAACTGCGAGAGGCCGCACAAATACTGGATACTCGCCTGCGCGCCATCAAGGACAGTGGGCGTGTGGTAGGATTAGAGCGCATGGCGGTTATGGCGGCTTTAAACTTTAGTGCTGAAACACTGCAAATCCGCAAAGAGATGACCACATTGGAAACAGCCATTAGCCAATTAGATAATAAAATCCTTCAGCAATTAGAGCTGAATCAAGAGCTGAGTGACTCACCAGCATAATAATTTAACATCCCCATTGCCAAGTCTGTAATGAAGGGCATATAATGCAATCAAGACTCCCTGTGGTTATCGACAACCGGTTATGTCCTCGAGCCGATATTCCCAGTTTGGAAGTGGCCCGTTTTGGTTCTGTGCATGTCCGCTCGACGGAAAGCCTTCTATCAGACAGCTGTTTCCCCCTTGAACCCATTGGGTTCAGGGCCTCTACCGGAAACGCAACTGTGGGGAGTCCTATGAATTCTATATCAGAGGGTTAGTGCCGTGGCGCTAACCCTCTTTTTTTGGCAAAAAAAGACGGGACCACGTCCCGCCAAAAAAAGCACCTGCCTGAACTATTTGAGTAATAGCTTAGAACTCCTACTAGTATATAATGATCAATGCCAACGTGTGTCAAGACGGCGTAAAAAAACGTAAAGCATCAAGCCTTCCTAGACTCTACAGAGTAAAAATATGGCACAATGGCACGATCACTAAAGGAGTAAATTGATGAGCAATAGTGCCAATATTCTCTTGGTTGAAGATGACCAAGAGTTAAATGAACTACTGACCGAGTTTTTACAACTTGAAGGCTTCAATGTCACCAGCACCTTTAACGGTGAGGAAGGCTTAAAGCAAGCTCAAAATGGTAATTTTGACGTTGTTGTGCTGGATATTATGTTGCCCATAATGAACGGCCTTGAAGTGCTCAAACAGTTGCGCAACAACAAACAAACACCGGTTCTCATGCTCACAGCACGAGGGGATGAAGTGGACCGTATTGTCGGCTTTGAGATGGGCGCCGATGATTACCTCCCCAAACCCTGCAACCCACGCGAACTTATCGCCCGCATCAAGGCTATTTTGCGTCGCGTTGATATGGACACTCAAGGTTTACAAAACGAAGCCAAAAAAATCAGCATTCAACGCGACGATATCGAGGTCAACCCAGCCACTCGCGTTGCCACTCTCAATAGTGAAGCATTAGAGCTCACCAGCACTGAGTTTAATTTACTGGAAAATCTGCTAGCCAATGCTGGTAATGTATTAAGTAAAGAAGATCTTACTGAAACAGCCTTAGGTCGCAAGCTCACAATGTATGATCGCAGTATTGATATGCACTTGAGCAACCTACGCCGCAAATTGGGCCCTTTTAGAGATGGAGAACAGCGTATCAAAACGGTACGCGGTGTGGGCTACTTGTACGTAGCCCGATGATTTTTTTCGAGACCAGCAATGCGTAGTTTATATTGGAAAATATTTGTCTTTTTTTGGGTGACCTTGATCATTACCATGGCGGCCGTTGTCACTTTGACCGGCACTATTATTGAAAATCGTCAGCATTTAGAGTCACACCAAATTATTGAATTGGCAATGGAGCTCACCGATGCCTATGAACAAGAAGGCCGCAAAAAACTGGCCAATGAGCTACGTAAAATTGAAGAGCAGCATGGCATCAAAGCATTTATTTTAGACCAATATAACCGCCCTATCAGCCGCGTCAACTTACCTAAAGATTGGCTCAAATTTACCGAACCGCTCACACCTAAACGTTTTATCGAACGTACCAACCGCGGACTTCGTGCCTACCAAATTTCCAGCAGCAGTGGCACCCGCTACACCTTTGTTGCGTATGTATTTCGAAAGCGCGCTTATCAGTACTGGTTCCCGCATCTACCCGCTCTGCAGCTCATTACTGCGCTGATCATTGTGGCCTCCTTTACCGCCTTCGTGACGTGGCGCATAACTAACCCTATAAACCGTCTACGCCGAGCCACTAATGCATTTGCGCGTGGGCAATTCGATACCCGTGTTGACGAAAAAGTGATTTGCCGAAAAGACGAAATCAGCCAGCTTGGCCAGTCTTTTAATAACATGGCAGAACGCATTGCCATGCTGCTCAATAATCAACAGCGCCTATTCCGTGACATTTCCCACGAACTTCGCACTCCCCTCGCGCGCCAACAGATTGCACTTGAACTGTTAGCCCGCAAACTGTCAAAAAAGGATCAGGCTGGCATTGAACGAATTGAGCGTGAAATCGGCCGCATGAATGAGCTAATAGACCATGTCCTAACCTTGCTCCGCTTGGAACAAGGAGACGGTAGCCCAGCCTCAAGCCAATATGACATAGGTGAACTCATCAGTGATGTCGCTCATGACGCCAGCTTTGAGGCGCAAGCTGATGACAAAATAAAGCTCGTCTTGCCTACGGCATGTTATTTGACCGGACAACCCGGCCTGACCTCTCGAGCATTAGAAAATATCATTCGTAACGCTCTGCGCTATACGGGTGACAAGGGTAAGGTCTATATCAATGCCAGCCTAGGTAAGGAGTGCTTAAATATCAGTATTGCCGACGACGGCCCCGGTGTACCAGAAGAAACATTAAAACACTTATTTGAACCCTTTTACCGAGTAGAGGAAAGTCGCAATCAACAAGCCGGCGGTTACGGTATCGGCATGGCCATAGCCGAACAAGCCATGCGCAGCCAAGGTGGCAGCATCCATGCCGTCAATCGACCCACAGGTGGCCTAGAAGTGATAATTTGCTTACCTTTGTAGTTCAATACAAGAGGGTTTTAAGGGTAAACAGCCACAGCAAATACTGCTTGTTAAGAAGGGCTTAAGAACAACTGATAAGCTGGGTTCTCTGTTTCTTCATGAAAGGCATAACCCAGCTCCTGTAGATACCCTACAAGGCGAGCTTTATCAGTTTCTGGCACCTGCAACCCCACCAAAACTCGCCCATAAGCAGAACCGTGGTTACGATAATGGAACATGGAAATATTCCAGTTTTGCCCTAGTTTAGTCAAAAACTTCATCAAGGCACCAGGGCGCTCAGGGAACGTAAAGCGATACACCACCTCATTCTCCACCTGGGCATGACCACCTACCATATAACGAATATGGATCTTGGCCATTTCATTGTCACTAAGGTCCTGAGCTTGAATATCAGCCGCGGCCAACTCGGCTAACAACTCGTTCTTACCACCGGCATCGGCATTGAGCTGCACTCCCACGAAGACCCGTGCATTTTCAGCATCGGCGTAACGGTAATTAAATTCGGTAACATTACGCTCACCTAACGCCTGACAAAAGCGCTTAAAGCTACCTGGTCGCTCGGCAATGCTGGCGGCGATAATGGCCTCTCGTCGCTCACCTATTTCGGCCCGTTCGGCAACATGACGCAGGCGATCAAAATTAATATTGGCGCCGCTGGCTATGGCTACTAGGTGCTGACCTTGCACACCTTCTCGGTCTACATATTTTTTTAGACCTGCCACTGAGCAGGCTCCTGCTGGCTCGGTAATAGCGCGCGTATCATCGTACAGGTCCTTGATAGCCGCACAAAGTTCATCTGTAGTTACTGTCACTACCTCATCGACATACTTCTGAGCAAGGGCGAAGGGACGCTCACCAACTTGTGCCACTGCCACACCATCGGCAAAAATACCGACCTCTTCCAATATAACTCGCTCGCCAGCCTGCATGGCCGCTTGCAGACAACAAGAATCCTCAGGTTCGACACCAATAACACGAATGCTCGGGTTCAGGTATTTAAGATACACCGCCATACCGGCAATAAGGCCACCACCGCCTACGGGCACAAATACGGCGTCAATATGTGCTAGCTGGCGCATCAACTCGACGGCCACAGTGCCTTGACCCGCAATGACATCATCATTGTCAAAAGGGTGAATATAAACATAACCCTTATCCTGCACTAGCTGCAAAGAGTAGGCATAGGCATCGGCAAAACCATCACCATGCAAAATGACCTTGGCACCGAAAGAACGTACAGAATTAACCTTAATTTCCGGTGTTGTAGTTGGCATCACGATTGTGGCTTTAACACCCAGATACTGAGCCGACATAGCCAAGCCCTGTGCATGATTACCAGCTGATGCCGCCACAACACCGGCAGCCTGCTCAGCCGCAGACAAATGCTTAAGACAGTTGTATGCACCCCGTAGTTTGAAAGAAAATACCGGTTGCAGGTCTTCGCGTTTAATAAACACGTTGTTATGCAACCTGGCGGACAAACCCTTTGCCCTATCCACGGGAGTTTCTTTGGCCACATCATAAACATTGGCAGAGAGTATCTTTTTTATATAACGGTTGGGCATAACTGCGCCTATGTGAAAAACATAACTATAAGGGTCTGTGACAATGGTAATAATTCACACCCTACACGTCTACATGAAAGACTAATATTTCCGGTATAATAAGCGTTTTATAGCCTAACTTCAGAGTCACCCATGAACCAGGACCAATTAAAGCAGGCTGTCGCCCAAGCTGCTGTTGATTATATCGCCCCTCACCTTAACAAAAATTCTGTTGTTGGTGTTGGCACAGGCTCCACAGCCAACTGCTTTGTTGATGCCCTTGCCACCATCAAACACACTTTCGATGCTGCTGTGGCTAGCTCCGAAGCGACCGCCCAACGCCTGCGCAGTCATGGCATAGCCGTGCTGGAATTAAACAGCGTTAGCGATATGCGCTTTTATATTGATGGCGCAGATGAAAGTGACCATCAGCTCAACCTGATTAAAGGCGGTGGCGCGGCCCTCACCCGTGAAAAAATTGTGGCTGCCGTGGCCGATGAATTTATCTGCATCGCCGATGAATCTAAACTGGTCAACATCATGGGCAACTTTCCTTTGCCAGTCGAAGTCATTCCCATGGCACGTAGCCATGTGGCAAGAAAGCTAGTTGGTCTAGGTGGCGAACCCGTTTGGCGTGAAGGCACCATTACCGACAATGGCAACTACATTCTGGATGTGCATGGTTTAGAAATTACTGATCCGAAAGGTTTGGAAACAGCTATCAACCAGATCACTGGTGTAGTGACCAACGGCATCTTCGGTATGCGGGGTGCCGACCTGCTCTTGCTGGGCACCAGCGAGGGTGTAAAACAATTAACCGCTTAAGCTAAATGCACAAAGGGGCTGATGCATACCATCAACCCCTTTTAATGTTTACCTTGTTGATGATTTGACCGCAATCTCAACTAGAACAAAATACGACAGCTCAAGGTGCCAGTAACGGCTTTAAGTTTTTTCAGGGCCAACTCAGAATGCGAGGCATCGATATCAATTACGACATAACCGATCTTTTCGTTGGTATTCAAATACTGACCGGAAATGTTGATATTGTTCTCTGAAAAAACGCTGTTGATTTGCGACAGTACACCTGGCACGTTGGCATGAATATGCAACAAACGATGAGTATTCTCATGGTTGGGCAAAGAAACTTCTGGAAAGTTAACGGACGACAAGGTCGTACCATTGCCGCAATAGCGGACAAGCTTGTCGGCCACTTCTACACCAATGTTTTCTTGCGCTTCTACGGTGGAACCACCTATATGAGGCGTCAAAATAACATTGTCGAATTCCCGCAGCGGTGAGACAAACTCTTCATCATTAGAGCGCGGCTCCACTGGGAATACATCAATAGCAGCACCCAACAACTTACCCGTGGACAAACTGTGCGCCAAGGCGTCAATATCCACCACTGTGCCACGAGAAGCATTAATTAGTATAGAACCATCCTTCATCTGAGCAAACTGCTTAGAACCCATTAAATTAGCTGTAGCTTTGGTTTCTGGCACATGCAAGCTCACCACATCCGCCTTGCCTAACAACTCCGCCAAGCTACTAACCGGATTGGCGTTACCCAAGCTTAACTTAGTAACGGCATCATAATAAATGACATTCATACCCATGGACTCAGCCATAATGCCCAACTGAGAACCAATGGAGCCATAGCCAACCACGCCCAATACCTTGCCACGCATTTCATAGGAATTTTTGGCTGACTTTAGCCACACACCACGATGAGCCTTGGCATTTTTTTCTGCCACACCTCGCAGCAACAGTACCGCCTGAGCAATGACCAATTCCGCCACACTGCGTGTATTACTATACGGCGCGTTGAATACGGGGATACCCCGCTCTAGTGCCGCCATCAGATCTACCTGATTAGTGCCAATACAAAAACAACCTACGGCTAACAACTTGGGGGCATTTTCTAACACCTTGCGAGTTAACTGTGTACGTGAGCGAATACCAACAAAGTGCGCATCAGCTAGCACCTTGATAAGCTCGTCTTCTGGCAAAGCCGTGGTGTAGAAATGGATGTTGTTGTAGCCATCTGACTGCAACGCTTGAACAGCCGACTGGTGAACCCCTTCTAACAATACAATTTTGATTTTGTCTTTGTTTAAAGAGTAACTGATGTCGTTTGGCACGTTTAGGTCTTCCCAAGCAATGGCAGCTATAGCTGCCCTATGATGTCAAAAAAAAACAGCGACTAATCTATTGTTTTTATGCATGTCCCAATTTGCCACCGAAGTTTCGATCGCTTTGGTATGAACAAAAACACCCAGATGTCGCTATTATTAAAAAGGTGATTATCTCTATTCGACCACTTTGGTCTATTAGCGACAATTTTAACACGATCTGCGACGGAAATCAGGTAAAACAACCCGCTAGTCACCGAAAAAAGGCCGCTAAATAGCGGCCTTTTTTCTCATCAGATACTTAATTTCTTAATTAAGCATCCATGTCCTTCATAGTCAACTTGATACGGCCACGTGCATCCACGTCCAATACCTTTACTTTCACCATTTGGCCTTCTTCTAGGTAGTCAGTTACCTTCTCAACACGCTCTTGGGAGATTTGTGAAATGTGAACTAGACCATCTTTGCCAGGCAAGATGTTAACAAAAGCACCGAAATCAACGATACGTTCAACCTTGCCTTCGTAGATAGCACCTACTTCAGCTTCGGCAGTGATCGCCAGAATTTTCTGCTCAGCCAACTCAGCAGAAGCCTTGTCGTCAGCATAAACACGGACAGTGCCATCATCTTCGATGTCGATAGAAGCACCCGTTTCTTCACATAGGCCACGGATGGTCGCACCACCTTTGCCAATGACATCACGGATCTTGTCTTGGTCGATCTTGATGCTCTTCATGGTAGGCGCATTGTCGTTTAACTCTGCACGAGGAGCCGAGATAACCTTGTTCATTTCACCAAGGATATGGATACGGGCGTCGTACGCCTGATCCAATGCGATTTCCATGATTTCTTCGGTGATGCCTTGGATCTTGATATCCATCTGCAATGCTGTAATACCTTCAGCAGAACCAGCAACCTTGAAGTCCATGTCGCCCAAGTGATCTTCATCACCTAGGATGTCGGTCAATACAGCAAAGCCGTTGTCTTCTTTGATCAAGCCCATTGCAATACCAGCAACAGGCGACTTGATGGGTACGCCAGCATCCATCAAGGCTAAAGATGCGCCACAAACAGAAGCCATAGAGCTAGAACCATTCGATTCTGTGATTTCAGATACGACACGGATGGTGTAAGGGAAGTCTTCTTGGCTTGGCAACATTGCCTGAATACCACGACGTGCCAAACGACCATGGCCGATTTCACGACGACCAGGGCCCATCATACGACCCGTCTCACCAACCGAGTAGGATGGGAAGTTGTAGTGCAACATGAATGGGTCTTTGCGTTCACCTTGTAGAGCATCAATGATCTGTTGATCACGGCTAGTACCTAAGGTAGCAGCAACGATTGACTGTGTTTCACCACGGGTAAATAAAGACGAACCGTGAGCTTTAGACAAGGTACCGATTTCAACGTTGATACCACGTACGGTCTTGTTGTCACGACCGTCAATACGAGGTTCACCAGCAACAACACGAGTACGTACTGTGTTCTTTTCTAGCTTAGCCACCATGGCCAAAACATCAGAATCGCTTGGGCCATCTTCAGCACCACACAATGCGGCAACAGCTTGTGCCTTGACTTCGCCAAGACGTGCGTAACGATCCATTTTGTCACTGATCTGGTAAGCTTCACCAACAGCGTCGCCAACGGCCGCAGTCACAGCCGCTTTCAATTCAGCATTTTCTTCAGCCGCTTCCCATGCCCAAGTAGGCTTGGCAGCTTCAGCAGCAAATTCGTTAACGGCATTGATAATAGTCTGCATCTCATCGTGAGCATACAGCACTGCACCCAGCATTTCGTCTTCGCTCAGCTCATCGGCTTCAGACTCAACCATTAGTACCGCGTCAGCCGTACCCGCTACAACCATGTCTAGGTCAGAACCCGCCATCTCTTCATAGCTTGGGTTTAGCATGTAACCATCGTCGTTATAACCAACACGAGCAGCACCAATTGGGCCCGCAAAAGGAATACCAGAAATGGCCAGTGCGGCCGAAGTACCAATCATGGCAGCAATATCTGGGCTGTTCTTTTTGTCAGCTGAAACTACCGTACAGATCACCTGTACTTCGTTCATGAAACCTTTTGGAAACAATGGTCGAATGGGGCGGTCGATCAAACGGCTAGTCAAGGTTTCAAATTCACTAGGGCGTGCTTCGCGCTTAAAGAAGCCACCAGGGATCTTACCCACTGAGTATGCTTTCTCTTGATAATGTACAGATAGAGGGAAAAAGCCCTGATCTGGACGTGCAGTTTTGGCACCAACAACAGCCACCAACACTTGTACAGCATCATCAATGGTAACCAATACGGCTCCAGATGCTTGACGTGCAATACGGCCAGTTTCGATAGTGACGGATTGCTTACCGTATTGAAAAGTCTTAGTAATTACAGACATTTATTTCTCCAGTTTTTGGCAACGTCTTTTTAGTTTCAGGTTGTTCCACCAGTACTCTTATTCACTCGCTGCGATACCACTCTCTGGAGGTGGCAAGCGAATAAGAAGTACGGGCCAAACTGTTACAAAAATGCTGTTGCCGTTCGTTTATGATGACTTTTTAGTCACCCAAATAAGCAGAGCCGGGTAATATACCCGGCCCTTAACCATTTTAGCGGCGTAGTCCCAAACGACCGATTAGAGCCGTGTAGCGTTGAGCATTTTTACGCTTCAGGTAGTCCAGCAGCTTACGACGCTGGTTAACCATGCGAATCAAACCACGACGAGAGTGGTGATCTTGATTGTGCTCTTTAAAGTGACCTTGCAGACCAACGATGTTGGCAGTTAGCAGTGCAACTTGTACTTCTGGGGAACCAGTGTCACCTTCGGCAACTTGGTAATCAGCTACGATTGTAGCCTTTTCTTGGGCAGACAATGCCATAATAGTTTCTCCTAATAATATGCCTTCAAAGTAAGCTTTGAAGCTTAACTAGGTTCTCACCGTGCATATTAACAGTGGAACCGAAAAACCTTGTCACCAAACACTAACCGCTCAGCTTTGTGGCTGAGTCTGTAGCAGACGTTTAGCGCGCAAGGTACCATTTTCCGATATCTCAGCCAAGCCTATAAAAGACTCAGCTTGCGGCATCGACGAGTTATAAACTCGCACCATACCAGGGATTACCTGCTGACTGTCTAAGACAATAGTCTTACCTTGTTGCAGCGCACCTGATTGTTGGGCGCATAATTGTACAGCATTTAAATGCAAAACGGCAGTATCTAGGGGCAATAATAGGGCATCCAAAGCATCAAAAATCAATTCCTGGGGGGCCGCACCGCCATTTTCGCCCTGCACCGACTCCACCAAACTCTGCAATTGATCCAAGGTGACCATTTGCTCTGCCTTAAACGGCCCTGCCTGCAAGCGCCTGAGCTGCGCCACATGGGCCCCACAGCCCAAAGCCAAGCCCAAATCTTCTACAATAGAGCGAATGTAAGTGCCCTTACTACAGGTAATATCCATTTGCACATGTGGGCTAAGCATAGACATCAAAGTCAAATCAAAGATAGTCACCTGACGCGCCTTAACTTCGACTTTCTTACCCGCACGGGCCAATTTATAAAGCGGCTGTCCGTTATGCTTAAGCGCCGAAAACATGGAGGGGACTTGGCTTATACTGCCACGAAAGGCCGGTAGCTGTGCCTCTACCATATCCACAGTGATGTGTTCACAAGACTTAGTTTCTAATACTTCACCATCAGCATCGCTGGAATCCGTGCGCACACCAAGCCTAGCCGTAGTTTGATAACGCTTATCGGCCTCCAGCAAAAACTGCGTGATCTTGGTCGCCTCGCCTAGGCAAATGGGCAGCAACCCTGTAGCCAAAGGGTCCAAAGCCCCGGTATGGCCGGCCTTACGCGCTCCAAATATTCGCTTTACCCGCTGCAAAGCATAGTTAGAGCTCATACCCGTTGGTTTGTCTAGGATGAGGATGCCACTAACAGCACGACCTTTAGGTTTTTTTGCCATGAAATAGAAGATTATGTATATCTAGATTAAATCAAAAATCGGACTAATAACGCTACACTACGCTAGCATACTTAGCCCGACTTATAGAAGATGTGTCCCTGCTAATGACTGTCTTTAGCCCGGGCCTGATCAATGAGATTGCTCAAATAATTACCCCGTTGCAAGCTATCATCGAAATGAAAGCGCAAAGTAGGCACCGTGCGCAACTGCATACGACGACCCAACTGACCGCGCAAAAAGCTAGCCGCATTATTCAAGGCCTTCACCGAGGCCTGGATGTCCTCGGCTTCTTGGGTATTGAGCACCGTTACAAAGACCTTAGCATGGCCCATATCGCGAGACACTTCTACCGCACTTACCGTCGCCATACCCACACGCGGGTCTTTGACTTCCTGCTGAATCAACACCGCTAGTTCACGCTGTATTTGATCAGCTACGCGCTGGGTACGACTATATTCCTGAGCCATGTATATTCTCTCGTGCTAATGACTTAAAGCGAGCGCTGGATTTCAACCGTATCGAATACTTCGATCTGGTCACCCACCTTAACATCGTTGTAGCTCTTCACACCGATACCACATTCCATGCCATTACGCACTTCCTGCACGGCATCCTTAAAGCGACGCAAGGATTCCAACTCACCTTCAAAAATTACCACATTATCACGCAAAACACGGATAGGTTTGCTGCGGTGCATAGTACCCTCGGTCACCATACAACCAGCAATCAAACCCAGTTTAGGTGAACGGAATACGTCACGGACTTCAGCAATACCTACAATCTGTTCGCGTAGTTCAGGTGACAGCATACCAGACAATGCCTGCTTAACATCGTTGATGATGTCATAGATAACACTGTAATAACGCAGGTCAACGCCTTCTTTCTCAATCAGCTGCTTGGCAGGGCCATCCGCACGCACGTTGAAACCAAAGATAACCGCACTTGAGGCAACCGCCAGGTTAACATCGGATTCAGCAATACCACCAACACCACCGGATACCACATTGACTTTCACTTCGTCGGTACCTAAATCCATCAAGGATGCAGTCAATGCTTCCAAAGAACCACGTACATCGGTCTTTAGAACCACATTCAAAACACGGGCTTGTTCTTTGCCCATGCTGGCAAACATAGAGTCAAGCTTGGCCGCTTGCTGACGTGCTAATTTCACATCACGGTATTTACCTTGGCGGAACAAGGCCACTTCACGAGCCTTTTTCTCATTGGGTACTACGGTAAAATCTTCACCGGAGTCAGGCGTACCACCCAGACCCAAAATCTCCACAGGAATGGCGGGGCCAGCCGACTTCACAGGCTTACCATTTTCATCCAACATGGCACGTACACGACCAAATTGTTGACCAGCTAGGACAATATCACCCTGATTCAAGGTACCATTTTGTACTAACACAGTTGCCACAGAACCACGGCCCTTATCAAGGCGCGCCTCAACGACCACACCCTTCGCAGGGGCTTCTGGCACCGCTGTCAGCTCCAACACTTCGGCTTCTAGCAAGATACCATCCAAAAGATCATCGATACCCATACCGGTCTTCGCGGACACTGGGACAAACTGCACATCACCGCCCCAGTCTTCTGGCACAACTTCACGGCTAGACAATTCTGTTTTCACACGATCAGGGTCAGCACCCTCTTTATCCATCTTGTTAATGGCCACCACTAAAGGCACGCCAGCAGCCTTAGCGTGCTGTACGGCTTCTTCAGTTTGCGGCATCACACCATCATCAGCTGCCACCACCAAAATAACAATATCTGTGGCGCGAGCACCACGGGCACGCATGGCGGTAAACGCAGCGTGTCCAGGTGTATCCAAGAAGGTGACCATACCTTTGTCAGTATCTACGTGGTAAGCACCAATATGTTGAGTAATACCACCTGATTCTCCAGATGCAACACGGGTTGCGCGAATATAATCCAGCAACGATGTCTTACCATGATCAACGTGACCCATGACGGTCACTACGGGAGCACGATTCACTTCCTGGCCTTCGTAGCTGATGCTATCAACAACATCGGTTTCTACCGCATCATCTTTAAGCAGCTTCACCGTATGGCCCATTTCCTCAACCACAATAGTTGCTGTATCTTGATCGATGGTTTGATTGATAGTCGCCATGGCGCCCATATTAAACATAATCTTAACGACTTCTGCCGCTTTTACGCTCATCCGGCTAGCCAGTTCAGCTACCGTAATGGACTCAGGCAGCAACACTTCATGCACAACTGCTTCTGTTGGGCGCGAGAAACCGTGCTCCTGATTGCGCTTGGGCGCTACTAGCTTACCCTTGTTGCGCGGCTTGCGGTAACGATCCTCATCACCCATGCCAGAACCACGTTTTTTGTCCTTGCCCTTGCCTTGGGGCTTGCCTTTATTAGCGCCGCCCTTAGGCTTATCAGGTGTACTGAAAGTACGTTCAGCTGGGGTTTTGGGCTTTTTGGCTTCTTTTTTCTGTTGCTTACGCTCAGTAGCCGGCTCTGCCTTGGCTGCTGGGGCAGCTTGCTCTACCTTTGCTTTGGCTTCAGGCTCTTTCACCTCGGCTGCATTGATCTCGGCTTCCTTAGCCTCAGCTTCCTTAACCTCAGCTTCCTTAGCCTCAGCGGCTTTGGTCTCAGCTGCCTGCTCGGCCGCTTTCTCTGCTGCGGCTTTCTCAGCTGCAGCCTGCTCAGCGGCTTCACGCTGTGCATTCTGCTCAACTTCTTCGGCTGCCAGCTTAGCTTGTAATTCTTCTTCACTTTGCTTAACGTAAGTACGTTTTTTACGCACTTCAACGTTAACAGTGCGTTTACCGCTGGTACCAGCCACTTTTAGGGTGCTAGTTGTTTTGCGGCGCAAAGTGATTTTTTTGGGACCGTCAGCTTCTTCACCGCTGCCACCGTGGGCTTTTTGCAAATGCACCAACAAAGATTTACGTTCCTCTTCAGATACCGCATCTTTAGCGGCACGTTTAGTCAAGCCTGCTTCTTCCATTTGAGTCAGCAATCGCTCAACGGGAACACCTACCGTGACGGCAAGTTTTTCGACAGTTAGGTCTGTCATGATTTATTTCTCCTTTAGGTTGGCGATTACTCGAACCAAGGGGCACGGGCAGTCATAATCAACTCCGCCGCTTTCTCTTCGTTCAACTCTTCAATATCAAGCAGATCATCAACGGCTTGTTCAGCCAGATCTTCCATGGTGATAATACCCTGACTAGCCAGTACATAAGCTAGATGAGTCTCCATACCATCCATGTTTAACAAGTCAGCTGCTGGCTCGGCTTTATCTAGCTGTTCTTCAGCCGCAATGGCTTGGTTCAACAATTGATTCTTAGCACGGCCACGCAGTTCTTCTATAATATCTTCATCAAGGCCATCAATTTCCAGCATTTCTTCTAGTGGCACGTAGGCAATTTCTTCCAAAGAAGCAAAACCTTCTTCAACCAGCATCATGGCAAACTCTTCATCGATATCCAAAGCATCAACAAAACGCTGTACCAGATTACCCACTTCTTGCTCTTGCTTCTCGCCGGCCTCTTCTTCGGACATGACATTAATGGTCCAGCCCGTTAGTTCCGACGCCAAGCGCACATTCTGACCATTACGGCCAATGGCCATGGCCAAGTTTTCTTCATTCACCGCCACGTCCATGGAGTGGCGATCTTCGTCTACAACAATGGAGCTTACTTCAGCTGGCGCCATAGCATTAATAACTAGCTGAGCTGGATTGTCATCCCACAAAACAATGTCAACACGCTCATTGCCAAGCTCACCGGTGACCGCCTGTACACGTGAACCCCGCATACCAACACATGCACCAACGGGGTCGATACGCCCATCATTGGTTTTTACTGCAATCTTGGCGCGTGAACCCGGGTCACGAGCAGCGGCACGAATCTCAATCACTTCCTCAGAAATTTCTGGCACTTCAATTTTGAACAGTTCCACCAGCATTTGTGATTCGGTGCGGCTCAAAAATAGCTGGGGCCCGCGATTTTCTGTGCGCACCTCAGCCAACAGGGCACGTACTCGGTCTCCCATGCGGAATGTTTCACGACCAATAAGCTGATCTCGCCCTAGCAAAGCCTCGGCGTTGTTACCTAAATCGACAATCACATTGTCACGGGTGACTTTTTTAACCGTGCCGCTAATGATTTCACCGATACGGTCGCGGTAAAGTTCAACTACCTTCGCACGCTCTGCTTCACGGACTTTCTGTACGATAACCTGCTTAGCCGTCTGAGCAGCGATACGACCAAATGCTTCGGTCTCAATCGCTTCTCTTACCACATCGCCCAATTGTAACTCGGGGTTATTTTCCTGAGCATCTTCAAGAATCAATTCAGCTGAAGGATTGGTGTAGTCTTCATCGGTAACCACGGTCCAGCAACGCTCAGTTAACGCCTCCCCACTCTTACGATCAATGGCGACACGAATATCGCACTCTTCGTCGACACGCTTACGAGTAGCGGTGGCCAAAGCCAATTCGATGGCTTCGAAGATAACGTCTTTAGGTACGTCTTTTTCGTTAGAAACCGCTTCGGCTACTAATAGAATTTCTTTGTTCATATCAGCTCTCACTTAACCACTAAAAACGTGGCACAACATTCGCTTTATCAATGCTACTCAAAGGTAACAAAAATTCTTCATTATCAACCTGCAACACTACGTCTTCGCCTTCCACGCCGCGCAACAAACCAGTGAATTTACGTTGACCTTCAAAAGCCATACGCAAACGCAAACTTATAGTCTGGCCAGCATTAGCTAGATACTGCTCCAGAGTAAATAAAGGACGATCTAACCCAGGTGAGGACACTTCTAAATTGTACTCGCCAGTAATAGGGTCCTCTACATCCAATATAGCTCCAACCTGACGACTGACTTCGGCACACATATCAACGTCGATACCGTCGGCATGGTCTATATATACACGCAAGGTGCTAAAACGACCTTGAGATAGGTATTCCAAACCCCAAAAATCACAACCACAAGCTTCAACAGCAGGCTGTATCAAGGTTTCTAACTGAGCTGTCGCACTTACCACGATCTACCCTCTTTACAAAAACAAAAAATGGGTCCAAAGACCCATTCTAAAAACAACAAAACCCCATATAGGGGCCTCATTAAAGTCAAAGTTTTCAGCTCAACAGAGACCCTGATATGTCTCAACATCAAACTTCAACTTGAGTATTTGGTAACGAGGCCAGCCTTAACCGACCCTCTTTGTCGGTCTAAACCGACAAAGGTAAGAGCTGACTCCAATATAATCGGATAGTTAGCTACCACACTCTTTTAAAATTGGTAGCGGGGGCCGGATTTGAACCGACGACCTTCGGGTTATGAGCCCGACGAGCTACCATGCTGCTCCACCCCGCATCAACGTGCGCGCATTCTACGCCAGCCTCTATCTTTAGTCAATGATTCTAAACAGATAATGGTTAATTATTGCCTACAATTTGGTAGCCATTGGTTTGGTCAAAATAATTCTTATGCCTGACACAATGCATCACTAGAGTAAGTATTAAATTTCCACACCCAGTCTTTCTATCAGGTCCTCACGCTCAGCAAGGGCTTTCTTGGTACTACTAGGTTGCTGATCTGCACAGCCATCAATAAGGCACTCAGCTAACAGAATGAAGGTCGTTAATGAGTTGGATATAAAGCTTGAATCATGGGACACCATTAAGGCTGATTTGCACGGCCTACATGACCAAGTTGTTCGCTCTAGTGACAGGGGCAGGTTGCAGGGCATGGGATCGTGGGGCAAGTTATTTAAACATACACCGCTGGAGTAATAATCTCCCGAACACCTGCTTGTTGCAGTTGTTGCACAATAACTTGAATGTCATGTTGGCGCGCTTTGGGCCACTCTCGAGCTGGCCCAATTACACCATGGTGCTGAAAGGCATTTAATCTGACAGGGATGTTTGCATCCAGGGACAACACTAGTTCAGCCAAAGCCTGCACCTCACTGGGCTGGTCTGTAAAACCAGGGATCACCAAGTATCGCAACTCGTGCAATCTGCGAGCTTGGTGCAAGGTGCGAAGCGACTGCATTACACGTTGATTGGGGCGCCCTGTCAAAGCTTGATGCAGTTGGATGTCAATGGCCTTGATATCCAGCAGCACACCATCAGTAATGGGTAACAAACGCTGCCAGGCGGCGCGCCCAAGCTGACCATTACTATCAATAAAACAGCTTAGGTGGCGCAGCCGCACATCGGCCTTGATGGCTGTGAATAAAGCCACAATAAAATCCGCTTGCAAGGTGGCCTCTCCTCCGGACAAGGTAATGCCATCCAACATAAGGTGATGCTCAAGCAACCGCGCCAGCACCGACTCGACGCTCATAATTTGCACCATAGGGTTGGCATTGATGCTACAGGCCTTAAGGCAGGCGTCACACTGGTCACAGTTGTGCGGAACAAAACCAACCTTGCCATCGATTAGCATCAACGCCTTATGTGGGCAAGCTGGCACACAATCGCCACAATGGTTACATAGGCCGATAGTGTGCGGATTGTGACAGCTGCGACAATTAAAGTTACACCCTTGTAAAAACACCACCAGCCGGTTGCCAGGCCCATCTACACATGAATAGTTGAGGACTTTACTAACCGTAGCTTGGGCTGATTTCATGGCTCACGACTCGGGGCTTACGCTCAAGAATATGGGTGCCTGCCGCCGCTTCGGCCCCCAGCACGGTGGTATTAGTGCGCGAACCCTGCTGCTGGTTATACAAGGCAATGTCAGACAAGCGCACCATATAACCGGTTACCCGAACTAGGTCATTACTGTCTACATTGGCCGTAAACTCTCTAAATCCAGCAGCAAGCGCCCCTTTACATAAGGTAAATAACGCCTGGGGGTTGTTTTTGATGGTTTCTTCAAGGGTTAATATCTCACTAATACCAGAGTCGTAATAGCGATGGTGAGGCAAGAGTGCCTGAATATGAGTAACCGGATCTGGTTCTGCTCCATAAGGAATACGCACCCCCGGCGTGACATCAACATCGCTACTAATACCTGCTTGCGAGTGCAGCATCGCCCGCCCGCGCCAAGCATGTTTTACCGGAGTGTGCCCCACTAGCTGAGCTAGGGCCTGAGAGATTTGATAACCCAGCTCATTGGCCTGCGCATCATGACCATAACGCCCATTAGACTGCTGCATATCCTGCAGCAGGTTCACCGCTTCAGCCATTCCATAAATACCGTACATAGCCGTAAAACGCTGAGTATCAATCCAACCTTCTTGCACCAAAAAACTATCAAAGAAATTGGACTGCTCAAACAAATAGCCCATGCGACTTTCAATCAAACGAAAACACAGACCACTATAGTAAGGTAACTTCTGGGTCAAAAAGTCAGTCACAGAAGTGGATCTTAATGCCACCTCTTTCAGGTTCAAACGCACTAAAGTGCCGGCTCCGCCTGCCACGGGCAAGGCATTGTAACAACTCACAATACCATAACCCTTTTCATCAAAGGCCGCTTGGTGTAAAGGGTGGTTGGCAATATGAGGTTTGCTGCAAGCAATGATATTATCAGTGGCCTGTTTCAAGATGGCATCACTGCTGATATCTGGGTCGTAGCAAAACGTCAGGTTAGGCGCGATTTGCTGCAATTCGGCATCAACTCTCAAAATAGCCCGCGCCACAGGGTTGTCCTGCGGACCAATATTGGCATGCATAAAAGCATCGGGGAGGGTGCGATCTAGATAACGCCAGAACAACTTAATCTTGCGATACAGTTGATCATCCGTTACACCCTCGCAAAAAGGCAACAGTAACTGGTCTAAATGACCAATATAAACCGGCATACCCGTGACCGAAGGCACATGATGATAAGCAATCATCAAACAATTAATGGCTTCATCCAAATCCACGGGCGCCTCCAGTTCGAGGTATTCACTGCCCTGTGTCAGCACCACACTATAATCAGGCAATACATAACGTGGTTTATAGGGCGCATGGCCTTCAACCAGATCACACAAAACGCCCGTGGCCAAGGCCTTGGTGGTTTCTGTATCAAGCGATGGATAAGGCAGCATATTCTCTGCTTCAAGAGACAAATAGCGCGCCTTTTGCTGGGGGCTTAAGGTTTGATCACAGACAATTTTCTGTAATTTTTCCTGTATTGATTGCATGTTAAATTCTCCACAGATCCACAGTAATAAGTGTTTTTACTGTGACCAATTGGTGCCAGTCTATCATAACCATTGATACGAAATTTGCTCATTATCAAGCATACTCAGATGACCCAAAATAACAGTGCATCAACAAAGGGCAGGAGTGAGAACCTCACAATACCCGCAAATTTTTATCCCAAAGACGCCCCCTTAATAATGATTATCTGGTTATAACCTCTCCTGGTACGGATCATCTTTTATAGCGCGATACGATGATCATTACCCCATACTCATAAACAGCCAACTGCAAAAATAATTTCTTGCCTTGCCTTTGGTATAAATATACCCCTTGGATCGACCTTGTGCTTTTCTAAAGTGTTCGTAAAGTTAGCATAGTAGCTAATAAAGTAGAGCATTCGTGTCCACAACCTGCTGTAAAGGCCACGGGTTTACCAGGCCTTCTCGCAGCGCCCCTTACGATCCATTCTTGATTCTTGACGCAAGTCAAAAACGAAGATGTCGTTATTGTACTATTGCATATCGATAAACTTATTCAATTGATTCATATAGTAAGCCGCATAAATCTTAACTTTACATAATGTAAAGATGTCGCTTAATTGGGAGATTATTTTCGTTATTCGTGGTTAATATGGTCATGAGGGATGTAAATATATAATTACTGTATATATATTCCATCTCCCTTCGCATAATTGATGCGCCACTAATTTTAAAAATAACAAATATGGAGGGAGATGATGACTCCTGAAGAAATGGAAGCAGCAATCCTAGCATTGCAAGGCTTAACCTCGACCAACATGGAAATCTTCTATTATTGGTGTACCGCTATAATGATCTTAATCCACGCAGGCTTTCTCATGTATGAGATGGGCGCGTCGCGCGTTAAGCACTCTCTAGCTTCCGGCACCAAAAACATTCTTGCGTTCGCATTTATGATCCCAACCTTCTTTATGTTTGGCTGGCTGATCTACTTGTCGTTCTACCAAGGCTTTACCTATGATCCAGGATGGGGCGAGTTCGGATTGCCCATGTCGAGCATCATGGGACCAAATATGTCAGACCAAGCCACCGGGGTATTCTGGGGTGCTTTCACCCTGTTTGCCTGTACTACAGCATCTATCATGTCCGGTGCCGTAATTGAGCGTATTCGCATGGCAGCCTTCGTGGTACTTGCGGTCATTTTAGGCTCTGTTGTATGGAACCTAGCGGCCTCTTGGGGCTGGCACCCTGCCGGCTGGCTGGTCACCAACTTTGGTTATCACGATGCCGTGGCTTCTGGTGTGGTACACACTATCTCAGGTTTCTTTGCCTTAGGTGTGTTAATCAACCTTGGCCCACGTATTGGCAAGTTCAACGCAGACGGCAGTGCTAACACCATCCGTGGTCACAGCTTGCCAATGACCATTACTGGTCTGATGCTCATCGTGGTAGGCTTCTTTGGCTTTATCGGTGCTTGCGTATTATATAACTATGGCGTTAACGGCAGCTGGGTTAACATCTACGGCGGCCCAACAACCCTCTCAGCATACTGCTTTAACACCTTAATGGCTGTTGCAGGTGGTATTATCGGTTGCTACGCCTGTACCCGCGATCCTTTCTGGATGATGTCTGGCGCTTTGTGTGGCGTAATCTCCGCGGCGGCTGGCCTTGACTTGTGGTACCCACCACTGGCCTTCGCCATTGCCTTCGCTGGCGGTTACTTAGGTCCTTGGGCAGCCAAGCAAATCGAGAAAATGGGTATCGACGACGCCGTAGGCGCAGTTGCCGTACACGGAGTCTGTGGTGTTTGGGGCTTGCTGGCCGTTGGCATCTTCCTTGGCGGCTATCCAGGCTTTAGTTCTTGGGACGGGTACGACGTGCCATCCATCAACATGACCGGCCAACTTATTGGTGCCGCAGTGATGATTGCCACAGGCTTTATCCCAGGTTACGCCTTGTCTTGGATCTTTAACAAGATGGGTATTCTTCGCGCTGGTGACGGCGTCCAACGTGACGGCATGGATCACGAATTGGAGGGCATCGCCTACCCAGAAGAGCTGCGCTCTAACTAAGCACTAACATTCAAGCCAAGCCTCATTTGGGTTTGGCTTGAATCAAATAACAACAAGAGGATTACACAATGTTTAATTCATCCCCAATTACCAGCTGGGAAGGTGCAGGAGCCATCTTTACCTATGCCGACAGCCCGGCCGGGATGGCCGTTTGCTTTTGGGTAATGGCAGCCATGCTACTGGTACCTTTAGCCGTATCCATAAAAGCTGAAAATCAAGCAGAACTCGACCATCAGTAATTGATATTGAGGGCATTAAAAAAACCGCCATGCCAATATGGCGGTTTTTCCATCAATTAACCACCACACCACGCTAACAAACCAGATGTCTATGGCCTTTACGCCCCGCAGGTGAAAGGAATACATATCAAAATCATTGACCACTTGCTGACGCCACTCGCCTCACCCAACGCTGCGATTGATCCATTACTCCTATCGAGAGCCTAATTGTGATCAGCTCTGCCGTTCAAGAAGAATTTTTAATATACCCTTGATATTTAATATACCCTTGATGAACACTAATATTCTTAGCGGCACAAAAAAAGCCCCTTATTACGGGGCTTTCAGGACGTCTATGTATTTCACTAGACGTTAATATGGTGCCGACGGCCGGACTTGAACCGGCACAAGCATTGCTC
>ERZ1046367.124-NODE-124-length-62241-cov-6.725308_pt1 | contig 62241 bp, 63 predicted proteins | sample MGYA00383091_ERZ1046367 | MGnify/ENA primary metagenome ERZ1046367 (study PRJEB29581, sample SAMEA5548361) | metagenome | biome: marine; feature: coastal; material: water | depth 50 m | study: Short-term variability in the microbial, nano- and picoplankton... | reverse complement strand
ATACGAGCAAGAATATTTCATTATGGATGTCGATACCCAACTCCCTGTTGGCTTCCCTGTGGGTGGATACCCTGGTCCACAAGGATTGTATTATTGTTCAGTTGGTGGAAAGAACACCCATGGTCGAGCCTTCGTTGAAGAGCATGCAGACCTTTGCCTTGAAGCAGGTATCAATTTCGAAGGAATCAACCAAGAAGTTGCTTGTGGACAATGGGAATTCCAAGTCTTTGCAAAAGGAGCAAAGAAAGCAGGCGATGAATTGTGGGTTTCTCGTTATCTCCTCGATAGATTGACAGAATCTTACGGCTACTACATCGAATACCATCCAAAACCAGTTCAAGGAGATTGGAATGGTTCAGGTATGCATGCAAACTTTTCAAATGGTCCAATGCGAGATACAGGCGGAAAAGAACTCTTCGATACTATTTGTGAAGCCTTTGGAAAGAACATCAAGAAGCACATGGATGTCTATGGCGCTTACAATGAAATGCGACTAACAGGTTTGCATGAAACCCAATCAATCGATCAGTTCTCCTATGGAGTATCCGATCGTGGAGCATCTATCCGTGTACCAGCAACAGTCCCAACAGACGGGTGGGTTGGTCGTCTTGAAGATCGCAGACCAGCATCAAATGGCGACCCATACAAGATTGGTGCAGTCATTATCGAGACGACAAAATCAGCTCTCTGAAGCTCCGTTTCGCTTCGATCGAATTCGGTATACGCCGATTGTAATCCCTACAATAAAGGATAACGTGAGTATATTGGAAATGATCATTGCGATGGAACCAACGATGATTCCATAGACAAGCCACAGCGAGAGCGATACGCTTACAGCGATGAAGGTCGGGATAGAAATTCCTTCTTCTTTACCATCAACCCAGACTCTGCGTATTTGTGGAATCCAAGCGAGAAATCCAATCAATCCGCCGATGAGACCGATTGCCTCAATCCATGCTTCCGCCATCAACCCCAGTCTCCAGGGCGTTTCGATGCATGGATTGAATCGATCATCATCCAATCGATTTCCTCGGCTTGAGTTCTACCAACAACGTGCATTTTCACAGCAGGGCCATCTTTACACTTAATCTCAATATTACGGCCACTTTCGTCAGCGAGGTGTATCTTACTGAGTTTGGATTGGAATAAGGTAAGAATGCTACGCGGATGTGTAGTGGTTGCAATCAATGCACCCTGACGCGTTGAATCCCATTCATCAACTCCAGTTCCCAGTCCGAGACTTAGAAGGTCACCTTTTACCTTCAGACCTCCGTGCATATGGATTTCATCCCAGGTTCCGAATCCAGCCATAGTTTCCATGATGCGTGGGTTTTCTTCACCACCTCCAATTTTTTGGAGAAGAGCCAGGAGTTGCTTTTCATTCAGCATTTCAGCTGGAAGTGACGGCATGTTTTTTGGCCACTCAAGTCGTTGATGAGTCATAGCTACAAACGTCTGGATATCGAGTTTGTCATCAGGATAACGCTCAGCATGAATTTCCGTTAACAACCTCGTCTTCCGTGCGATACGGTGAGCGACAGTAGCGTGGCTGTGCATCGTTCCGTTGTTACGATGCTGGATAAATTCTCCATCTTCTTTGACTTCAAATCTCCCAGACCAGTGTTTTTGTTCGACAACAAGAACGACAGAACCTGAAATCAAAATCAAATCGATTTCTCTTCGCCCACCATCCGGATCAGGTATTCGGACAGATCCATGAACAGACCAGTTCTTTTTCCGTCCAGCAGCCCGACATAATTTCTCGAGTCGTAATTCGGAATTGTCTCCAGCCTGATGTATTTCATCAACGGGCTGTTTCAAGCTCCGTTTGCGCCAGAGAGCCCATCGTTGTCTGAATCCCAATCAATCACCTGAGCAATGAATCTACAGATTCTACAATAAGCGAGGGCATTTGTTCAGCACCTTCAGGAAGTTGGTTTACATCATCCATAGTTGCTTCCCCTGACAAAACAAGAACGCCCATACATCCTGCACGATTTGCCATAGCAATATCTGTGTAGAGGCGATCTCCAACCATTGCACATTCCTCAGGTTTCAAACCCAATGCTTCGATTCGGTGAAGAATCATACCAGCATTTGGCTTTCCAGAGATATGGACTGGGTCGACCCCAGTTGTTACCTTGAACAGTGCTAAGAAAGCCCCTACATCAGGCAACCCTCCGTCTGGAGATGGACAGACCATGTCCGGATGTGAAGCCATCAAAGGAACGCCAGCATGAAGGTGGAGACTTGCCGTCTCAAGTTTGTCATATGTGGATTCAGTGTCGTATCCTAGAACGACATATTGTGGCTTCAATGATCGTGTTGAGATTCCTTCCGCCTCAAGCATTTGGCACATTCCTTCTGTACCGACGCAATAGGTTTTGGTTATGTTGTTCTTATGCAACCAAGCGAGGCAGTCATGAGTTGATAAGAGAACATCATCTGAGGTTGCAGGAATACCCATTCCTTCCAACTTTTTGACGTACTGAGAAACACTTCTGGAAGAATTGTTTGAAAGAAAAAATCGTTGAACACCTTGTTCATCACAACGATTTAGGAATTCAAGAGCACCAGGAATGAGGTTTCCACCAAGATAAATTGTTCCATCGAGGTCAAGAAAGACGGCCTTTATTCCGTCAAGAGAGGCTCCCATGTTTTGCTCTTAGAACATCAAGGTCTTGAACATGAACCATGGAGAATGAAGATTTTCTTGTGCTTCTTTGCTTGCAATCATCTCCGTCATCATCTCCTGAAGTGCTGGTTTTTTACCTGCCTTTCCAACAAACCAATTGAGCAACCAAGAGCGTCGAGAGAGTGATTGCATTCTGTAGCTGTTGGTTAGTTCTTTACCCAACACAGACCATACTTCCTCTTGATATTCCATTGGAGATTTATCTTCAAGGATATGACGTGCTGCAATTTCTCCAGTAACCAAAGCGTTCCCAACACCTTCACCAGAAAATGGATCGATAAGGCTTGCAGCATCTCCGACTAACCATGCCCCGTTCATTGCCATTCTTCTTGGCTGAAGTTTCTGTTTTTTCCGTGGAGAGCCGAAGGGGAGTTGCCACCCCTTTGCAGTTCCTTCCACTATTGTTGCATCTGCAAACCGTTCTTTGAACTGTGGATGTTCTGCAATAATATCTCGTTGTAATGCCTTGAGTTTTTTAGATTGTTTATCCATCAAATGCATAACCATACCACAGCCAACATTTGCTCTGCCATTGCCAAGCGGGAATATCCAGAAATAGCCAGGAATGATATCATCGACAAAATGAATTTCAATGTCACCAATGTTTTCTTCACATCCTTTGACATTATCCCAATACTCGCGATATCCCCCACAGTAATGCTTTCTGTCGACCATGACTTCGTTATACGTATCAACGACTAACGCTGTTGCAACTGGACAGCGATATCCTCCTGCACCAACAATCGCTGGGGCGCTGAATTCGTAAACATCGCCCTTTCTTCCACCAATTCGGAGTCGAATTCCAGATGCATATCGCGCATCCTTTGTTCCATCACCTGGATCGTTTCCATCATTGAAAAGAACATCTGTAACATCTGCGCCTTGAAGCACAGAGCCCCCATTTTCTCGCACAAGATGCTGGACTCTTTCGAACAAGAGTTGATCAAATTGCGCTCTTGGTAGCGAGTATCCCGCTTCTAATCGGGCGACATCTTCTTCTGGCAGTGGGACTCGAACCTCTTTCCCATTCGGGCTAGAGAATAAAATTCCATTGACTCGAAAATGAGGGGTTTGCTCAAGTGTTTCTTTGACACCCAGTGCTTTAACGTGGGAAAGTGATTTACCGCCAACAGCATCACCACAGACCTTGTCTCTTGGCCAAACTTCTTTCTCAATCAGTAGTACGCGCTTTCCTGCCATTGCTAGGTATCCAGCAGCTGAGGAGCCGCCTGGTCCACCGCCAACGACAATTGCATCAAAGGACGCCCCCGATTCAGGAATATTTCCCGTATCAATTGGCTGGGTCCATGACGACATGGTTCATGGACTGCACGATGCTCTTTGAGGCTTCTTACCCCACCATCATCACTATGCGCTTTGGGTGGACAACGTAATTCATGCAGACTGTGACGCGACGTAAAGCGGCATGGGGTTTACTGGTTGTAACCATCGTATGGGGAGCGACTTTCATTTGGATGAAACAAGCCATGAATGCCTTGCAAACTGAAATTGACGTCTATGGTCAGACTGCAGTTGTCTCAGTTCTCGTAGGAGGCCGCTTTCTCATAGCAGCAATTGCGCTTTTCATCGGATCATCAAAGGCAAGAGCCGCACTTAGAGAAAGAGAATTATGGGGAGGGGGAGCGATTCTTGGCGTTATTCTTCTCATAGGGTTCACAACTCAAATGGTTGGTATTGATACAATTTCTCCATCAACATCAGCATTTTTGACTTCACTTTATGTGGTGTTCACAGCGATAATTTCCACCAAAATGACAGGCCAAGCAGTTACCAGGATGATGGTTGCAGGTGTTCTTTTGGCTACATTCGGAGCAGGTTTCATCGAAGGCCCCCCTCACCTCTCATGGGGTAAGGGAGAAATTTTGACAGTCGTCTGTGCATTCTTCTTCGCTCTTCACATTATTTTCACCCAATCGATTACACAACGAATGGATCCATTGGGCGTTACCATTACTTCTTTTCTTGTTGTCAGCATTGGAAGTTTCACAATTTCCTTACTCATGGGTGGCGCAGACACGTTCAATCTCTGGGAATTGACGCTCCAACAAGATGTTCTTCTTCCGTTACTTTGTTTGGGATTACTTGGGTCGCTCTTTGCTCTCTTGTTGCTCAATTTATTGCAACGATATCTCCATCCCGTTCAAGCTGCTATTATCTACGGGCTCGAACCCGTCTGGGCGACGATGTTCGCCCTCGGCCTTGGCTTGACAGATTGGACTGGATGGATTGCTGTCGGAGGAACGGCTCTACTGCTTGGCAACGTTCTTGTGGAATTACGTCAATCGGCCAATACAGAGGAAGAATAACCCATCAAAATCTTCCACATCGTTGAAGGGCTGAAGACAACTCCATTGGTTTGGGCTGAAACATGGGCGACAACCAACACCACCAAGACGGGACAAAAAACGTACACGCCGGGACGAATCATGTCGGCGAATCAGTCAACACCCCAATCTTTCTCTCATCAACATACAAATTGACAGAAGAACGCTATGCGGGATGGGCAGCAGGCGCTCAACATACACTTCTTTATTCACGACTATCCTCAGTAAATTCCGACGCAGTTGCTCAGAAAATCTGTGCAATGGAAGGGGGAGAAGATGCAGAAACCTTTGCAAGTGGCATGGCTGCGATTTCATCCACATTGATGATGTTGTTGAGCCAAGGCGATCACATGGTCGCATCAGCAGACGTTTACGGCGGTACATATGGCTTGATCACAGAAGAACTTCCGCGTTTCGGAATTGAAACAACCATGGCCGATATGACAGATCCATCATCGTATGAGGCAGCAATCCAAGAGAACACAAAGATTCTCTACATCGAGACAATTACAAATCCAAATCTCAAAGTTTGTGACATTCCTGCAATGGTTGAAATCGGTAAGCGACACAATTTGATTGTCATCATTGACAATACATTCGCTTCACCTTGGGCCTGTAAACCAATTTCAATGGGCGTTGACCTCGTCATTCATTCCACCACAAAGTACCTCGGCGGTCATTCTGATTTAATCGGCGGCGCTGTTGTTGGTTCAAAGGAACTCATTTCGAAAATTTTCATGGGTAGAGTTCACTTTGGAGGGTCTCCCGATCCACACAATTGCTACCTCCTTGAACGTGGAATGCGCACACTCCATGCTCGTATGCCATTGCTAACATCGAATGCCGCAACGCTCGCACAACGACTCGATAATCATCCAAACGTTGTTCGTGTTCAACACGTTTCACTACCATCTCACACTGAGTATGAAGTCGCTCGAAGAGTCGTACCAAAGGGTTGTGGAATGCTTGGAATCGTTGTCGCCGGAGGCGATGAAGGGGCTATGAATTTCATGGCAAAACTGAAACTCTTTTACGAAGCAACTTCTCTTGGAGGCGTAGAATCTTTGATTGAAGTTCCAGCGACATCAAGCCATATGGCCGTTCCAGTAGACGTTCGAATTGCAGCGGGAATCGAACCAGGTTATGTTCGTATCAGCGTTGGAATCGAAGATGTTGAAGACCTTTGGAACGATTTGAACCAAGCACTTTCACAGTGAAGGCAAAGGCTCTTGTTGCCCAGTTGTAGAATGTAAGTTGTTCAAAGCATCCATGAATTCAGTTCGGTCATTTCCTTCTGATTCAAGAAGATTCTTTCCTGCCTTTAGCAAAACTTTGGTTGCCTCCATCCAAGCACCACCACGATCACGTGCAAGTGATTCAAAGTGCCAATCCTGTCCGCTTGAGCGACCAGCAGCAGACAACCACGACCATCCAGCAGCAGACTCATCGATTCCATCATGACGTGATGTTGCAACACGCTCAGCAATTCCAGGCCCTTCCAAGAGCCCAGTCAAAATCAAATCGTGAATTGAGCCAGTTGGACCAGATATTTCTTCCTTAGAGAATGGAAATTTAGCCTTCTTCTGAGCCTTCTCACGTGTCGTTCCTAGACTTTTGAGGAAGGTTTTCAACGGCTTTGGCTTTTTCAATTGCTGCTTCCAGATGATCTCAGCTTCATCGCCATCAATGCCAATGTGTTCAAGACCTGCGAGACCATTTTCTTCCCACAAAGCATTCACTGCATCGCTAAGACTTGCACCTTCCATGACTTCAATGATACTCCCTTCGAGTTCACGGAGTCCACCACGTGAGTCAATTCGAATACCTTCGGTTGATGTCTGCATGGCATGAAGAAAGACGCCTGCTGCAAGCATTTTTTCATCCTCAGCACCAGCCATTCCCTTCAAAGCATCAAGAATCTCATCGATTGAGGAACCCTCGCACCAAGATGAACCAAGAAGTAATCCTGATTCTAGGGAATCGATAACAGCACGTTGACAAGCCATACTCAAACCACCCTCTGGAACAGTAAGGCCATGCCACCCTGCGACAAGTTTGCCTAAACCTTCGAGTGCACTTTCTGGAAGTTCTTGTTTTGGATTCCACCCCAGCGGAATCCACATTGCATCAATCTCTACGATTGACATCAACAATGGAGGGAGCATTGAAAGGGCAAGATGGTGGACAAAAGCACTCTCTTTCTCTCCCGTAGCACGAAGCGATTGAAGATCGATACCAACGATTGGTCCATGCTTGAATGTAAGCCGCACCCATCCTTCATTTGATGGAACGCTGTTCAATACGTCACTGGCATCAATATTCCCAGCAACAAAGACGTCGATACCTTCGACTTGTTCATGTTGAAAATCAAATCGAGAACGTTCCAGAACATCCTCAAGCCAACCAGAGGGTGGTGTAGGATTTGGCCCAGTACAAACAAACCCTCCTTCCCAGGAGAAGAAATACATTCCTTTTCGAGCATGATCTTCCCAAGGTAGAAGACGGAGCGTCAGGTTGTGATGGTTTTGCAAGCCAGCAAGATACCCTTGCTTTCCATCTCCCCTGCGGATGAATGAACCAGTACCAAAATTAGGTGATTTGAAATTGCCCACGATTGTAATATCAGAATCATGAGCAGCGTGAAGAGAACCCGCAAGAGCCTTGCCAACAGGATCGCCCCGCTTTGCAAGCATTCGTTTTGAGAGCCAAGTAGTATTGTCTTTATTCGCAATAATTTTCTTCAAATCTTTGAGCGTTTTTGATACTGGGTCCTTACGCCCCCAACTCAATCGTCCTTTCCAAGTCATGGTTGGTAGACATGCATCTGGGTCTTCGAGCAAGAGCCGAAGTTGGCGGCCAAGACGCTTTGCAGTAGCATCATTTGCGTGTTTTGTACCACGCATTCGCATTCTTTGCTTTTGACCGGGAAAGGAGACTTGTGCTGGTGCGGCCATAATCTCCCCAACGCAAGCCACGAAGGGGTCTCGCTTGAGGTCTTCCCTCTGCATATATCTCTATCATGTAGGAACATAACGGCATTTTGTTAGCATGGCGACACTCACTGTCCTTGGAATTGCTCAAGATGGCGGAAGGCCACAACCCGGTTGTCGAAGGCCATGCTGTCAAGACTTAACAGAGGCAGATTATCGCAGCCCGGTTTCACTCGGTATCAAAACAGGAAACGGAACAACCATTCTCATCGAAGCGACAAGAGACCTTGGTCGTCAACTCAAGATTTTTGGAGAATCAACGATTGATCACTTGTTTTTGACACATGCCCATCTAGGCCATGTGGATGGACTAGGCCTGTTTGGTAGAGAAACAATGAGCGCCAGAGGGATCCCTTTACACAGCAGTCAATCGATGCAGAACCTCATCAAATCAACACCAGCTTGGGCATTATTGCTCGAACAAGGCGTCTTTGAATTGACCGAAATTGGGAGTGTTGAAATCGATGATGTTGTCATTGAATCGATTGCTATCCCACATAGAGCTGAACTTTCAGATATGCATGCCTTTGTAATCCGTGGAAAAAATCAATCAATTCTATTTCTTCCTGATCACGATTCATGGGATCAGACTCTCTCAGCACACGATGCATTTTCAATTCGAGAATGGCTTAACGATTTCGACATTACTCATGCGTTACTCGATGGTACATTTTGGTCAGGAGACGAACTTCAAGGCCGAGATATGTCGGTTGTACCCCATCCCACCATACAGGATTCCCTTTCACGACTAGGCGAGAAGCAAAGTGGAGATGCTGAAATTTATTTCACCCATCTCAACCACACAAACCCAGTCTATTCAAAAAGTAGCAACGAGTATGGACAGATAAAACATCTTGGATGGAACGTTGCCATTGAAGGCCAGAAAATCACTCTGTAACTTCACTTATTTGATACTCAAGAGAGATGAGTTCAATGGTCCAATCGACTTGTTCTCCCTCATCTTGTTTGTTACAGCCCGGGCGAGAACCAGCATTTGTGCTGACTTCAATATCAAATGAATACTCTCCAAACCCAGTTGAACCGGCATCTAAGAGGTCCTCAATATCTGCAATCGAGAGTGTTAACGTTTCGTTGAGAACATCTGGTATGAAGAGCCCAGATGTCCAAAGTGGGGATTCTGTGCCAGAATTCGAAGAAATGTTCTGGCCAATGCCGCCCGATACAGACACCAAATCATCTTCATTAGAAACGCCAGCACACGTTAGAGGATTGCCATTCGGCTCGTCATCAACATGTGATGAGGTGACTCTGAATCCTACTATATTCAAACCGTCGAGACCTCCATCATCCGAACTAGCTTCGATGGTAATCATCGCCCCATCATTGATGTATTCTCCCCCAGAACCGATTTCGTGATAAGTAATGCTTCCGTTTATCGAATATACTCCAATTTCACCCTTATCGGCGTTAGAAGGGCTTTCCTCAGGCGCATAGATTGCATAACTGGCTTCAGCAGCTCCAGCGACGAAGAGAAGCGCAATACCGAAACCGACCATCTGATTCTTTCTAGCCTCTGCTATCTTGAATCTACCCAATGGGTTTGAATCGGATCCTTCTCTAAATGCACACATGAGGAAGTGCATCAGGAAGGCCGCTCCCATTCCTGGGACAGAAGGGAATATTCCATCTGCACCCGCAACGGTTTTCCAACCCATTATTGCGGGCAAAATCGACCAAAGTATTACGGCTGAGAACGCTGAGACCATCATAACGATTGAATGGGTTGAGTCGGGTTTGAAACCAGCCCATCGAATAATGAGTAATGGGACAAAAACACTCCCAAGGCCGTATACTGCTAGTACGACTAACTTGAATACAGAATCTCCGCCAGGGATGTAGAGCCCTCCAATAGAAATCGCAGTGGCAAAGGCGGCCACAACTAAAGTGACTTTCTTTGTTGTTTTATGATCTTCACGCCATTCGGGTTTCACATCATCAGTAATAGCCGCAGTACATGCTAAGACTTGGCTATCTGCAGTTGACATTGTAGCAGCAAATATTGAGGCTAGAATCATCCCAACCCCCAGAGCAGGCATTGTGCCCATAGCTAACATTGGGAGCCCAAGTTCAGGATCAAAGTCAGCAGAATCGAATAAAACACGACTTGCCAATCCGATAAAAGTGATCATAATTATGAACGGAGTTTGCCAAACGAAGAACCAAACCATGGCTTGCTTTCGGTCACTATCAGAATCGAGCGTCATAATTCTAGAAACCACTTGCGGCTGTCCTGCAACGGCTAATCCTCCGAGGAAGAAGGCGAAGGCCCACATCGAAATACCAAACATTAGACCAGGGGGCATGATATTCGTTAGTGCAGGGTCTTGCGATTTCAATTCATAATTGAGTCCACTAAACCCGCCAACTTCTCCTAACGCAATCCAACAAAGAATGAGCGAACCAACAATCATCACACACGATTGAACAGCATCGGTCCAAATTGAAGCACGAATACCACCAGCGTAACAATAAGCAACGACAAGAACAAAACCAATCAATATGCCAATGAGTTCATCCCATCCCAACATTACATAGAGCGCTTTTCCGCCGGATGTAAGTTGGGCAGCCGCATATATGCTTAGGAATAATACTGAAAGTATTGCAGCGAGTTTTGCTTCTGGCGCACCGGCCTTTTCAGCAACAAGAGATGAAAGAGATCGAACATTACGTTCCCGCCCTTCTTGCTGAATGAATTTGTATAGCCACGCCCACGCAACTATTTGCCCTGCCATTGATGCAACGGCCATCCAGATTACATTGTACCCCATCACGTAAGTAAAGCCAACAGCACCAATGAACATGTAGCCTGAATTCCAAGTACTGACGGCAGATAATGCTGCTAAAGCAGGATGCATACCTCTCCCTGCGACTAAGTAGTCATCAGTAGTGTCCTCTTTCACACGCATACTGGCTAAACCGACTCCAGCAAATATACCCAGGAAGAACAAAAACGAGATAAGTATTCCAATTTCACCGCTCATACCAATCACTTCCATCGATTTACAGCTTCACGCTCAATCTCGGACAAGTTGGCTAACAAGACCATACAATTCAATCTCCCGCTACTTTTGGTACCAAGAGTTCCAATTGTTGTTGTTTGGAGACGTTGGTCATCAGTTCCCAAATCACTGCATAGAACGACTTCAAATGAGCTTATTTTTCCAATTCGTTCTACTTGTTCTTCTGTGAGATCCATTTCTTTGTATTTTGCAACCATCTTTGCAATACTTTCAGCAGCATCAAAGGCCTGCATTGGCCGCTGGTCGCCGGTGCCAGCCCCACTTGGATCGAGATCGAAAAGAACGAGGGTATGCAATTTATGTGAATAATTCTGCAACATCACTTCCAAGGGGGATGTCGCAATCCAGTCTCCATACGGGTAGGTTAACGTGGTTGAACGACCGAATTTGTAATTCGAAACACCCGTCGCTCCAGGAACAAGAGTGGTGATTGAAATTCCGTGAACTACATGGACTGGGATGCCAGCGTTTTCGGCTCGAAGTTGGAGATCGATGTGTGTGGTGGCTTGCATAGGGTCGCCAACAACAAGAACTGCCACGAGTTGTTGTTTAGCCATTTCAAGCAACTCTTCAGGTTGTTCGATGGTGGGTCGCATAATGCGCTGGATTGAACCAATTTCATCTTCCAATGTGACTAATGATTCCTCAGACCACAATGCAGTGTATGCTTCATAGAGCCTCACATCTGCTCGTCGAGCCAACTCAACCGCTTCAAGGGTCATTGACGATACCTTACCAGGGCCAATTCCAATCAGCGCCAAACCGGTTTTTTTGTCATCTACCATCCTCAAACCTCATACTTGCGACAGGTTAGCGAAGAACATGCGTCATTTGAGGGTGCCGAGTGCTAAAACGGCATTTTGGGTCGAACGGTGCAAGGAAAACAGTTGGTATGAAATTGGCTCTGGAGTCCTCCCACTTGGCGAAGAACGCGGAATTCCACTCAATGAATCGGCTCCGCATGGAGAGGACATTGTATGGGAAGGCCTTGCGATTACCGATGAGGTTGGAACACAGAAGAAAACTCAACACTGGACAGAGCACCTTCCAACCAGTCTTCTCGAAAACAAAACCATTCAGTTTCCACAAGCCTATGAAATACAAGGCGACGTATTGTTGATTAAAATTCCAGAAGAGATTGCAAACATCGAACATGAACTCGCTCAAGCAATGCTCAAGCAATATCCGAACGTACGTATCATCTGTCATGACGAAGGAGTTGATGGTGAATTCAGAATTCGAAATTTACGATTTCTTGCTTCAAGGGACGGCTCCACAACAACACAAACGCGCATCAAAGAACATGGGCATTTTATCCACGTTGATCCTGCTAAGACGTATTTCTCCGGTCGTTTAAGCGAACAGCGAATGAAGACGCACAAATCAATCTTGAAGTTTAGAGATGGGTTTGACAGACCGTTGGTTGTGTTCGACCCGTACGCAGGAGTTGGGCCTTCAATGGCCTATCTGTACACGGATTCAGACCTAACAGGATGTGTATATGTCAATGACATGAACCCAGACACGCGGGAACTATTGGAGGCGAATATGAGTGTATTTGACAACAAGCGAAGCAAGAAGGGAAACTTCGTTGTTGAAACATTGGATGCAAGACAGATGGTTTCCCATAGGCCAGAAACAAGACACATGGCAGATGTGCTTTTGGTAAATTTACCCCACGACGGAATCGATCACTTGCCAGAACTTCTACCGCTCTTATCCAATGAACGAGCAATGCTATGCGGATGGTCAATCATTGAAAAGACACAAACTGAGGCGTTTATGAACTCGCTCATATCAACTCTTAGCGAAGGCCAGCGCAAGCTTGAATCAAATGAGTTAGAATTTGTGAAAGGATTCTCAGCGACTAAAGCAATGGTGCGTTATGAATGCGTATTATCCAATAAAACCAATCGCTGAGTTGATGAACAGGCAATGGTTGGACAGGTTATGCGCAACGTCGTCCAATGCCAATGTGGTGCAAGTATTGACATCGCTGGAATCACTCCTCGTAAAGATGGAATCAAAGTCTGGTGCCGTGTTTGTGGCACAGTAACAACTCATCGTCGTGAAGAGTAGGCGCCCACTCCGGGAATTGAACCCGGGTCGCAGGAATGACAATCCTGCATGATAACCTCTACACCAAGCGGGCGGTAGTCTGCCGTAACGGAACCGCTATTTAAGCCGCGAGGTATGGCGTAGTCAGGGACGACCATGGCCGGCAAGAAAACATCTGCAGAACAAGCAAGAGAACAGGCCGAAGAGGCAACACTCGGGTCGATGCTCGACGGAGCATTCGGAGCAATGGATGGAATCGAAGGTCCATCGGAACCCGAACCACCTTCTCCTGAACAGGTTGCAACAGAATCGCCTGAACCTGCAGCCGAACCCCCTGTCGAATCCTCAGGCCCGTCAGGGCCACCGAGCGGACCGCCTGCTGAAGCCGCACCTGGTCCAACTGGGCCACCGAGCGGCCCTCCTTCAGGCCCTCCGAGCGGTCCACCAAGCGCTCCTCCAACGGGCCCTCCAACTGGCCCTCCGAGCGGACCACCAAGCGCCCCTCCTTCCGAGGCCGAGTAATCACCTGCACCTGTCGAAGAAGCCGTAGAAGTCGAGGAAGAGCCCCAGCCGACCGAAGAACAAACTGAGGATACACCAGAACCATCCCCAGAGGTTGCTGAAGAACAATCAATAGAAGAACAAAAACCATCCCCTGAAGTTGAACAAGAAGCAACCCCTCTCGCGGAAGAACCAGTATCAGTTCCAGAACAAGAGGCCGAATCTATCGCCGCCCAACCCGATGGACCAGAGCTAATGGAACAACCAGCAGATGGAACAGAACCGATCTCAGATTCAGTTTCCGAACCAGAAAACCAAGATGAAATTGCTCGACTAACAGCAGAAATTGAACGTCTACGAGGAAGTTTAGTTGGGGCCGTTGAAGTCATCGAAGAGTTAGAAGAAACCCCAATGCCTCCAATCGTTTTCGATAACATTGTTGTCGCACCACACCTCGTTGCAGATTTTGCTCGAATGGGCAGACAACTGAATAAAGCAAATCTTGTGAAGGGGTCCATGGGCTCTATGTCTATGCTCCATCCTGATGAACCAGGGCTCATGGTCAGCACGAGACATTCAACATCACTTGCACGCCTTGATGAGAGAGGAATCGTAGGGGGCCGCCTTGGTGGCGCACCACCTCGCGGCGCAATTGCAGATTGGAAAGTCCACGAGGTATTGCTTGCATCAGTTTCAGTCGTCACAGGAGGTCCTGCAGCAGCCATTCACATGCATGGACCTTACACAACCGCTGCAAGTTGTGAGAAAGACCTCATCATCGTGCAACCAATCGATGTCATTGGTAAAGAACACATAGGAAAAGTGGTTATTGTCGATCCAGATGGAATGGATACAGATTTCCTCCGCCAGGTTGCTGAAGCCTTGAATCAAGGCGGTTTGCGATGTGTCGTTGTTCGAGGCCATGGCGCCTATGCAGTCGGTGCAAATTTGGACCAAGCAATGGCAAATGCTGCAATGCTGGAACATTCTATGCAAATTCTTCTTCTTGCAAGACAAGCAAATCTGAAATTCTGATTATTGCTTTTGATCTCTGCAAACCTGGACGAAATTCTCAAACATTTCCTTCCCAAATTCAGAGTCGTTGACTTCTGGGTGGAACTGCAAACCAAAACGGTCTCCCTCATTGTTTTCCATACCTTGAACTTTACAAGAAGGGCTGCTTGCAGTAATGAAGAAATTTTCAGGCACTTCGTGGACTTCATCATTATGTGATTCCCACACCGTCTGCGCTGTGTTCGTTCCAGCAAAGATTTTGCCACCTCCGTCGAGAAGTTCGATTTCCATTGCTCCAAATTCAGGTTGAGGAGATTCTCTGGCATCGCCTCCATAGAAACGTGCCATGAATTGATGCCCTGCGCAGATCCCAAGAATCGGGATATCGAGCTTTAGATAATCTGCACAATTTCCTAATTCTCCAGTAAGGCCAACTCGTGCGGCGCCACCTGATAGAATCAAACCGTCAAGTCCTCTCATGTCCTCAACGGGCGTGTCGTTAGGGATAATCTTCGTATCAACTTTGAGATAACGCAACATCCTCCATTCACGATGTGTCCATTGGCCGCCGTTATCAACAACATCAATGACAAGGGCATCCGCTTTGCTCATGTTTCGATTCGTGCCGAGAACATCCATGAACTTGCCGAATCGTCGCGACTTCATATACTGTTGAAGTTGGAGAATAGCGAGGAACTACAATGTTGGACAAAACATACACAGTACACGTAGCAAGAGAAGGCGGTCATGAGCAAGAAGTCATGACCCGACAAGGTATCATCGATATGGTATCTACAAACGATAACACATGGGTCTTTGTTGACTCTCAAATGGTCAGTGTTGAAGAACTTGAGACCATCGAGCTCAACAATTCAACCGAAATCAGAATCAATCCTGGAATGGTTGGTGGAAGCGAGACATTCAAAGTGTTTATCGCAAACAAAACCGGTGACCAAGAGCTTATGATGACCAAGCAAGAGATTGTTGGCGAATTGTCACAAAACCAAGGAAACTGGTTGTTCGTAGACGGTCAGATGGTCGATGCAACCACACTCGATAGCACATCCATCACCCAAGACAACGTTTTGAGAATGGTTCCATCCATTGTTGGTGGATCAGATGAAGCAACCTTCACCGTTCAAATCACAGACTCAACCGGGCACTCTGTAGCTCAGATGTCTCAAACCGAATTGGCTTGTGAAACCGAAAGCGGAAGCAACTGGTTGTTCGTTGACGGTCAAATGGTCGATGCGACAGCAGTCCGAGAAATGGATTTGAGCCAAGCAGCTGAAATTCGCCTTACGAAGCCACTCGTTGGTGGAATTAAATCCGTTTGAAGACGTCTACATCAACGGACAGATTCAAAACCAATGGGTAGGTCGGATGATTCATGTCAGAACTTGTTGATTACAAGTGCGCCCTCTGTGGAACACATGAAAGCTTTGACCGCGAACGCAATGGAATCCATTGCAGTCACTGTGGTTCAAAGATCTTCATGAAGCTTCGCCGTAGCAGTGGCGACCGAAAGAAGAAGACACTCAAGGCCGAATGAGTTCACACAAAGGGTCAAAGACCCTTGTCGTTGTTTGATATTCATGGCGAGTTGGTTGAAGGCGTATTCGCCTCGGACATTTTCTGAACTTGCCCTCGAAGCAAGCCAGATTGACACCATTCAACACGTAGCGCTGCAAGCCAACCCCCCGCATCTTCTCATCTCAGGCCCCTCAGGAACCGGCAAGACTGCCACTTGGCAACTAATTGTTCGACAAGTCTTAGGCCCTTCATGGCGTTCGACTGTTCACGTTCTTCAGGCGAAAGATCTTGCTCGAACCGCAGGAGCCATGGCCACATTCGAAAACTTTCTCCGGCCCGGCGGTAAGAATTCAAGCGACACCCTTGCAAGCAGAACATCCCTCGATGCCTTCGACTCGACCTTCTCTAAGATAGAAGACGGCGACACCGCTCCCGCAGGACATGAATCTAAACGAGGAAACAGCAAAGAGACACACATCTCAAGAATCATTGTTATCGAGGATGCAGATTATCTCGGGCACAAAAGGCAACCTCTTCTTCGTCGAATGATGGAATCAACCAGCCAAACATCCCGCTTCATTTTCACCGCTCAAACACCTTCGAGGCTGATTGACGCATTACGCAGTAGGACGCAACATATTCGCCTTTCAGCAACACCTCGCAACACAATACAAAAGCGCCTTGAAGAAATATGCAAGCGGGCTGAAGTAGAATCTACAAGAGGAATCCTAGGCGACATCGCTCACGTTAGCGATGGTAACCTAAGGAAGGCGATTTTCACAACGGAAATGCTCTTTCGAAGGAACTTACTCGATGATCGAACGAATCTCCAGAAACTCCTCAAGGCAACATCAACAACCGATGTTCAAATTATGCTCGAAGAAGCCCTGCGTGGCCGCGTTGTTGATTGGCGATGGGTCAAAGAAGGCGTCAAGAATGTACGGCAACTCAAAGGAGCGATGGGGATGTACGACAAAATCATCACCTCACAAAGTCTTGAGGCAGAAGATGTTGTTGAGCAAGCACACCAGGTGTTGACGAGCGGCCGGTTAAATTTGGAAGAATCAACTCTCACTGCAGCTCTGCAAGCAATTGCTGGTTGCGATATGAGGCTCCGCCGATCATCTCAGGGGCGCATTCAAATTGAGCATATGTTGTTCGATATTGCCAACATCAATCCAGCGTAATCTCCTTGACAGGAGGCGGTTTGGCACTGATGGGCGTGTAGCACAGCTGGATAATGCGTCGGCCTCCTAAGCCGAAGATCGCGGGTTCAAATCCTGCCACGCCCGCCAAATCTTCTAATTCGCTTCCAATAGAGCGAAGCACACTTATGTGGTGTTTCTCTCACAAGAACTGAGCGAGATGGAACCAGAGGACGAATCCATCATCGCCCGAACAAGGCGCACTCTCAAATCCCTTCCAGACCCGTACGGGCATGGATTCTCGCGCAGCGAAGATCCGCTGGCGCGAACAAGAGAGGCTTGGGAGAAGAGTGAACTTCTAAGAATGAAGAGCGGAAAAATAGCAACCAACCCATTCTTCTTATTTTTCAGAAACATCGTTGGATTCAGCATTGCGGGAACCTCTCTTTTGTTTGTAATCAACCCATCAATTCTGCCTTCAAATCCGTTAATCGTTCTCTTAATTTGGCTAATTCCACTCCTCATAGCCTTTGGCCCCCCCATCGCAGGTAGTGAAGCAACATGGTCTGCAGTTGAAGCGAAAATATCGCTTCGTGAACAAGGCGGAATTGGCGATGGTAGGAGACATACCCTGCGGGCTCAACCAGGAATGGACCGAATTTTAGAAGGTTTACGAGATGGTCGGCGTCAAAACAACATCAGTGCTTTCCTAGCAACTACGTCACTGACACTACTTTGCTTATCGACATTGATTGCACCAAGAACCGTGGCTTGGAATCTTCTCCTCCTCATTTCCATGACATCAGGAATTGGACTCAGTATCCATTCGATACTGACAACGTTCTATGTTCGTCTTCAAGCAGATTCAATGCCGCTGTTAATTCATTATGCACCAACCCACCATCCAACTCAACTGGGGTCTCCTTTAGGGGAATTATTGTTTGCTCATCTTGACCCTGACTCGCAAATTGAATGGAGTTCGTGGCAAGACAAATTCACTTCCAGTATTTTACCAGGAACCGATCCAATTCAAGCACGAGAGCGACTGTTATTCCTTCTCCACCTTCATGCAACAGATGTTGTATCATCAAGCGATGTCATTGAATCGCTGCGTGATTTCATGCCGCCAGAGGCGATTGAACGTACGCTTCTTCAAGATGAAACGTTCTTCAATTGGAGATCAATTCAACGCTCTCTAGAGCATGCACGAGCATGGCAACCAGGGGCTTTCCGTTTGTTTGAACGATTGCAAAACGATCTCCTAACAGGCTCTCCAGAAATTCTTCTCTCGCCTTGGAGAATGGATATTTCATTGGATACGATGTGCTATGACGGTTCTGGAAGCCTATTTATCGCCCTCAACAACCAGACCTTCGATTCAACGCATGCCCGCGTAGAAGTCCAAGTTCCTGGGGGAAAGCCCGAATCAATTGATCACAGATTCGAGCTGATGCCATGCCCCCCTCCAACAAAATCTGTTCAATTAACACATCCTTCTGACGACGATGTACTCGACTGGTTACCACGCTATCTCGAACGAACGGTTGTCCTTTGGATAAACGTGGCCTGGGATCGACAATTCAAGGGAGATGCGCAGGTTCAAGTGACGCTCAGAGATGATAACGGTACTGTACTCGGATCAAGAATAGTGCGGACCTTTGTCACGCCTAGAGAAAGCCACCAACGAGCAGACAGAATTCGAAAACTCCTTGTTGCACGAAGGTTTTCTGACCGCCCGATACCAGAGGCTGGAGCCGAGTCAATTTCTGGTTGACCAAGCGCTTTCCTTATGGCAGGGCTTCGCTTCCCCTCAGATATTGGGGGTCTAATATGGAAGCATGGGACATCGTAGTACTTGGTGACGGGCCTGCAGCCTTAACAGCGGCTGCAGAAGCTGCAAAGGGCGGCGCGAACGTCCTAATGATGAGCTCATCAGGCCTAGGCGATGGTGGTAATGCTGCTATGAACGGGATATCTTGTCACATTCAGGAAGAAAGCAATCGCGGACATCGAGAGGATACAATCCGCGCCGGCAATTTCCTTTCAGACCAAGATATCGTTGCCCGGTACACTACTGACGCACTTCGCACTGTCGATCTTCTCGAACGACGTGGAGTCAATTTTCGCAGAGATGCGAAAGGAATCGTGAAAGGACACTCTGGTGCAGGCCATAGCAAACCACGACTTTGCAACGCTGGAGACGCAACAATCCGAGAATGCCAACAAGTTCTCGAAGAACAATGCATGAGGCACGGTGTCACTCGAAGAGGCGACCAAGTACCACTTGAACTCGTCCATACAAATTACTCGATCAATGGTATTACAACGCTTGACATGATCAATGGACGTGTTCTTACCGTACAATGCAAAGCACTGATTATCGCTGATGGTGGATTCGAAGGCGCATTCACAACAGGCTCGACCTCTCTTGGAATGGACATGGCTTATCGAGCAGGTGCTCCTCTGAGAAACATGGAGTTTGTTGCACATGCACCGCTTGGCGTCGTCGGTACAAACATGATAATTCCCCAATCGATTCTTTCAGACGGTGCAACACTGCACACGCCATCTGGAACAGCCATCGATGCATCAGCGTCGTCAATGACATCAGAAATATGTTCGAAAATGAATGAAGCAGGCATGACAGTACTCGATGCCCGTGAACTCGGCGAACATGCAGGATGGTGGGCAATGACATTTGATCAAATTAAGCAACGACTTGGCGTCGATATGCATCGCCAAACAATCGAGGTTGCACCACGGCCAAACCACACACTTGGCGGCCTTTCAACCGATGAGAAGGGCAGAGTCGTCCTTCAAACATGGGCACGTTGGTTCACAGGTGTTTACGCCGCAGGAGACGCATCATCAAGCGGTCTCCACGGAGCAGATGTACTTGCAGGTAATCGTTTGCTAGAAGCAATTTGTTCTGGAGAATCAGCAGGAACTCACGCATCTGAATGGATTACAAAGCGTAAATTCACCGGAGCTTCAGCCCTTGAAACATCTCTTAACATCGCAGAAGCAGAATTAACCATGCTCGGTGCAGAATCAGACGGGCCAGTTCAACGTCTCAAACCCGTTGTGCAACGTCTTCGTGAGATCCTCACATCAACCCAAACTCCTGCAATTGATGCAAGCGCTCTAGCAAGCGCTTCAGAATCGCTTGACCAATTATTAATTCGAGGCGAGCAACTTCATTGCGACGAAACATCACTTATTGCAAATCAGAATCTTCTCGAGATGTTGAGAGCTCAAGCAGCAGTCCGCCTAGGTCTTGCCAGCGTGAGAAGTGCTGAATTGAGAACAGAATCCCGCGGCCTCCACCAACGCTCGGATTACCCAGATACAGATTCTGAACAACTTCATCACAATCTTGTTTACAATGATGGTTCCACTGGGACGCTCGCACTGAGAAAGGGCCCATCAGGAAATTGGATTCTCAACCCTACATCTGCGGTTTGATTATCTGTAATGGATGATTGGTCGTTCTATGGCCGAGAAAACATTGTTTGAACATATATTGTCAGGCGATATCCCTTCGCACAAAGTTGGATCTGGTGAAGGATGGTATGCTTTTCTCGATATATTCCCGAGACGAGAAGGGCACACCCTTGTGATTCCAACTACTGGAGTGTCAAGGATGAGTGATTTGTCAACTCTTGAACGCTCACAACTCATGGAAGGAGTGGTCGAAGTACAACGCTTACTCGCTGTAAAATTTAACACGACGGATTTCACAGTCGTTGTCCATGACGGCCCTCTTGCAGGCCAAGAAGTGCCGCATGTACACGTACACGTCCTTCCAAGAACAGAAAACGACTCTGGTAAGACGTTGGCTGCAATGTGGCCGCATCAAAGCCAAGAAACAGACCACGATAAATTAAGGGTCTTGGCTTCGGAACTACAAACGGAGAGGGAATAAATGGCCAAAAGAGTTGCAAATTTGGATGGAGCAGTTGACCATAGAGGTGAGGCTTTGCCAGTCCTTTCCAAATCTTCTGCGAATATGAAGATGGAGAAACTATTGAACACGCCAATGCCATCTTACGACAAATCAACACCAGGTTCGTTTTTCTGGACAAAATTAGCATTTTTCTTCTGTCGAAGAACGGCTGCAAATCAATTTCGAACCATCGAATATACAGGTACAGAAAACATACCTTCAGACCGAGGATCTCTTTGCACCTCCTGGCACACGAACGGCCTTATTGACCCACTTGGAATCATGTTGACACATCCTAAAGAATTCGTAATGGGTGGTCGTCACGACCTCGTCACACGTCCTATTCTTTCATTTTGGACTCGTAGGTTAGCGGTTCAGCCCGTAGTTCGCAAAGCTGAATTACTTCGTGGAGGTTGTTCAGAAGAAGAAGCTACGAATCTTAATGGCCGTTCATTGTTGACTCTTGCAACTGGAATCTCCAGTGGATTTGCGTGTGTTCTTTTCCCGGAAGGAACAAGTCACGATTTGTCCCACATGCTCAGATTTAGAACTGGGCCAATGAGAACCGTCCTTGCAGCAGCAGCAATCGCCAAGGCAAGTGGGAACAAATGCCCAGTGCTCCAGCCAGTAGGTTTACATTTCCGAGTTCGTCATCACTATCGAACAGATATGTGGGTCGAATTCGGCGAACCACATTATCTTCCCGAAGACCAAATTCCAGAAGATCTCATTGAAGCTGTAAAACAACGCCAATGGGTTGAACCTCCACAGGAACTTGTTCGATCACTTCGAGATAATCTCCGTCCACACCTGCATCCATTGACGCCGAACGTCTCTTCATGGGAGGAACATGAGGGAACGCATCTAATTGCTCAGGTGGAATCTCGTATGGAAAATAAACCACTTCAAACATGGCGAGAAGAAGTCATTGCAGCCCGCAAGGTTCGTGATAGATATCAAACAGAACTCGAACATGTCGACTCTAAACCGGTGAAAATAGACCATCCAATTCTCGACCATGGAATCGACATCCAGAATAAACTCGGTGAAAGAAATCTCGATGGACGTGATTTGAATAGGGATGCAACTGGGCTGAGAAAGGGTAATCCTTTACGACTCGTTGACGTAACCGTTCGAACAATAGTGATGGCTGCATTACTCCCAATCTTCCTTGTTTCATTATCATTACAAATGGCTTTTGGCCGAATCATAGGCGACAGAACCGATGAAGGGGTTGATGCGAGAACAACATACCAGTTCCTTGCAGCAATGTTTGGCTCTGTTTTGATGTGGCCATTCATATCTCTTCTAACGATTGGGTCTTTATGGTGGTTTGAGGGCGAACTCGAAACAATTCTTACATTCGAGTGGACCCAAATGTTTGGTGAATCTTCTAGCATGAGAGCGACTGCGTTCATCATCGTTTATCTCTGCTCTTTCCCAACCTACTGGCTAACTGGGCGCATATTTGGATTCTGGTGGGATTCCTATGTCGACACCAAAAAGGCATTTTCACGGCTCACTGCCCCGGGCGCTTACAAGAACGAACTTGGAGAGAAACTCACAACACTTCGTGAAAGTCTTACCAATGAGAAGCGTTGAGTTCAAATTCATCGACCGCGAGGCATAGACATGGTGGATAAGGATCGCATCAACGATATTCGCAAATGGCTTGCCAGCGAACGTCTCGAAATTCGGGATAAAAACGATCCGAGAGCCGAAGCTCATTTCCTCATCAAGTATCCTCCAGGTCCGCAAGGCCACATGTTTGCGGTCGTTGTACCAAAAGGTCGCGATTTGGTGTTTGTCTCGAGTATGACGAGAGTCGATCTTGGTCAACAAGAGCAAATGAAGGAACACATGTCGGAAGAGCCAGAGGTTTGGAGTGAGTGGGTGCACGAATGTCGCTTGACATTGATGAAAGCAGAACTTGACTGGGGCATCCACATGGGACATGAAGGTAAAGAAAAACCAGGTCCTCTTCAAGCCTTTAACGTGAGCTTACCAATTTGGAACGATGGGCTGAACAAAAACGCATTAATGCATTCCCTACGAAGGCTATGGCTTGCTAAACTGAGCATGATTCATGAAATTAAATTCGCATATGGTCCAGGCAAAGGCGAGCCAGGGCCTGTCGATGATTGGGCAAATCAAGAGAAAAAATCGAGTTCAATCAAAACCGAAGAACCCGCAAAAATTGAGTTTAATGACACGATGCCATTCGGCACAGGCTTAGACCCAGAAGAGTGGGCATGAAAGCAAATCCAACCATCGTCTAACTGACGCCTAAGGGACGCGGTTAAGTACTGGACTTGTATGGTTTAGTGTGCCACAGGTGATACTATGCGTCAAACAACCAAATCATTTACACTCGTCAGCTTAATGCTCCTTTCAGCATTCTCTGGATTAATCATTGGAACAGAAGAAGCAGAAGCTTCCCAAGTAGTCATTACAGAAGCAGTCCGTATTGTTGATGGAGGAACTGCATCCGACGCTCAAACAACAGTTGCATCTGACAGTGAAGGCAATGTTCACGTCGTATGGACACGTAACAATCAGCACCTGTATTACTCCATGTTATCGCCTCGTGGAGAGACACTTATTGACGCTACACAAATCACCAATCCTGGACTACACAAAGTCTGGCATCCAGACATGGTCATCGATGACACCGACCGAATCCATATTGTTTGGGCAGACAAGTCTGGCCAGTACAAGATCATGTACACTTCTCTAAACCCATACCTCGCTCCTTTGGATGGCATGGCTGCTGAAGACGGCAGCATCTCTCAAATTGATGACACCATCCTCTCAATGCGTGCGCAGGACAGAGACTGGCCATCAATCGATGTTGACAGCCGTGGCAACCTGCACATCGCTTGGCAAGATTCCTATGACGAACTTCAAATGTTCTTCAACCAACCCCAAATCTACTACACAATGATTCAACCTGAATTTGCTGGCGGTAGCATCCTCACACTTTTTGAGGACACTCTCCTAACCCCTATCATCGGGCACAAAGGCCATCCTGACATCGTTGTTGATTCGAACGATCTTGTTCAGATTGCTTGGGACGACACCCGAGGGGGCAAGGTTGAACTTGTCTTCATCGTTGATACCTCTGGTTCAATGTACTCTGAATGGGCTGACGTTTGCACCGTTATTTACGGTGGAAACTTCGCCGCTGGCGGTTATTTCCAAGGATTAAAGCCTATGCTCGAAGAAGGGAATATGACTGTTTACGAGACTATCTATGGACTTGGTAACACGCTCCCAGGTGCTGCAAGCAGTGGTAACTGTGCTACGCACAACAAAAATGCTGGACCACGTACAACCGCTCTAGGTATTCAACCCGGCGACACCTCCGGTGGAATCCGAAAACTCCCTGGTACCGTATACAACGGAAACACATACTCCGGATACTCTGGAGAAGACTGGGGCCCTGGTACGAACTGGGCTTGCCTCTCCTGGAAGGATGCTCAAGGAAACGTTCCTGGCAATCCTCCAACTCAAGACGACCACAAGTGGAACCCGAACGCTACAAAGATAGCAATCCCAATTTCCGATGAAGGTCCTAAAGACGGAGACCCTGCACAACAAGCAGATGATACAACTTCAATTGAAGAGGCTCACGACAACTGTGTTGTTGCTGGCGTCGTCCCAGTAGGGATGTACGGTCAGACATACGGTGGAGCGACTGGAGTACAATCTCACTTCAAGGATTTATCACTCTGTCCAAACGGTATTCAAAGCACCGCTGCTCGAAACTGTCCTGCGAACACGATCCGTTCAACAAGCGCAGGCGGACAAGTCTACGAATTCCCATCAGGAACCGGTGGCGCAAGTTCAATGGCTCTTCTCGTAGAAGCAATGGTCTACATCTCAACAAACAACTCACGTGAAATCTACATGTCAGTTCTCGACCCATACGGCAAGATGGATAACGACCCAAGCTGGACTCCTGGTATTTCAGGAACTGTTGTCACGAATGGAGGCTATGCCGAAGACACTGGAAAGGGTTCAGAAGGACACCTTGTCGTTGTCAACGATACTCGTGTTACAATCGATGACGCTTACTCATTCCATCCATCTATCGGCGTGGACATGGAAGGCAACACACACATTGCTTGGATGGACGGCCGTGATTACGGATTCGAGAAGGACGTTAACTACGAAGTATACTACACCAAACTTCGCTTGCAAGGTGCTGGAGAATTCGACGGTCGCGATGATGGATTGTCCACATACGCTATCAAGAAGATCAACGACACACCAATTTCGAACGTTGAAACCTATGCTGGCCTACCACAAAATGCTCCATGGGGAGGAAACTCTGTATTCCCCTCACTCTTGACCGATGATCAAAATCAGATCCACATTGCATGGGTTGATTCAGGAAATACATCTGCAGGTGAGGAGATTCAGTACGTACGTCTTAACCATACCAATCTCGAAGGCGACGGACTAACTGCGCTCGATCCATGGGAAATAGTACCAATTACGAAATGGTCTTCGAACAAACTTGGGCCAAATTCGGGATACAAGCCGAGCATTGGAATGCCGCCAGCTTTCTCAAACGATCTTGGAAGTGGAGCTCACGTTGCATGGTCTGATACAAATAAGTGCAACGATCAAGCCAACAACAACCGATTTACCATCTGTTATTCACACGTTCTTACAGGACAGGTTGATGTTGAATTCGAAGTTGGAGAAACGTTCTATCACGTGATTGAACCTGGGGAGCAAACCATCTACAATTTGTCAATGAATAACTCGACACCAGGTCCGAAAGATTTGGTTGCAGACACATACGGCCTCAATATTACTGGCGTGCCTACTAACTGGACGGCAAACCTGTTCTTTGCTGAGAACCACACCGCAATCTTCCCTGATACTGCAATCTTCCTCGAAGGCGGCGAATCTATTCGCTTTTACCTCCGTGTTCGAGCACCGTCAATCTATCAAGCGAATGCAGACGAACTCGCCGAAATACGAGTGGACGCAAAGTCCTACAAAGACCCAGCCATTCAGTCCGAAATAACGACACTAACACTCATGGATGTTGTTCACGGAATTGACTTGGATACTTCGCATAGCGTAGCTGACGTAGAGCAAGGACAAACCGCAATCTTCTCGATTACGATTACCAACACGGGTAACGTTGCAGACACATTCCTCTTCTGGGATCCTCAAACGCTTGAAGGAAGACAAGAATGGCTTCTACCATTCGCATGGGACGTCAATTTCCCAATGAGCGTACAACTTGATCCTCAACAGACTGTTACAAAGAACCTTGAAATCAGTGTCCCAACATCTGAAGATCCGGGGGCGTTCGTCATATTGCTCAAAGGATGGTCTGCCGGAGAACCGATTAAGTCTGTGGAAAAAGGAACGTATGATATCCTCGAATTAGGTGTCTTCGTATCGATTCGCTCTTCAAACAATATCATGATGTGGGAAAATGATACATCTGCTCGTGTAACACCTGCTAAGTACACGTTGAACCAAGAATCAAATTGTCACACATTTGAGATTGATGTGCAAAAGAATTTTGATTCAGGCGATCTTGTATTCTCTACGCCAGGTACAACAGAAAATGAAGATAACTGGACTATTGAAGTCATCTTCCCTACTGGATTGCCGCTCAATCCAGACGGTGTTTCACGAACGTGGAATATCCTTAGCGGGGACGAATCAAGGACTCACGAAGTCAAGGTCAAGATTTGCGCACCGGATGATTCAATTGCTGGTCTAGGAAAGGCAGTGACAATTAAGGCAAATCTGAAAGGATATCCTAAGATCTCCGCTTCTAAGATTCTTCAAGTCGATATCATCCACGTGTACAAGCTCGATACGAGCATAGATTTGGGAGAAAACCCCGATATGCTGGTCAACCCTGGAGACACGATTACTCTACCAACAACTGTCACAAACGAAGGAAATGGACCAGACCGCTTTGATTACACACTCGCTCGAGTTACAGACTCTGCAGGCGTTGATGTCATCTGGGACATCGAGATACCAAGAAAATCACTCGAGGAACTCGACGTAGATTCTGAACAACTCTTCGATGTTTTGTTGAACATCCCTCAGCAAGTTCCTGCAGGCGAATACACCATTGTGTTCAACACTTACTCTGAACAATCTTACACAGATGCTTCAGGTCGCATGACACGACTACGCGATGTTTCAACACTGCAAGTTACTGTTAACGAATTCTATGATATGCAAATCTCAATGGATCCAACAGTTGAGAATGATGTCAAGACCTCTGCACCAGGTCGTATTGTCAGATTTGTAGTCAATATCACCAACGCAGGTAACGTTCCAGACGTTCCTTCATTGGATAACCACACTTCGACCCGAACAGGAAACGATCTTGTATGGACTGAAACCCCAGGCATGGGAACTCTTGATGGATGGAGCGTTTCTTGGAAGATTCTACGACAGGTAGGACTAGATTTGGAAAGCGAGGAAGACTGCGTTGTTACACAATCGACAGCAAGTCCGTTCCCAGAAGACAGTTGTGTTTATCTCGAAGATATCAATGAATGGAGACTTCCTGAGATGGCTCCTTACGAAACCTACACCATGGTTGCTATCGTTTCAATCGACCCAGGCGCACAACTCCTAACTCGAAGCCTTGGACTGAAGGTCGTATCAATGATGGGCGGTATGGAAGACGGTGGAGATCACGATGATAGCGCTGCATGGGACGGAGATAGTCTCGATTCTAATGAGAAAATCATTACAGTCAGTCTCCGTGCTCCTGACCTAGAAGTTGTATCTGCAACCACAGACAAGGACTCCGCTGACGTAGGCGACTCCATCCCAATCCGAATTGAGATTGCAAACACAGGAAACGTCCATGCAACCAACATCGAAGTAATTCTTTGTGAATACGACGATGATGATATGAAGGATACAATCCGCAAGAACAACAACATGTGCGATGAAGACAGCATTGTCATGCGACAAGAAATTGGAGCAATCGACAAGCCTGATGATTCAATGAAAGATGGTCGCGTCGTTGAGCTGTACATGCTTTACCCAGTATCTGCTGGTACCAAGAATGTCTACGTAGTCGTCGATCCTGGTAACGACATCGTCGAGGCGAGCGAAGGAAACAACGTAATGCGTATTTCAGACGAACTCGGTTCTTCAAACCCGTTCTTGGATGTAGCAGGTGAAGTTGCTGGAAAGGTTGCGCTTCCAACCATGATTGTTCTTCTAACATTCTCTCTCTTCGGTGTTCTTTACCTTGTAGGAAAGGGACGCAGAGCAGATGTAAAGGACCGAATTGCAGAACAGTCTTCATTGATGTCTGTACTCGGCTCAGAAGATTCTGATTGAAGCTTAACCAAGCCACCAGCGTAGGTTGGGGTTGTCGTCGATGGCGACAACTTCTCCAGACCTGTCAGAGCGTTGTCTCTCAACCAGTTCTCGTACACGAGTCATAACGGCTGTGATGTCTTGTTCTGAAAGTTGCAATTCTTTCGCCATGAGGCCAAGATCTGGTTGAATCTTCGGAGTTTCGATGAGTGCGTGAACCATTGTTCGTTGTGAGTAGTTTTCAAAATCCGAATCTACTGCAGCAGAAATACGCCCGCGAATTTGTTGATGTAATGCAATCAGAGCATCTCTTTGACGATCAAGTGTTTCGAGTTGTTCATTGAGTTGATCAAGATGCATTACGCCTTCAGTAACACTGATTTTTTTGCGCCCACTTACTTGTTCTGCAATAGGTACGACAGTTGAGGGGAGTTTGGAACTTAATCGCAGAGGTCCACCCGATGGAAGTTTCCTCTTCTCTATTTTGAAGAGGTCTGGGCCTAAGTCAATCCGAAGGGAGAATGCTTCCTGAACTCGAAAGATTGTTCTCGGAGGCCCACCTTTCTCGCTTGCAACCTGCATTTTTTCAACAAAACCACCGTTTTCTAACTCTCTTAAGTTCTTCATGATCGCCTGTTGACTAATTCCAATGAGTTCAGCCAACTGCATTGGATAATGAGGTTCTCGAACAAGGCGCTCGAGAATTAAGCGACGGGTCTTATTCTGAAGAAGATTCAACGTCTTATCGAGGTCACCCATACTACTCAACCTGTAGTTACGTAGAGCTCCCCTCATTTGAACTCGTCGAAAAAATCCGGGGAGAAATCAATCTTCGTCCCATGATTGCCAATCTTGGTTCTCAGCTTTAGGTATCTTACGACTTGGTTTTTCTACTGGAAGCGGGGCTTGTTTAGTAGGGGCTGAAACGGAACTTCCTGGAGAAGTAGGAAATGGATCTGGAACGGTTTCTTCCTCAGGAGTAGATGCGGCTTCGACATCCCCTCTCATTAGCGCATAGACTTGTTCGGTAGTCAGCATACTTCCTGCTGCAACATGTTGCTGCCCTCCCATTTGCCCCTGAGCGTTCGAATTTTTCGGACCTACATATTCTCCAGTTCTAATATCGAAATCCAACCCTTCACTGGTATCATTTCGTTGCTGGTTGAGTTGTGACTGAATGTTGTCTGGGGTATAATCCGTTAACGGCATGAGGTTACCATCAGGTCCCACGACAACCATAACGTTCTTCTTTCGATTTTGTGAGAACGCTAAGAGCACCCCGGATAACGGGAGCAGAAGAATTCCGAGACAACACAGAAATCCTCCTGTAAGTAATGATGTTGAAGAAAGAACACCCTCTTCCATACTATCGATGGATGTTAACCAAATCGTTTCGTTCCCACAATCGCCTTCACATTCAACTTGGAGAATGTAATCGCCTTTGCTTGAAACAACCCACGTACCAAGTGTTTCAAATTCTTGACCGTCACTTGCCATTGCTTGCCAATCGAGTTTACATTTTGATTCTGTTAGGGGGTCTCCAATTACCGAACCATCGAGTTCTGAAAGTGTAACATTACCATCGAATCCTATGCCATATGCTCGATAGCAACCAGCATCGTCAATTTCAACGAGAGTTTGTCCTTCATTCTGCGTTTTAAGAACAGAGACGTTGTTATCCCGAGGATCAAGAATCGCATCCATTGTATCCATTTGAGAAAGGAGCAGAACACTGCCAATAACCAAACTGACCAATGCTGCAATCAAGATTCGGAAGGGCCATCGGCTCTTCTGTTGCTGCTCCATATCCATGTCGAAGAATCACTCCTCAAAGAAGGCTCGCTTTGCGAAATCAGTTCAAACCGAGTTCTGCTAACTTTTCAGGAAGATATGTGTCGGTTACGAAATCGAGACCGTATTTTGCCAATGATTGCTGTTCAGCCTTCTTTCCGATTTCAAGCATCATGTTGATCTGTTCCTGCCACCACCCATCTGCAAATCGAGGGTCTGTCAATTCAGCATTCAATGCTTCAATATCCTTCTTTGAAAGGTCATCGCTTGGTAGATCATAAGCGAGAATATCGTCAGCTGTAATCCCAAGATATGTCGATGAAGGTGTAGCTAGATACTCTGATATGTGCGCAGTCTTAATCGCACCATAAGCGATTGATGCAAAGATTCTGAACGACCATGGGTCACCGTCAAGGAAGACGACTACAGGCAGATCCCATTCTTCACTCATTCTTTTCATAATTCTTCGAGTTGAACGAGCAGGCTGTCCTTTCAAGTGGAGTAAAGCACAATCGAAATCCTCATCAAATCCATTTTCAACCAGTCGATCAAACATACCACCAGTCTCAATTGCCATGATGAATTTAACATCGTGTTCTAGGAATTCTATTTTCTCTTTCTCGACGTTGTATGGGACGCCATACCCGCTGTCTCCAACATCGTCTCTTGCATTGATACGCATCCATTGCCCCTTGCGGTTTCGTTCCCGTAGTGTAATGTTACCAATCATTCTGGAACCATCTTCTTCAGGACGTAGTTTGAAATCTTCTCTCAAACATTTTGTTACGATTTCTAAATCTTCGGCAAGGTTGTTACTCTCGTTTTGAGATTGGAATTTTCCAAGACCCCATCCTTCCGAAATATAGTACATTTCACGAAGAGTGGATGATTTGCCATCATTGATCATACCTTCAATGAATTCAATAACGTGCAAGGCTCGTAGCAATTGCTTTGCAGAACCAAGGCTTGTAGCATCCCTAATAGTCTGCTTTTTTCCATATTTGTAAACCCCTAGTTTGGGATCGAATCCAATGTTGTTTTTCGTTCGCACAGGCAGTGTCATGGTCGGAGGATCGCCCTTGACAATACGGTCATACATTTCACGGACAACACCGTGTAGAGCTACTTTTGTTTCTTCAACAGATTTGCGTACAGCTACCATCAGTAATCACCTCCAAACAGAGTTGTTTGTTTCGTTTCTCCTGAATCAGCTTCTGAAGCATCTTGTGTTTCAACCGGATTCTCAGCGTGTGAAACAACTTCTTCCTGAGGCGGGGGTGTTTGTTCCTCTTCAGTTGAATCAGTAACACTTTCTTTGGCAAGATTCTCTTGCTCAATGAATGCTTCTTCCTGTCTGCGTATCTCTTCAAGGAGCTTTTCATCCATCTTCGTTGCACCAATGACCTCTTGTGAACCTCTGTAGAAGACATCGGTTTCATTCCAGTCTCCTTTTTCAATATCATCAAGACTGTACGTAATTACAGTTTGAACACCAGGTTGTAGAGTCTCGAGTTTCCATGCCCACACCCCAGTTGCTTCCTTACGTCCACCGAGTTCATTGCCGATCATCTTTCCGCCTTGCTTTTCAGGCCAAGTGACGAGTATGGTGTAGGAACGCGCTCTTGATGTATAGTTGTACAGAATAATGTTAACATCCGTTTGCTTTGTTTCTTTATTCCAAGTTGTGGTTGTTTCAGCAATTACAGCCGACATGATTTTCGTAATTGAGGCGGATAAATCAGGTACTGGGAGTTGAAGTAAGGACGCGGACTTTTCTGCAATTGCAGGGATAATGTCGTTGATTAGTTCGAATTTCTCACGCGTCTTCCCCATCTTTTTCTTCTTCTCAAGATGCTTTCTCAAGCCGCGACCCATTTCCAACATCGCCTTTCGACCTTCTTCCATCACCATCTCATTATCAGAGAGTGCTTCCTTTGCTTCAGAAGTGAACTGAACGTTTGTACTGGCAAGATGAACAAGGATAGCCGCAGGGCCCTTAGGAACACCTCTTCCACCAGCCTGGTCAAGACCATACTGTCTCCAATCTACGCTTTCAATAGTCTTGGTTAACAAACAACCACCTTGTTGATACATCAATGGAACACGATTTGCAAATCGTAGAATTTCAACAGGCTTGTCAGCAGCCATGCCCTCTCCGAAGATTAGGCCCACTTCAATTTGGAATGGATTTCCTTGAGTAACATTTGGCGCTCTTGTCATAGTGGTTACGAACTTCGAGTCGATTGTTTTCGAAAGCCCTTTCTTAATGAGTAATTCTTCGATAGGAGAGAGACAGGACGTTGGAGGATTCAGTAATTTAACAGCCTTACCGCGTAGCGTTCGCTCTCCTTGAAATGCTTCGAGCAGTGCTCTAATTTGTTCTGCCTTGAGAGATTTTGGTTTCAACTTCTCTTCCAATTCAGCAACTTCACACAACTCCTTAGCGGCTCTTCCCGAAACTCCCGAAAAATTTCGCCGTAGGAATGTTGTCATTCTTGATTCAGAAGATTCACCACACAATCGTTGGAGTTGTCCAAGTTCGATGCCGTTCGGATGGGGTTTAATCGCTTCAACACGACCTGGTAATTTCTCAGTAACACGTGGCCAGTGATGCTTCTGCCCTTCAGGATCGATGAAAATAATATCTGCATGAGGATTGACAATACTTGTCATGCGAAGATATTGCCAGACGGACTTACGTCCTTTCTGATACTTCGCTTTCATCGTGGTTCGAATTCTCAAACCGTGGACTTTGTCTCCCCAATCAATTCGATCTTGATTGGATTTCACAGCCTTGTTCTTACGCGTATCAAGTCCGATATCAACAGCAACGGCGGTTGCTTCTGTCGCAATTTTCGATTCAACGTGCGTAGGATAGCCTGTCGTTAACTGAGAATACATGACTACGCCAGTAATTCCGATACCCTGCTGGCCGCGTGACTGGCGAATTGCGTGAAATCGTGAACCAAACAGGAGTTGTCCAAACACTTTCTCGATGCTTTTACGAGGAATACCAGGGCCATTATCCTCTACATCGAGTTGAAGAATATCCTTTTTATTGTCAATTTTTGTAATTTGAACGATGATATCGGGAAGGATTCGAGCCTCTTCACAAGCGTCCAAAGCATTGTCCACGGCTTCCTTGACAGCGGTTATGAGTGCTCTTGTTAAGGTATCAAAACCGAGGAAATGTTTGTTCTTTTCAAAGAATTCTGAAATAGCGACTTGCTTTTGATTTGCTGCCATCTTTTCTGCAATGCTCATATTGACACATCCGCCTCAGGTCCTCCTCCGTCAAAGACTTCGGGCCAGCAGGCATTCCCATACTAATGACGAGGCTACTTGATGTTTCGGACAAATTTCAATCCATAATATCAGAAATTACAGATTATAGAATCTCTCAGTCAATGTCTTCTGTTGGGTTTATTGGATCGAGTACAGAATCAAATTCTTGTTGAATTACTTCATCTTCTAGTCTCTCTAGACAAGGCCTCATCCAATATCGCCATCCAAGCCCAGCAAAAATGATTGCAGTTGCCACGTCCCAGATGTAATGCTGCTTTACGATCATAGTCGAAGCCACCAAGAGGAGCCAGGAGACTAACAAGATGGAGTGAAGAATCTTCATTCGAGTCGCCTCAGGAGGAAACCAGTACCGTAACACAAACACAACCTGCATGCTTTGAACGATGTGCAGTGATGGCCAAGAATTCCAAGGCGTATCAACAGTATGCATCATGACAAAAAGCGGTTCCCAAACAGTACCTTTTGTATCGACGACGAGATGACGCAGATCGATTTCAACTGGAAATAAAAAGAAAATAAGGAAAACAATCCAACAAGAAATGAGCATCATTTGATGGAAAATAACGTTCTGCCTCCACATTGTTTCGTTCTTACTTCCCAGCCAAGCAGCAGCTGGATAATAGAGGTATAGTGTAAGATATGGAATGATCATCCATGCCCAAAAAACCATGTCGATATCGTATTGAGTTGATGGATTAAACGCTGCCCAATCTCGTAAAGAAGTCAGATGGTTGATTATCGCATATGGAATTGCTGCAAAGAGAATCATTGCCCCAACAAGCGCATAAGAAACGCGCCTTCCGTTCATACTTGAACGATTTTGCCAATGAGAGCGCCAAATCTTCCAAGGACGAGACCCCCATGTCAAGGACATTGTTTGTGGTTAGATACCAGAGGCTGTAAATTTTCTGTAATATGGCACGATAATCAATCGACTATTTCATGCCCAATGAAAAGCAAAACGACGGCTATAATCGAAAGACTTCGATTCAAATGCAAGAGTCTTGCACCACGCCTAAACTCTCGCGGTGGCCACTTCCATCGCATCATCCAGCCAGTAAAAACAACAATCCAAAGTCCCGCCATAGCTGTCCAAAGTGTCCAATGCCACTCCAACACAATGCCGTGTATTGTTCCTATAATCACAGTAAAAAGACCTAACCAATAATGTAAGGTCATGAATCGTTTGTTAAACACTCCAAGTTTCCGCTTGAATTGCTTTTTTTCTTTGTTGAACAGTTCGGGGCCATTCTTTCTGAGCCAAAAGAAAGATGGCTTCCATACGATGATGAGTAGCGAACCGATAAGCAGGAAGTAAGCCACTTCTCCTAAATCATCACCTTCAATTCCAAGGATCGTTTCATCATCGTCGTTGTCATCATCGTCATCATCACCGGACGCGGTTGGCAGCAGGCATATGACGAAGAGAAATAGAAACAACTGTTTCCATTTCAAGTGGCCAAGATGTTTCAAATTTAAACCCCGGATTGTCTGTATAAATCACTCAGTAAAATTACCTATAATGCTTGAAGTTCCCATGAACTTATTTGGCCAGTAAACGCACTCATTGCTACGGTTAGTGGGCTTGCGAGGTATAATTTTCCTGGACCAGACCGGCCTTGGAAATTGCGATTGATTGCTGAAACTGTGACTTGGTCTGGAGTGATAGAAACACCTGGGCCAGCCCCGATGCAAGCACCACAACCAGGATCGATGAGGTTGACTCCAACATCGAGGAAAAGCTGATGCCATCCCTTTGCAACTGCAACATCTTTGACAACTCCAGAGCCATATTGGATGTAGAATTCAACACCATCACGAACGGTGAGTCCCGAATCCTTCGCAGCTTGGCAGACTTGAGCATAGTATGCGATATCGTCTATTTTTCCAGCAGTACAAGATCCTCCGTAAGCAATATCGATTGATATATCTCCAAGTTCATCGATGTATGCTCCATTTGTTGGATCACTTGGAATTCCTTCATCCGGGTTACCTGGGTGTGCAACCATTGGTCGTATCGATGAGAGGTCAATGTGATGGACTCCGCCGTGATATACCGCTCCTTCATCAGGTGCCACAGCGCGTTGTCTCTGTTGAATCATATTGAGGTGAGGCATTTGCATTTCCATCCAATTGAACAGAACATCATCTGCTTCACAGATACCAGTTCTAGCCGAGCATTCAGTAGCCATGTTACACAATGTTGCTCGCTCGTCCGCAGAGAGTGATTCTAGCCCAGGTCCACCAAATTCCATTGAACGATTTAGTGTCAATTCCTTACGGGCATGATCGGCGAGAATGAAGAGGATAACGTCCTTAGCAGTACTTCCTTCAGAAAGGGAACCAGAAAGTTCGAATCGTATTGATTCTGGAACTTTGACGAATGTAAAGCCGGCAGATACCAAGTTTGCATATTCTGTTGCTCCAACCCCCCAAGTCAACGCATTTGATGCGCCACCCATACAGGTGTGGGAATCTGTGGCTTGGATGAAATCGGAGACCTCAATGAATTCTTCACGAGCGACTTGATGACAAATTCCAGGAGACACACCATCCACAGCAGAGTAATCACGAACACCCGTATGAACTTGGAATTCGTTTTGCAATCTCCTCAAGGTTTCGACCTTATCCATGAATGGAACAAATTTTGGATTGTGATGTGCATACAGAAGGTGGTCCTCAAAGACTCCGAATTTCTTCGGGTTTGTGAGTTGGTATTCATCACCATACGTTTCCTGAAGGAACGTGTGTACCTGAGCTGTGGTAAATTCATGTGAATAACCGCCTTGAACTTGAGCAATAACTGGATCGTCGGGTTGGACGCACGCACCCTCTGGTTGCCCAACGAGGTTTCGAGCAATTATTTTCTCAGCCATAGTCATTGGTCGCGATTCACTGGATAGTTCAGGCAAAGAGAGGCTACCATCCTTCAGTTGCTTTGAGAATTCAAACAAGCCACCTGCCTCAAGAATAAGCGCTGTAACATCGTCGTATTGTTCGGTAAATTCCTTCAGTTGAAGGGTTTCACCGTTTTGCAATCGCTTGAGCATTTCGTGGTTGCCCATTAATTGACCAAGATTGATGTTGTTCCGTTCGTGTATCGGTGCGAAGGACGCAGCAATCACAAGACGAATACCTGCCCAACGCTCACACTGAGCAGCAGTTTCCCGACTCGAACCTGTTCCTTTACGCTGACCCGATACGATGACTTCGAATCCACCATCGATCAATGCATTTTCGTTGAATACGCGGATGCCATTTTGCATGAGGCCTGCATATGCATTTTTTGCAATCATGGCAGGCTCGTGATCGAAACAGACCCAAGCGGGTGTCATCACATCTGTGTTGATATCGTCAAGAAGGTCTTCGACATCCAAATCCTCCATACGAAGGTCAAGTCCTTCATACAACTGTTTTCGAATAAGGTCGAGGTCCTTGGTAAGGAAAAGAACCCTTTTTCCGGCCGTTAGAGAAACTTCACTTGCCATCCCTGCCATGCACATCCCCGATTCTTCTCACAAGGCTTTGGTGTTTAACCAGTTCGTTGCATGCGCCTCTAAAATGAAAGGCTGTCATAGGGGAAGGTTTAAAAGAGGCATGCCAATCGTTAAAATAACTGTTTCTAAATCTACATACGAGGTGGATAATTATGGATGATCAGCAAGTTGAAGATATTGTAAAGTGCCCTGAATGTGGCAGCCGAAGCCTAACGCGAGACGAAACCCGTGGTGAAGTAACCTGTGACGACTGTGGTCTTGTACTCGAAGACAACGTCATCGATCAAGGTGCAGAATGGCGTGTTTTCTCTCCAGAACAAGGAGACCAAAGAGCACGTACCGGTGCACCAATGACCGTTATGCTCCACGACAAAGGTCTGTCTACAGACATCGACTGGCAAAACAAGGATTACTCTGGAAAGACCATCAATTCCCGCTACCGTTCTCAATTCTATCGAATGCGTAAGTGGCAAAAGCGAAGCCGTGTAAGTAACGCAACAGAGCGAAATCTTGCAATGGCTCTTGCTGAGCTTGACCGAATGGCAAGCCGCCTCGAACTTCCTAAGACGGTTCGTGAAGCAGCAGCTGTCAACTACAAGAAAGCAGTCGATAAGAGACTCATTCGTGGAAGATCAATCGAAGGAGTCGCTGCAGCATCGCTCTATGCAGCGTGCAGACAATGTGGTGTTCCAAGAACACTCGATGAAATTGGACAAGCATCTCGAACTGGCCGTAAAGAAATCGGCCGCACCTACCGTTTCATGGTTCGTGAACTCAAAATGAAGATTATGCCAACCGGCCCTGAAGACTACATTTCGAGATTCTGTTCTGGACTCGGTCTTGATTCTGAAGTCGAAGCAAAGGCCTACGAATTAATCAAGGCTGCTCAAGAAAAGGAATTGACCAGCGGTCGTGGACCAACAGGTATTGCAGCGTCAATCATCTACATCGCTTCTGTTCTCTGTGGAAAGCGCAGAACTCAACGTGAAGTTGCTGAAGTTGCTGGTGTTACTGAAGTTACGATTCGAAACCGATACAAGGAATTGATTCAGAACTTGAACATTGAACTTGATATCTGATCATAAGAGGATTCTCGATGAGTAAGAGTCGGGACACCATTGCGAAAGCCACATTCGAAGTGGTTGCAACGCAAATGGTCGAAGCATTGGAACGTGGAACAATCAGTTGGCCACTTCCCAGCCCACCAATTACAGACCCAGATTTCCCTGTGCGAATGCCTGAGCGAGATCAGGACCTTATCTCACAAGGGTTATCGATGCTCCACGCTGATGTCGGAATGTTCGATCGCCATTTAGTAACAATTGTTGATTTGATCGTCCCTCATCGAATGAATTTGAGCGATGATCCTTTTGAAATTCATCAAAAGTGGCTTGGTCGTCGCACGAATGATGTTTCACAACGAATGTTGTTCTCTATTGCCACCGATTGGCTTGCACAAGCCTTTGACACATCAGCCCCCAATACTGACCGTTGGTGGCTTGCAATTGCTCTTATCAACGGATTAGCAACTGTTCCTTATGGCCAACCAATACATCAAGGCTATCACCTGGTTGAATCCATAGCGCTCGCTGAACGACCAGGGACTTGGCACACACAGCCAGAAGATGGGCCTCAAAACCTGGGCTGGAATCCTCATGCAGTCGTTCCCAGAACGACTTCTGTCATCGCTCACGATGCTGGAGTTAACGCTGCAAAGTGGCTTCTAGATCAACTCGAGAACGGCGTATTAGAACGCAGATTGCTTTTGATGGAATGGGTTCGATTACTCTTGGAGAGACCAGCACTTATCGAACCACTCGGCTTATTTGAACTTCTAGAACGGAGAGCAAGTGATGAGCATGAAGAAGTCGCTTCAAAGGTCGTCATGTGTCTTGCAAGATTGGTTGAGAATGATCAAGAGCGCGGGCTTGCGATTGCAAAAATCCTTCATGAAAGAAAAGAACTTCTTCTTCGACGTTCGATGGCTGATGTCTTAACCCGTTTGTTTAGAAGAGTTGGCTGGGATGCGGTTCCATTCCTTGATTCCATGCTTCAGGATGAAGACGAAAGCGTTCTTGCTGCATCATCTGCAACAGTTGGGGATTTGAAATTCCTCGATGAAAATGTCTGGGCAGATCGCTTGCAAGAACTGCATAATCATCATGCTGCGATTGTTCGAAGAAATGTTGTCATCAGCCTACGAGATTACGTTGAAAGATTCCCTGGAGATGAACGGAACCTCATTCCCTCTCTGTGGAATGATGGAGACGAGGTAGTTCAAATTCGTCTTCGAGAATTATTAATGCGAATGGATGAGATTGATCCTGTGCGTTTATCGAAGCATATCCCATTGCTAAGAGAAAATCGATTACAAGCGTTGTGGGATTCGATGGATGCTCGCCGTGACGATCGTAGTAATCTTTGGAAAACGTGGTTAGCAGGGAAGGGCGAAGTTCCTGATCCAATCGAAGTTTTGTCCGATATACACGTCAGTTCAGGTGAAGAACCAACAGAGTTGCCAGACCTCAATGATGCATTGGATATGCTTGACGATACACTCGGTTATCTCGATTAGTGTTTTCACAATGGGGCGACATCCTCTTATGTCTGCCAATATACAGGTAAACATGAACCTGAAAATTTGGTATGTCTCCTTCCTCTTAGTCGTGATGCTACCGGTCGGAACAGCTTCCGAAGAGACAGATTCTACGTTAGAAGCCAGAAATATCGAGGCTCAATTTTTACCAGATTTGGAAACATCTTACTTGACATGGAGAAACATCGATTCGACAGATGGCCAATTGCTCGATGATTTGAAGATGGCAACATACGAAGTCCATCGTTCTTCATCACCGTTCCAGCCAGGCTTTCAACGTGAATTGACGATGATTGCATCAGATATTCCAGCCTGTTATTCCACCGAATCGAACGAAGAATGCGCAGGAAAACTTCACGTTTTACAATATGACCCTCCTCCTGGGCGCACTGGCCAGCAAGTGTATTATGCCGTTGTGACAGTTCTTCGCGATGGAACAATTACAGATTCAGTAAATATGGGATTATCACAAACACTCCCCGGCCATAGAGAGGATACTGCCCCAATCCAAGCACCACAAGAATTCACGGCAGAGTATGATGCTTCCAATCAAACGACGCACTTCTCATGGCGCCCTAATTGTGCAGATTCAAATTATAATTATGTCTTGTACGAACATAATCAACCAGCCACAAAATCAACTTGGGATGATATGGAAAAGACGATTACAACCGATTCAATTCCTCGAAACGCTTCTGACTATGAATTGGAATGGACAAACGATTCTATTGAGAGATCTGTGTATTACACACTGACATGTCTCTATCCTCCGTACTGTGTTGATGAAGCATGTTATCCTGCATCAGAGGACACCCGCTTCCATGGCGATAATACGCTTCTTTCCCCAATAGTCGAGGATAATCAAGTTCCGGTTTACTCAGGAACTCTTCTTGCCGAACATGATTCTTCTGATTCAAATACGGTCCTTCGGTGGACCAAAGTAACTGATAAGGACGTATCGTCTATTCGAATTTATCATTCCACGGATTCTATCCTATCTGTCATGCAACAAAACGTAACAATTCTTGCAGAATTGCCTGCAGATTCGATTGAATTCGTTCATCAATTACCTTCCGATTGGATGGCAACATCGTATTACGCCATAGGTCTGATTGATAGTTCGGGCAATGTACAAACAGATAATTTCGAAGTCTTGGGAAAGGTTGGGCCAATTCTAGAGCGAATGCTTCCGATTTCAATTACTTCTCTGGATGTTGAAGTTGAAAATGCAACATCACTTCGCCTCTCATGGGACGTTCACCCCCTCTTCACATCAGGCGACGCTATCTTGTGGAAATCATCCCTTACAACACCTGATCTTTCAGTAGAATGGACAGAAGTCACGAGGCTCAATCCTTCTGATGGTGAGTTGCATTATTCTGTTGATGAACTTGAACGATCATGGTACGCCCTGACCTTAGAGGGAACATGGGGCGATTCGAGCTCCACTCATATCGATGATAGAATTGAAGCAAATACCAATGCGTTCTATCTTCTTCCACAATTTGAAGCAACAGATGAGACGAGCCATGAAGGTACGACTGAAGAAGAGAAAATAGAGTTGCCTTTATTTGAAATCGTATTGATAGAACCAGATCAGGCCATTAAAAATGGAGACTGGGTAACGCTTTCCTCTCAAACAAATTCAACACATGAGTTTTCCTTCACGTCTGCACAAAATGACTCCACATTTCGGTGGACTAATGCGTTAAATGATGATCCATTCTGGTATGGTGCCACATTCTCAGATGGAATTTGGACGATGGACGTAGAATATCCAGTGAAATTAATTCATATTGAATCAACAAACGCAAATGGAGAAATTGATATTGTCCGTGTAGGCATAGATTGGAATAATGTTGAATCGACACAACCCGATGATGTTGAAGATCAAAACACAATTGATGACAAGAAATCTTCTTCGGAAGAGCAGGCGGTATCGCCACTTCTTCTTGGCGCCATCCTACTTATGGCAGCCTACATCATATTCCTTCAGGTTCAAAGGAAGCCAGAAAAGCAATTCTCCCAAGAAGAAGAGTGATTATTCCTCTTCTCTCAATGGTCCCTGAGTGACGAGATATGCATACATTCCTGCAAAAGCAGTAAGCAAACCAATCAATGCTAGGATGAGAGGGGCTGGGACTGGTAATACGTCTCCAGCCGAAGTGTTTCCAAAGAACCAAGATAAGAAGAGGAAGCCAAATCCTACCAAGAGAACATATTTCCAAGACGTTTCTGGATTCTTCCATTTTGCGACTGCAGGAACAACTCCAGATTTTTCAAAGGTTTGTTCATACCAGAAGAGGTAGATCAGAATAAGTCCAAAAAGACCACTCATGCCTCTTGAAAATGAAGCATCAAGCCAAGGGCCAGCAGGCAAGAACTCGAAGAATGAGAACGATAGAAGCAAACAACCTGTCGCTAAGAGCAGATGCTTACGTTCCACAGCCATGAACCCTCGACGAAGAACACGCTTGATAGCCTGTCGCTCTCAAGCCTGTACATGGGCAGAGTTCTGGATGCTGTCATCGTGGCCGCAGGAATGGGTACACGAATGTTGCCGGTAAGTGGCTTTGTGGCCAAAGAAATGCTCCCTCTTGTCGATGTCCCAGTCATGCATCATCTCATTCTTGAAGCACGTGCAGCGGGTTGTAATCGAATCCATATCATTACTTCACCATCAAAGGATTTCTCTCCCGTTCTCGATGATATGAACAAAAAATTCCCTTCATTTCCAAACGATAAATCCTTGCTTAACCCAATTGGTGATGCAGAATATTACATCCATTATCAGCACGAGCAACTGGGACTTGCCCACGCTATATCTATGGCCACATCATCGATTTCAGGGCCCTTTCTTGTTCTTCTCGGAGATAATATTCTCACACCCAATCATGCTGCATTATCATCATTTGAGCCTTCTCCGGTTTCGAAAGAGTTGGTTTCATTGCATCAAGAATCAGGATGTGCGTGTAGTTCCGTCTACGACGTTGGTATCGAAGCAGTACATCAGTATGGGATTGTTTCACTTGATGGCGATAGGGTTCAATCCATCGTGGAAAAACCGAACAAAGAAGACACACCATCCACCTTTGCCCTTTGTGGGCGTTACATCTTCACTGAGGATTTCTCAACCTTACTCGACCAGTATCCGGTCGAGGAGCACGGTGAACTGCAATCGATTGCAATTCTTGAACATTGGATGAAAGAAGGGACACTTCGCGCCCATGTCCTTGAATCAACGGTTTCTTGGTATGATTCTGGAATGCCTTTGGTTTGGTTAACATCTCAAATTGATCACGCATTACGCCGCCCTGAGTATGGGGATGAGTTAGCTGCATGGTTGAATCAGCGCTTGAATCAATCTTGACCAGGTTTCCAAAAGGTAAAGGGTTCTGGCCGCTCACGTCGCATTGCTCTCTTTGCAAGGTGATCTGCGCGCTCGTTCCAACGATGTCCCCTATGTGCTCGAACATGATCCCAGGACAAGCTTCTCATTGAGGCTACTTCGTTCCATAGTGTTTGTACACGTGCTGCGAGTTCACGATTTGCTTTTGCTTTCCAAGTTCCAGCTGCGATGTTTCCAGCGTACTGGCTATCAGCACGAATACGGACAGGATCATCATTTTCTTCGGTTAGAATCCACCGAAGCGCAGCAAAAAAACCTGAAAGTTCGGCAGTGTTATTTGACCCAACTTCGGCACCAATGAATTCTGCTTCTGATGCTGATGTAACGACTGGTCCGTGTAATTCAGTAACCACATCACCACTACCGCGGCCAAGCCCAGAATCTCCCAATATTACGACAACACCCCATCCAGCTGGAGTTTCGGAATCCACATTTTGGTTTCCGTCACAAGACCCATCGACGTACAGTGTAAGTCGGGTGGGTTCTGGCAATGTATTCACTCGCCGACCATACTGCGGTAATCATCAGCAGACATGAGTCCAGAAACAGCATCTGGGTTTGACAAGCGCATCTTAACAATCCAACCATCCCCGTATGGGCTAGAATTCATGAGTTCTGGAGCGTCTTCTAAATCAACGTTTACTGCAGTAAGTTCTCCTGCAAGCGGAGCGAAAATCGGTGATGCGGATTTAACGGATTCAACAATAGCGAATTCGCCCATGTTGTCAAGAACATCGCCTTCTTGTGGAAGTTCAATGTACACGATGTCAGTCAATGCATCCTGTGCGTGATCGGTAATTCCGATGGTTGCGATGTCTCCATCCATTCGAATCCATTCATGTTCTTTTGTGTAATATAACTCAGCGGGAATTTCACTCATAGTCTTACCATTCAATCCGATGCATAGGTAGGGTATGAATCAACCGCTTTTGCCTATTCAGATTCAGATAATTCGTTTGTGAGAACATTATGTTCTAACGATGCCCAAGCATCACCGATGTTCGCTTCTCGCTTCGTCTCAGTAACGTCATCATGGACCCTGTCAGTCATCTCTTCATCAGATTCATCTGGAAACTGAGACGTGAAACTGCCGTTGGTTAAACTAAGGCCAACCATGAGAACTCCAACGAAGAGAAAGAGCCACCCTAGGTCTAGCGAAGTCATTGAGAAGCGATCGTTTGAGAGTCCGATTGCAAAGACAAATACCAGGCATAATCCAGTTCCCAAGAGAAGTTGTTTGGCACGTTCTGCTGGCGTCATGGTGGTAACCAAGAGCGTCGTCTGTATGAATCCAACGCAATCAGTACGTCTCACGCATCAACTTGTGAATCTTGTACGGTAGAAGTGCTCTGTTAACAGGAGTTACTTCGAGAATACGGCCATCATCTCTTCGTCGAATATCTTGCAATAATGGATGCCGACTCTTTTTGTGAAGGGTTAGAAGCGTTGGTTTGTCGACTTCCAGTGCACTTCGTACAGCATTGACAAAGGCTTCAGATTCAACCGCAAACTTTCCGATCTCATCAATGACGATGACTTCACAATTCTCAATTGCGAATTCGATAGCAGGTACTGCAACCCTTTCCAATCCTTCTGTATCAAGGCCGTATCCAAGGACACGTAACCTTGAGTCTATTTCCTTGTGAGCGATTGTTGCTGTTTCACCCGTGACAATATTGCGAACGCTGTAGCCCATGCGTTCGCTTCCTTCAAGAATTGGCTCAGTGCAAATACCGCCAATAATCTCAGTATCTGTTCCAGAATTTCTTGCCGCAAGTTCACGTGTTCGCTCTTCTTTGAGCATGGACAGAACTTTTTCCATGACAGCGGATTTACCACTTCTTGGTAAACCAGTGATTCCAATCTTAGGATGAATGCCCATATGTGACTCTCCAATGATTGCTTACAGCGTTCTTTTGTGGGGGGGTTGGTTTAATAAAACATCGTATTGGTTGAATTCTGATTCGTCTGTTTATTTGATACTGTGAATACACCAACCATCATTCCATTGTGATTCCAGATACTTCTTTCACAGCATCTAATTGTAGAGGAAGCATTTCCAATTCGTAATTGTTTACGTTATTGTTTGCAGACCACGCTTTAGCCCAATCGTCAAGATCTCGTTGATTGAGTTGCTGACACATCCATTCCAGCGCATTTTCAAGGTTTCCTTTTGTTGCAGTAAGTCGATTGAGGATTGCTTGGTTCATCTCGATGTGGTTAACACTGTTTCCAAGGATACATCCCTTTGGGATAACAGCCCATCGAAGTCTTCGCTCTTGATGAGCGTTAACGATAGCTTGGCAGGCAAGTCGTGGGCCATAGGATTGGATTTCAGTTACTCCAGACCACATGGCAAGTTGGCGTTCATTTGCACGAGAGGGGATATCCTTACGGAATGCTGGATGTCGAATGTAGACTGAGCCATCGTCGTCTTCTGTGAAATGCACTCCACGAATGAATGGGCGTGAAGCTCTTGCCTTGTCCCAACTTGTGATGTTGCTTGAATGAGCGGTTTGGTCGATTTCACCTACGCGTACCTTGACAGTTTGTTCTTGGGTTGCAAGCCAGTGATCACGGTCACCAAGGCGAGGTAGTTCTGACATGTTGTCAAGGATTTTGAGGATGTGTTTTCGCTCAATCTGGTCACGAGGGAGTCTTGGAACAGCCCAAGTATTGCGAGCCCACTGAACCCAGCGTGTTACTGGCAGGCCAAAAGATGGCACACGAGAAGACAAACCAGTACCTGCTCTTCGTAGGTCAGAACGTGTTACAGGACCAATCACATTGAGTGTTTCAGTTCCATGAGGGGTTGAAGATATGCCCAATATTGCGACACCTTGTGTCATACCAGGGAAGAGAAGATTCGCTTCTTCGATTGCCCATACTTCTCTCCATGAATGCTTTTCTACCAGCAATTTTCTCAATGGATGAGAGGATTGTTCGCGAAGCAGACTGTCTGGAGCAACAACTCGCATCTGTCCAGCTTCGCTCAGGATTTGCATTCCACGTTCGATGAAAAGACGGTATAGGTTGACATTGCCTCTCATTGTTGAGAATCGTGGGCCATCGTCGTTCTTTAGATTACGGAGAGTTTCACTGAGGTCTTTTCTGCGCTGGGAACCATCTTCCATTCCTCTGAAACGGTCTTTAATTCGCAACCAAGGAGGATTTGCAATAATCAATCGAGGAGATTCAGCCCACGGCCAATCATGTTGTAGTGCATCAGAACAAACCACATTTCCTTCAAGAATTCGCTCAACATCTTCACGAGCAACCTTGCCTTCTTGTTCTTCGTCCATGGAAACGAGATCCAATCGTATTGATTCAAGCAAAAGACGTTTTTTTGTGGATTCAACAACGAGTGAATCGACATCGATTAATTGGAAGCCTTTGAACAAACGTAGCGTATCCTTTTTCTTGAGTTCTGCATCTTGTCCTTCGAACAATTCGCTGTGTTTTCGAAGCATACGGGCGTGGAAAATACCACCACCACACGACATGTCTGAGAATGGGAGAGGGATCCCACTGCTCGTTCTCTCGCCCCGTTCTACTGCTTCAAGAGCATCGCTATCGAGCGTAACTTCTTCTTCAGCAGGAGGGAAGTTGAGTTTCTTGATGTGCTTCTGGAAACCAGGGGGAAGGTCTGCAAGATGCATGTTTGTTGTTTGCTTCTTGACCTTTGGTTGAATCGTTGTTTCAAGCATTTCTGATGTGATAACAGAATCTGCAAGACGAGGAGGTGTCGGATGTGCTCCACGAGGAGAACGGCCGTCAGATTCAGCATCATGACGAGCGAGAAGATGGTCGAGAACATGTCCTGGGTCGGTCAGTAGATTTGCAGGAAGTGTTGGCCAATCTTCAGGTAACAAGGCAGCAATCGGTTGATAGGTTTTGAGGGATTCTTCCCACGCAGCCAGCCAAATATTGATTTGTTCTGCTCTGTCATTTAGACATCGATCTAATCTTGCATACCATCCGCTGACACCGTTCTGCATAGTCCGCCCCATTCAGTGGGTATTCAATCATGGTTTGAATGTGCCTGTCAAAATCATGAAACCATTCATTCTGGTGTGTTTTGCTTGAAAGCCGTTAAATTCAGAACACTGCTTGCACTTTGATGCCATTCCCATCCATTTGAAACCCAGTCGAAAATCTCTTTCAACTCATCATTTGATATTTCGGCCTTCTTTGCTATCTGCTTAAGAATTCTTACTTCACGCTTATCATAATCACCGTCAGCAGCGGCCAATAGAGCACCGTCTCTCAAGACAAAGCGTAAGGTTAGAACCTCTGCGTTTTTGAGTAGATTCGAAAGTCGATGCGTATCATGGAGTCCTTTTCGAATCGAAGTTCTTGCTTCAGGATGAACCATTGCACGACCCATTAACCCCTCGAGAACTTGTATTTCTTCTCGGACAAGTTCACCATCAGCTGCTGCGATTAGGACAAGCAAATCTGCGTAACGAGAGCGCTCACTCGCATCTAAATTAGCGACATCGTCGCAAAACATACGGATCAACCTTGTTGAAGTGTATTGAGTAATTCAATACCTTCATCCATCCATCGATAGCCTTTCTTTGCCCATTCAACAAGTTTTGGGATTGAGTCCTCAGCAAGCCCAAGGTGATCTGAAATGTCTTCAAGAACCTCAAGTTCATCATCATCAATAGCCCCATCTGCTGTTGCCATGAGCAAAGCATCACGCAAAGCGAGCGGTCCAGATTCAGGGCCGAGACCTTCGAGACATTCCTCAAGTGTTGGGGGGTTTTTCAACGCCCTACGAAGTTGGTCTCTTTGATTTGGTGAGAGGAGAGCAGTACCTATTCTTTGTTCAAACATTGCTAATTCGTCAACGGTAATTTCGTTGTCTACACGTGCCATGTATGCAAGGATTCGAGCGTAAGCAAATCGTTCTTCGCGAGGTAATTTATGCAGTGTGTCAGGTAGCATATGGCATACACCCGCGCTTCTCCATCAAGAACCTCTCGCCTTCACGGCGGAAAATATGGCTAAGTTTGAACGCCTATCTAGGTGCCAGAGCATTCTTGAAAGGTGTGAACAAGATAGCACTGCTATGCACCCGTCAGTGAATGTACTCGGAACTGAATTGCAAACGTGTTCGAACGAACCCAAGACGGGGTGGTATCGAGATGGTTGTTGTAATACGGATGAAAACGATCGAGGATCTCATACAGTGTGCTGCGTTGTCACCGATGCCTTCCTTGAATACGCTCGAGAACAAGGCAACGACCTCATTACCCCCGCTCCACAGTTTTCTTTCCCAGGACTGAAAGCAGGAGATTCATGGTGTGTTTGTGCTCGAACATGGCTTGCTGCAGTTAATGCTGGCAAAGGATGTCCGGTAGATCTCGAGGCTACTCATGAGGAAGCGCTTAGCATCATTTCACTCGAAATCTTAGAGACTCACGCAGTATAATCTTCTTCGGTTTTGTACTGGAATACGAGGAGTCGCATTATCGCCCAGATGATGATTCCCCACGCCAAGAGATTTGCCACACCAAGCCAACGCAAAGTTCCGCTCGGTTGCGTAGCGAATAATCCAATCGTGTATGTTGACCCAACCAAACTGAAAACGTATGCGCCAAATGATGCCCCGATTGTCCACTGAATTGATTTTCTATTATCGAATGTGAACCATCGATGAACAAAATGGGCCATAAATCCCGTTGCCCCCCATGCAACACCCCATGCGATTCGAATTCCAGTTGAGTCATCACTTAGAAACAAGCGAAGGAATTCCCAAAGAAGGAAAAACACGCCGCTATTGAATCCACCAGCAAGGCCAAATCTCTGGAGAGTGCCTCTTGGAACAAGGCGATTAAATGTAGAATCTGTATCCATTTTAATCATCATTGGTGATGACATCACTTGGTTTTCCAGTCAAGATTTGTCGAAGTCGTGCGTTGTCTTTTTGCATGGCGTCCATCCATTCGTACTTACAGCCAAGCTGGTCGGCTAATACACCGAGCGCAAGTGAATCCTTTGGTAGGCATTTTCCGCCAAAGCCTCTGTTTAATCCAAAGATAGGATCAAGATGGGAAGGGCCTATTGGTTGTGCTTGTTCTGATGTAATGATGTCTCGGATTGTATACCAGTCTTCCCCAAGCCCTTCACAAATATCGTACAGTTGATTTGCAAATGTGATTTTCATTGCATAGAATGTATTCTTTGTGTATTTGACAAGTTCAGCCTGTGTCGGAGTCACTTGAAACGTTTGATCACGGCGAAGAACACCGGCTTGTCTGTGTTGTTCAAAAACACGTTCAGCAACGTCTGAATGGTGCGTTCCACAAATCAGGATATCCTGATTTGCAAAATCTTCGAGACGGCGCCGCTCAACTAAGAATTCTGGAGAATATGCAATCTTTAGATTTGGGTATTCATCGTGGTATCGTTGCGTTGTTCCTGGAACAACAGTGCTTTTGATAACAGCAGTAAAACCGTCTGGAAGAGCATCAAGCGTTGCTTCAACGATACGCGTATCACAAGCCCCAGTTTCTGGATGAGGGGGCGTTGGAACAGCAATATAAGCAAAATCTACATTATCGGTTACAATCGATAGTTCAGTCCCTCGAGCAGGGTCGTGGACAAATAACTCATGGGCATCTGAAAAACAATGTTCGATAGCTCCACCAACCATCCCGGCGCCAATTATTCCAATCTTCATATGTTTCACCGTTTCCTGTGTGGATTGGGGTTTAATTTCCCATCTTTTGCCATGATGCTTGCCTGCAGTAGAGTTTCTGGTGTTCCGCAGTCATACCATGTTTCTTCTCCAACGGATACAATTACAGCATTCTTTTCGGAAATATAAGCCCTGTTAATATCGGAAATAGAGAAGTCAGAACCACGCTCTGCAACGGCTTGATCGAGCTTATCCCAAAATGTTTCATCGAACAAGTAGATTCCGCCTATTGCAAGATTTGAGGGGGGATTTTCAGGTTTCTCAACCACATCGATAAGGGCGCCATCTTCGTCGAGCATTGCGACTCCGTATGCTTGTGGATTCTCCTCTTCACGAGCCAATAAAACACATCCAGGCGGCGTTGAAGCGGTATTGAATTCGGAGACAATATCTTCAAGCTCAACGGTGGTAATGTTATCAGAAAAATAGATTAAAATTCGGCAATCTTGATTGTGCGAACGAGCTAAATTCAAAGCCTGAGCAACACCTTTTGGTTCTTCCTCAAGCACATAGTGGATTTGCTCTCCATCCATGCTCTGGCCGACGTGTTTCGCTATTTGTCCAATGTGTTCATTGGAAATAATTGTGATGTTTGTAATCCCACTTCTTCGTATTGTTCCCAAGGCGTAGTCAATTACTGGCCGATTGTACAATGGTAGAAGCGTTTTCTGAGTATAACGCGTAAATGGGTAGAGACGTGAGCCTTTCCCTCCAGCAACAAGGATGGCTTTGGTCTTCATGGTTTAGACTCACCATTCCTCATTGATAAACTGATTTCTTTGCCGAACATCGCTTGATTTGACAAGGCGTTCCGTTGATGCTTACTTACGGAGCGCCCGTAACTTTGCAAGCATCGAATTTCGATGATCATCGCCTTCTTCGGTTGGGGTTTCTTGAGTGCTACGGCGCTCAAATAACGTCTGTTCCCATACCATGATTTGTCCACCCTCCGTAGCGATTCCGACTCTCTTCTCGTTAACGGACATGGCATGGACACGTTCCCCTTTCATACTTGCAATTTCATCACCAGTTGTTGGATTTCGTACACAGAGGCTTCCGACAGCACCATTCCAGCGGGCAATCCAAATCGTTACTTCATTATCGTGAACAAAGCCATGTTCAAGTCCAACAACAGCATCTCCTGTCTTTGACCATACAATTTCCTCCGCCACCAACAGATCCACTTGGCCAGAGTCATCGGCGGTCAAGAGGATGCCATCTTTGTTTGAAAGAACAGCGATTGATTCGGTCATCTGATGAAGAACGCCCTCAACCGTATCAACAACACTTCCATCAGCTCGTCCAAAGAGAATCGGCTCAGTTTTTGACGAACAGATTGTAGGTGTGTCCCATCCTTCTTTTTGTTCAGTTATGGTTCCCTGAGCATCTAATTTGATCCATCCGCTCTTTGGCCGTCCTAGTCCTGCAATTACGTTCTGTTTCGATAATTGCAGTGTCCATGGTCGCTCATCCATCCGATGAGTTTCAAGAACTTCTCCTTCAAAAGAAACAGTCCAAATTGCAGATTCAAGGAAATCATTGTGTTCGATATCATAGACAGAAGACGATGCAATGACACACTTTGCTGTAACAACAACAGCATCTGCTGAACCTTCTAGTTGAATTTGCCAGTCGATGTCTCCAGTCGCCAAATCAATAGCGAGAAGATGAAGTCCAGATGTAGCATAGAGTTTGTCTGATTCGATGGTTAGACAAGATATTCGGTTTGGAGTTTCGATCCCCCAAATCGTATCGCCTTCAGCGGACCAATATTTGATTGCCCCATCCCATCCACCTGCAATGACTGAATCATCTTCGAGAAGTAGGACATCACTTGCAGCCTGTCCTAGGTCTCGAACCATCCATGTGGATTGGGTCAGGTCCATGTTGTCCGATGCATTTTCCCTCATAAGGAAGATTGCAGATTTGCTTCAACTCCACCTTCTTGCAAGACCTTTTTCCGTTTTGGGATGGCGAATGTGAGTAAGAAAGCCGTCAATCCGAGGATACAGGCTGCGTAATAGTGCCCCATGCCGAAGAAAGCAAACATCGTACTCATTCGTAGGATAGCGACAGATCCGGTTCGTAGAGCCCAGATAACAAAACCAACAGAGATGATTGAAACTCCCATGAATGCAAAACCGATCATGATGTAAATTCCAGCTGCACTGGGATCCATTCTTGGATTCTCCATTTGGTCTACCGTGCGGTCAATTTCCCTAATGCTGCACGTCTCTTGTCCAAAACGACAGGGTTGTTCAGCATATTCTTCCTGCGAAGGAACATGGAAATCAAGTTCTGTGAATCCATACGGTTCGATAAATGCGGGCGGTGATAAGAGAATTCGTTCCTGAAGTAGATCGGAGTAATTGTCACGCTCAACAACGATATTGATTCGTGCAAGTCCAGGTTTAATTTCCTCAAAGGAAAAGGAGCCATTCGCATCGGTATACATTTCTGAGGAATTGAAAAAACCAGGAGTGTCTTCCCATTCAAGATGAACTAAAGCGCCCTCAATAGGCTCGCCAACATCATCGTAAACAAATCCATCAAACATTGCAGAGTTCGGAGGTGCTGTTTTTGTCAGTTGGTATACGAACTCATCGGGTTGTACGATTCCTGATTCTGGAGAAGCATAATCAAGTCCATTTAGAAAACCAGAGGCTGCAATAAAGATCACAAAAACAGCAATCGATTTTGTGATTGGATGTAGTGTCGTATCAGGTATGGTAAAACTTGCTCCAGAGGATGCGAACATAATCCCCGTATCCGTCTCAGGAAGGCCTTCAATGCCCTCCCAGACTTCTTCGGTCTCTTCGCCCATAAAGTCTGCACATCCTTGGCCTACTTGAGTTCGATGCGTTCGCCATAGGTCGCCTGTAGAATTGCAAGCGTTTCGTCTGAAGCACTTATTCGCACTTCAATGATGTGCTCATTGCGATGATGGTCATGAACATAGACAGTATCGAATAATCGTGAAAGGAGTGCTTCTATGGCAGGTTCTCCTTGCTTTCCAGGATGGAGAAAGGCGCTCCGCTGAGGGCCAAAAAGAGAATGAAGCATCGTTGTGCGCAACGCTTCGATACCAACTCCTGTGTGCGATGAAATGACAATCGGATTGATGAACCCATGCGTAGCAACCAGTTCAATAGCAGAATCAACAGATGCTTTCGTCGCATTATCTGCTTTGGTTAAGACAAGTTGAATTCGTTCCATTATTGAGGAATGATCTGAATCAAGCACTCGTTCAGCAAGTTCACGTACCGACGTCTGTAGTTTACGATCAATCTCTCCAATCGGGTCGCCAACATCGACAAGCAATAACAACAAATCACATTCAATCGCTTCAGCGAGTGTTGCTCGAAAAGCATCAAGCGTAGCATTCGGTAATCCGTCGATAAATCCAATCGTATCTGCTAGAAGTACACGTGGACTTGCTTCGAGTCGGCCAATGGTTGATTCAAGGGTTGAGAAAAGTCGATTCTCAACAAGGACCTCTTTTCCAGAAAGGTTACGAAACAAACTCGATTTTCCTGCGTTTGTATATCCTGCTAAACCAACAGTGACGGCTTGTTTTTTACGCTGCCTTCGTCTTTCGGAAGCGGATTTGTTTTGCTTTCTTTGTTTTTTTCTCAAGGCCGCTAACTCTGCATTGACATTCGTTAAAACTGAACCTGCCGCTGTTTTTCCGGCGCCACCAAAACCAGCTCGCTCACCAGTTGTTTGTTGTTTTACCACTTCTCGTAGAACTGTTCTATCAGATTGTAAACGTGCAATTCTGACCTGCGTTCTCGCTTCAACACTTGAGGCGTGGGCTGTGAAAAGAGAAAGTAAGAGGCGAACACGATCCCAAACTTCCAGCCCAACCGTGTCGTTTACTCCGACCAATTGGCGTGGTGTTGCATTGGTGTGAAGAAGCAATAAGTCCACGTTTTCCCACGGATGTTTTGCAGTCCGAGAGGCTAACTCTTCAGCAATATCTTGCAACTTCCCTTGACCCATGAACCACTTTGGGTCGTCTCTTCCACGCTGCTCAACGCGTTCAACAATCTGAATCCCCATCGTTTTGGCAAGGGCGATAAATTCGGAACAGTCTTCGTTATTGCGAACCAAAAGCAATGCTTTCCGACCTTCGTGGTGGGTCTGAGATTCTTCAGTCACCAACCCTCCTGCACCAGCAAGAAGGTCAGCCTTTGAATCCGCCATGGTAACTGCTCACGTCATCCTCATATGAGTCCACCCTTTCGACCAATCATGACCTCCCACCACCATGTCACCATTGCATGGGAAGGTTCAGAAGATGAATCACTCCCCCTACAGTCGATTCTCCATTCCGAAGGCTACGTGTTTTCAGTTCAAGAAAATGAAGGGAGCATTCGCATCGAAATCGAAATTGAAAACGAATCAATTCGCCAGTTACGTGATGATGTGGATGCGCTTTTGGTTCACTTCTCTTCGCTTGAAGATTGAGAAGATGTTAATTTTGAGACCGCTTCAGGGTCATGATTCTTTTCAAAATAATCGGTTGCAACAAGATCTCCAAGACGCGTGACGCCAGCTTCTATGAGATCTGGATCGTTCCGTTCTGCTTCTTCCCAACGCTGTTGAGCATGTTCAGCGTATCTTTGATCAGCTTCTGCTTTGACCTGTTCTGCTATGGTTAATTCTTGCTCTAAATCTTCGTATTGATCGTGGTTAGAGACAGGTCGAATCGCTTGCGCCTCATCAAGGTCAGATTCAATGACGCCTCCTGTGAATCCACGATCATCTTCACCTCGAGTTCGAACAGGATTTGTTTCGACCTCAATCGTCTGCATGTTTACTTGTTCAAGGACGCGTTCAAGAGTTAATGCTCCTTCAAACACATCAATGTCAACATGAAGGGCGCTCAACATTTCTTCAATCCATTTGTTTGCAGTTGAACGACGATCGATGAAATCGACAATGGCTAGGAATTGGCCGACAAGACTTCCAATGAATCCGATAAGAAGTTGGTTGAACACGAGATATCCAATACCAAAACCAAGGATTCCCAGGGATACTGAAAGCACCAACCAACGTTTGCGCAGAGTTTTGTGTGAATACACACCTTTTGGAATTGATTCCATAGTTATTCCTCTGTTCTTCCAGCGTATTCGTGTAACTTGGAAAGTGAGGCAGCATCTTCGAGAGCAGCATCTTCCCATCCGAGTTTACCCAAATGTGTTGCAATCATTGCATCAGCTGCGACTGTAAACCGTTCATGAGTGAGTTGCATCAATAGGCCGATGAGCAACGCTCCGCCAAGACCAAACTGCCACTGCGTCAGGATTGCCACTGCGATGAGAAAGACGCATCCAATGCCAATTCCCAGAATGGTTCTTGAGCGTAGGCGTGCTTTGGACTCCATCGCATCGAGAATAGCAACAGCATGTTCTCGCTTGGTCGCCATGTGTTGAGCCAAGTGTTCGTCCGTTCTCAAGATACCGCTATTCGAATAAGTCTGCAATGAATTCGTTACTCATACGACGAAATTGCCTCCGCATTCGCTCCTCTTCCTGATTTTGAACAAGGACACTGTCCGTCATTGTCACTTGTTGTCGCGGTTCTTTCGCAAGTTGAGAGATCAACTCTGCTAGGTGCTGTTGAATCGAAGCGGTTTGCTCAGTTTGGAATGTAAGAAGCCGTTCCATTGCTACAAACATTCGGTCTTGTCTACTGGTTCGGTCTTCAAGGGCTGAAGACTGAGCATTGATTGCCTCCTCCTGTCGCTTTAGTAACTCGCGTGCAGCAGGGGTTCCGATGATGTCTCTGCGGTGAAGTTCAGCCTGAACGTTCTGAAGAGACTCCTGGAGTTGATTGATGTTATACGCCGAAATATTCAGTTGCTGGCGAAGTTGTAATCGTTCTCGCTGGAGTGATTTTCGTTCAGCCCTATGGACCACAGACTCACATACGAAGACGCTGATGATCCCCGCTAAGACTGCGACTTCCGGGCGTGTCATGTGCCATGTGACGAAGGTTAACCAAACCATCCAACCACAGAAGATGCTCGCTAGAATTCTCATGTATAGAATATGGTTACAGAACCACTTAATACCACAGCGGGAAGTCCGAGGGCCCCCTAAATCATTGATAGAAAACAGTCGTCATCGACTTCAATTATTCCACCAGTTGAAAGTAGATGATCAATCGCTTCGTCGATTTCGTCTTCCGAAACGCCGTGTGAGGTCATTCTCTGGAAGATGACATTGAGGGTAGCCACTGGCTCCCCCTTCTCGATTTCCCCATCAATAATCATCACAACCAATTGACACGCTACTGCGAGCAGAGGGTCATCTCCTTGATCGTCTGGCAATAATTCAATGAATGCCTCAGCGCCATGTGCTTCACCTTCTTCCACACGAGGTTCTTCTTTGCGTTGTGACAGTCCAGTGAAGATTCGATCTTGATCGAGTCCAAAGCAATCAAAGATGCTCATTTGGTGCTCATCTTTCGTGATTTGATCAGGCTCAATACGTGATGCGAGGTCATCAAGTCGGAATTTTCGTTGCTCCAAAAGGATTCGTTCACGCTTCAAGTCATGACGAATCAGAGCCAATGTTTGTTCAGCTTGCTGAGCGAGCCATGTGTTGATGCTCCACTCAGGGTCAAGTCCATGCATGACTTCCGCCATGCGTCGAACAGGTTCTGGAAGTGCGGTTATATCGATAAGTCCGCGACTTTCTTGACTCTCCTCACTCATGGAACTTCCTCCGAGATGACGGCACTTGAAGCCTTCCCATCCTGATGTTGGAAAAATGCTTATTCTACGGTCTTGAATCGTTCTTTCATTCCGCCTACGATTGAATCCAAAGCGGCCTGTAAGGTCTCTGCGTGAACATAATCTGAGTGTGGTGGCAATTCAGAATTGAAGGAGCCAGTCATGTTAGATATGCATCTTGTCACCTCATCAACAATTGTGATTGTTCCAGTTTGAGATGAGCGTGAAAGCGGATTAAGATCGATAACGATGACGGTTTTGCCCATGGCCACCAATGCTTGACAACGATCCCCATCCTCTAATGGGACGAGTAAAACATCAGATTGTAGAATTCCTTTTGATTCGCATTTTGCTCTTGGCCCTTTCAATCCAGGAATTTCAGCATCAGGATTCGCTCCAAGAATTTCAACGTTCAAACCAAGTCTTTTGTTTCGCTCATCGAGATCGGAAAGAAGAGCAGTCATGCGTTCAGGCGTCCGATAGAAAATATTGACCTCCACCGGGCAATCAAGTAAATGTGCTAATTGAAGCATTTCATCACCTGCTAAGGCGACAACGTTTCCATTGAGAGAGAGAATAGGGTGTGCAGCTTCTTTCAAGCATCGAAGCGCTACTCGAGCAGCGAAATCAGCGCTCTGAATGGTCTGTTCCCCAAGCAGATAATCGTAAGCCTCACCACGCCCGTGGGCGATTAAAGCTGAGTCTGCAAGCATGCCCTTTTCTGCAGCGACTTCAAGACGATGACGCATAAGTAGCGAACGATAACGTGGGTGACTTGGATCAGCGGCATGGTCCATATGATCACCTCAGGCTTGGTCGATGAGCATACTCATGTCCATTGGAGAAACGCCACGATTGACTGCACTGGTTGACAGTACATCGACCCCACATTCTCTCCACGCTTCCAAATCATCAAAGACAATGTTTCCACTTGCTTCAAGAACAACAGAATCGCGGAGTTCCATCTCAACCATTTCACCAACCATTTCCTTGCAACGTTCAGGGCCAAAGTTATCCAACATCAAAACCAATGATGGTGTTTCAGTTTCAGATTTTCTTTGCTTCCATGTCGTTGCAGCAATAATCGCTTCCTTTTCGTTTGTTACTTCAAGTTCAAGGAAGGCTCCACATTCTTCTAGATTCGTTTCAGTTAGAATTGTGACAATAGCGTGCAATGATTCGTTTCCAAGGGAAGCAAGGTCATTTTCCTTGATCATTTTCGCATCATCTTTGTTGAGTCGATGAGTGAGTCCCCCGCCGAGGTGAACCGCCCATTTATCCAACAAGCCCCAGACTGTTTTGCGGGTTGCAGCAACTTGTCCAGAAGCGACTTGCGCCCATTTTGCAGATTCTGTAGCGATGCCAGAGAGTTGCCCAAGGATGTTCAAAATGGATCGTTCTATTCGCAAAAGAGATTCACTATCGCCATGGAGTTCGAGAATGACATCGCCTTCACTGACTCGACGGCCATCTCCAGCACGCCATGTGGCATTCAAACCAGGAGCCCAAATCTGCAGCATGTAATCAACTACAGCAGCTCCAGCAACCGTTCCCGTAGATTTAGCAACGATGTGAGCGGTCTTCTTGTCGCCAAAACCCATCAAAGGGCTATCGATTCCATCATCGCCAAGAACAGCAGTCACCCAACGGTCCATGCTCCCAGTGAGCAATCTGCTTGGTCCATCTTCTGCAGTCCACAAGAGATGGCCACGGTCATGAGGCAGGGATGCACGCTCGCCCATGACCAGCGCTAGGCATCGAAGGACTTCAAGCAACCTGTTTATCCGCGAGGGATTGATGAGGGGTAATGCATAGCAAAGGCATGGCCAGAGTCATCGTCATCGGCGCAGGACTCGCGGGCCTTGCAACTGCGATGGAAGCGTCTGTTCGTGGCCACCACGTCGTCGTTCTCGAACAACGATCGACCATCGGAGGGCGCGCATCAAGCGAACTCCGGGACGATTTCCCGATTGGATTCGGACCCCACTTCTTGTTGAAGAAAGGGCCATTGCATCGATTGGTATTGAAGATAAGTCGAATGAAACCTTCAACGCTTCCATTACGACCTCATCGAATTGAATTGGTTGGGCAAGGAATGATGCAACCGCGTGCACCGATGATGGACGCAGTATTGTATCGAAGAGCCGTTCGTAAATACGAAATGGCTCATCCATCCATTCGTGCAGCCGAACAGTTTGCTTCTTGGGGAATGGGAAGCAGAGTCAGAAGCAAAGCGCTTCTTCGAAGTAAACTACTCGCAATAAAGGAAGGTTGGTCGGGATTGATTGGACGTCTTGCGGTAACTCTCGACGAAGTAGGAATTCCGATTGAAACAGGCGCAAAGGTAACACAAGTTGAGCGAAATAAAGTTCATCTTGCAGATGGGCGCCATATTGAAACAGATGTCGTCATCCTTGCTTGCGGTTATAGAAGATCGAAACAACTTCTTCCGGATTTACCAGATTGTGAATCACTGAAAGCCTCAACAATCGATGTTGCCCTCGATTCAACGCCACTCGGAGACAAACAAGCAATTCTGGATATCAAGAATTCAATAGGGCTGTTCGATATGAAACAGATTCACCCTGGCATCGTGCCTTCAGGCTCTCTCCTGTCTGCGATTTGTTTCTCCGATAAACCAAAGGAACAACGGATGGAAATGCTCGACCAATTCCTCGATGAACGAGCCCCTGGATGGCGATCCCACGTCCTTCATGACCGAAGACAAGAGCAAGTCACCGTTGCAGTGATAGGCACTCGCCCTCCACATGAATGCTTGGCCAAGAAAGGAATTTTGCTCGCAGGAGCGTGGGTTGAAAGTGAACATATTCTTTCAGACGGAGCAGTCGCCTCAGCCCGTCTTGCAGCAGAATCAATTGCATCAATTCCGCTTCAAAAATGAAAAGCCCAGCCCCTATGGAAGGGTCATGCGCGTCGTCACATGGAACGTAAACGGCCTTCGAGCAGCCATAAGAAAAGGCATTGACGGATGGTTTGAATCCGTTGATGCAGAAATCTGGATGCTTCAGGAAACGCGTGTTCTAGAAGAACAATTTCCGAAAGATTGGAATTGGCCAAGTACGCATCAAGCTCTTCTTCATCCAGCAGAAAAGAAAGGCTATTCGGGAGTTGCAACATTATCCAGTATTGACATCATTGAAGAGCGTCGAGGAATGGTAAGTTCGATTGATTCAAACGATTCTGAAGGACGGATTATCGTAACCAAGCATGGGAACTTAACGTGCATTAACACCTATCTTCCAAGCGGGTCAAACAAGGATGAACGACAACGCTTCAAGGAACAATGGATGGATGAATGGCGAGATTGGCTTACGCCTTATCTTCAACTTAGCACTCCTGTCCTTGTCGTTGGTGACCTGAATATCGCACACACAGAAGATGACATTTGGAATGCAAAAGGAAATGCGAAATCGAGCGGTTTCCTTCCTCAAGAGCGAGAATGGTTCTCAAATCTTCTCGCAGATGGTTGGCATGATCTCTTTCGAGAACATGTTGGTCAAGGTGTGAAACTCTACTCATGGTGGTCAAATCGCGGACAAGCTCGAGCAAAGGACAGAGGTTGGAGAATTGATTACATGCTTGGAAATGAAGCCCTTATGCCATTTGTCGAATCCATCCGAATCGATCGTCAAGGCGGCCTTGATATCTCGGACCATGCTCCAGTCATTCTTGATTTGAATGACAACGTAACGTCGTAATCTGTGAAGGGTATTGAGTAAGCGCAATGAAAAATTCAATCATTGTCTGGGACAACAACTGTTCTCATTGGGTTGATTAACACCAACATGAATGCGATTGCAAATCCTAAGAATGCCATGAGATTGAAACAATTGAAAGTCATCATTTCGTCATCTTCTTGCCACCATCCTATGAAGTATAATGTGGCCCAAAGAATAAGTCCCGGCGCAATAAACCATCGGGCAAAAACAACCCACTTTGTTTCAGATGGCAAAGCGATGACAATTGATTTCTGCATTCAATCCCCTCTCTCAATTAACCCAGACGGAGTCATCATGAATACGAGCAGTGCCATACCGTATCCAACGAACGTGTAAAGATAATGAATGGAGTTGTTGTCCCCAACATCGTCCATCATCATATCCGAAAAAATATTTAAAAGAAAGACCCACGATGATAGTATTATCAGAATTCCGGCCACAATATATCTCGCAACTTGTAGGAAATTTGCCATGGGCTCAGAATGATATACGCTGTCTTTCATCGATATCGACTTAATTACAAGTCATATAAACTGATAACCTGCTTTATTGCAAAAAACCAATAGATTCCACCCCAATCTCCGACGGACTTATGGAGGCGTGGTATCAGACAGGAGGTTATAGCCTTCTCAACTCAGGAATTTTCATGAGTTGGAAAAAGACTGTATCTGGAGCTGGTGCATTTTCCTCTCTGCTTAATTGTTGTAGATCGTTCACTGATATCTCATCTGGAAGGGCGCCTACGACCGACAATCCTCTTTGAATGAGTGGAGAACTGAGGTGTGAAGCAACAGATTGAGCAATATCGTAACGTCTATTTTCGTTCCATTGACTGGCCTGCCGAAGACCAAATAAGAGCGTAATAAGAATGGCTAATCCACCAAAAACTTCTCCTAATTGAGCGGCAGTGTCTAAGTCCATATGTACAAATTCATAGGAAAGGTTAGAGTCTTTTTGGTACGATTAGTCCCGCAGGTGGTAATTTGATAAGAGTGGTATTGCTTGAAAAACACATGGAGGAAGGGAATCAGCTACTTCTTCCCTCTGGGCTCATATTTTTTGGGTTCCTTGTGTTCATGATGACTGGAAGTGATTTTGAAATCCTTGATTCCACCTTGCCATATGTCTTTTCTGCCCCTTTTTTGCTCTCAGGATTTTTCATTCTCTCAGTACGACTTGGTGAGTTGACAATTGGAGAAAAGGAAAATCTTCGAATAGATACAAGTTCTCCAGAATCCATATTCAAATCAATGGAGAATTATAGTAAGTTCAAACAGCAAGAAGGCAAATATGCAATACAAGCGACTGGTTATCTCATTCTCACTATTACTGTTGTTCTTGCATCACTCACCATCACTCTCGGGATGGTCTGGTTATTTTTCTTGGCAGTAGCCAGTGGCATGGGGGGCAATCCAGACAACAGTGGGTTTGAAAGTTCATTCAATTTCATTGTAATGATTCTCAAAATATGCTTTTGGTCCTATATCGGAAGTCATGTTTTGATCGCTCGACCCTGGGCATTGTTTATCGAAGAAACAGATTCAAATTCACCTAAACCAAAGTCTGATCTATCTAAACCTGAACCAGATAAAATTGAACCAAAACGTTTGCTGTATTGCCCGCAATGTGCTGTAGCAATCCGTGTACCTATGGCATACAAAGGGAGAGCTAAATGTCCCAAGTGTGAAACGATTTTTGAAGCATAGGGTAGCGTCTGACAAGACCCACTGCAAGCCTTCGATCACCATTTAACTCTGCAATGGGTGTTAGGATAGACCCTTTGATAAGCCCCTAAGTTATACAATTAGGCATTGAAAAAAATCGTGTTTATCTAGCCTACCAAATTAGGAA
>ERZ1046367.116-NODE-116-length-63564-cov-19.456880_pt1 | contig 63564 bp, 37 predicted proteins | sample MGYA00383091_ERZ1046367 | MGnify/ENA primary metagenome ERZ1046367 (study PRJEB29581, sample SAMEA5548361) | metagenome | biome: marine; feature: coastal; material: water | depth 50 m | study: Short-term variability in the microbial, nano- and picoplankton... | reverse complement strand
CTGATAGCTCACCTCCATTGAATACTTTTGCAAGACCCATGTAAGCGCCAACACCATTTAAGGTAAGTGAGCCAGAGTTTGCTTCATATGACCATGAAGCCGCAATTGACCCATTATGAGGTGCAACTGGTGTACCACATCCTTCAGGATCCATACCTTGCCATGGCTCTATCCATGTTTCAAATCCATGATCGACATCATCAAGGATATTTTCGAATGCTCCATCTTCCGCAAAATAATAGAGATCATCAAAATAACATGCTCTTGTTTGAACATCATCCGCACTATTTGACCACCAAGACATATCGCCCATTCCTGGTCCAACACCAAGAGCACCTGCCATTGGAGCCATTTCCCACATACCGTCTAGAGGAGGCGCAACTGTTCCTGGATTCTTTGCTAATATAAAGCGCCAGTAACCACCGCCTATACTAATATCAATAGTCATTGTATCATTGGTCGAATTAAATGTTACAGGATATGTAATAGAAGATGGCGCGTTATCAGGAGAAGTTAATTCACCATCATTGATAACTTTTGCAAGACCTAAATAAGCACCAAGGCCATCTAGAGTAAGGGTTCCTGCTCCGGCATCGTAAGACCAGGTTGCTTCAATTGAGCCATTGTGCGGGAATACTGGTGTTCCACATCCATCAGCTTCAACACCCTGCCATACTTCAAGCCATGTGTCATCTTGAAGGACATTATGAAATGTGCCATCAGGCAAGAAAACGTATTCGTCATCAAAATAACAAGCACGTGTTGACAAATCATCTTCACTATTTGCCCACCAGGAAATATCACCCATTGTAGGGCCTACTCCAAGCGCTGCCGCTTGAGCTGACATTTTCCATGTTCCATCTATATGATGATCTGCTGGAGTTGCTTGAGAGAAGGATACTAGAAATGTCATTGTTAAAATTAAAGTAAGAAAAAATTTCATGAGATATAAGATTTAATTAATAATAATGATAAAGATTTAATAATTTTAAATATAATATTTTGTAGAAAAAATTTGTTCGTTATCCCTTTGAGAATGATTATCTACAGAAATATAATGTTTTTGTAGTTATTAATAAAAAGGGCCTGCAACGTTTTACCGCTGCAAGCCACATTTCACAACAACTAATTGATAATTACTTTCTTACTAACTGTGTTAAAAGTATTTTGATCGGTAACTGTTATTAAATATAGACCAGAATTTAAAGTAGACACATCCATCTCACTAAACTGATTATTAATTACAGTTTCTATTTTGCTAGATCCCTTTAAATCAATGATTTTAATAGTATATACTCCATCGTCTGGTAGAGATATTTTGATCTTATCCTTTGCAGGATTTGGCCAAATACTTAAAGTTTGATCATTTAGACCAATTACTCCAACACCAGTAGCTTCGATATAATCTTCCCTTAGCATTATACTTTCGCCATAATCATTCGTTACACTTAGCTCAACATTAAAGAAACCAGCCTCAGAATAAAGAATATTCATTGGATTTTCTTCGGTTGATGTCTCAGGTGTTCCACCTTCAAAATACCAACTGTAAGTTAGGTTATCACCTGTAGAATTACTAGTAAAGTCAACAGTTTGGCCAACTAAAATAGTAGTTTCACTAGCTGTAAAATCAGCATATGGAGGTTCACCAACAAATATATAATCTTCCTTTAACTCAACGTAAGTTGTTAAGCCATCACTTACTTCAAGGCTTACATCAAATGAACCTGAAGCAGAATACGTTACATAAGGTGGATTTTCCCCAGAATAAGAGCTTGGAGTTCCACCCTCAAATGACCACTCCCAAGATGTTGGGCTTCCTGTGGTATTATCTGAGAACATTACACTATCACCCACTGCTATATCTAATGCTGATGCACTAAAATTAGGAACAATCGTAGTAACTTCAGCAATGGTAAAATAGCTATCACTTGTATCCGTAGGAAATTCATTGGTCAGGGAGGTAACAATTATTCTATAGTCGGATCCTGGTTCTTGATCTGTCATAACTGTCCATGCATATGTTGTATCAGAAACAGGCAAATTATAAGTAATTAGTTCAGGGTCCTGATCACCTTTCATTAATTCGATTTCAATATCACCAGTCCACCATGCATAATCCCATTCAATTGTGAAACTCTCACCCTGATTTATGGTTTCACCACCATTTGGAGAAAGCACAGTTACTTCAGGAACATGTTTCAAATAAAAGTCATCAAAGTAGAATTGACCTGGAACCCAGTTTCCTTCGCCACCAAGTTGAACTACTATTTGATCGTAATCAATACTTGTACTCCAAGCTTCAAAATCAAATAATAAAGTTACCCATTGATCATAAACTGTAACCTCGTGTAAAACCTCAGCTTGTGTAGTCCATGCATTACCACCCAACAAGCTATTTTGCAATTTCACAGATGCCTTGTTCGTTCCTTGCGAATAATCATTTGACGAAGGAAAATATACCTTTAATTCAAATTTATTTCTTTCGGTTAAGTCAAGTCTGTGATTTAAAATTGTTTGTGCATTTGCCCACTCAAAAGTACCTGAACGAGTATAATCTGCAACGTGATTATTCGGATCAACAGGATCTAAAGTAACCAGCATAGTATCCATATTAGGGTCTTGAAGTATCCAGTAATTGATGGTACTCCAACCATCATCTTCAAAATTATCTTGTACGTTTAGCTCTGAAACTGGTTTTGGTATAAAATGTTCAGGGCCTACAATATCATCTACATAAAATATATTGTTTTCTGTTGAAGCAAAATCTAAGAAAATAACAATTTTGTCATATGTATCAGATGCTGCTCCAGGAAAATCAAAATTGAGTAGTACCCACTCATTTGCATTCCATATTGTAACCGTTTTCTCAATGAATATACCTGGGTCATTTTGATTTTCAAGCTTAAGTAATACATCACATGAAACTGGAGAATAAACTTTCATTTGGAAGTTTGTACCATTATCAAACTCAACTGCTCCAGGAAGATTAGCATAAATATGTGCCCACTGATCAGTTGACCGCAGCCATACCAAACTATTGGGGCTTGTATTAATACCACCTGGGTATGGATTAAACTCTATTATTGGCATATTTGGATAGCCTTCAAAATCAACATTCTGATTATCATCAAAATCATTATATATATATGCTGGGGTTGGATACCATGGAAGTAACTCGATATTATCAAAATAAAATTGTCCAGGTGCCCAGTGGCCTTCGCCACCGAACTGTACAACTATCTTATCATAATCTTCATTACTAGCAACTGAACTAAAGTCGAAAGTTACGGTTACCCATTGATCTCTCTCAGGAACAGTTACAATTACTTCTGTCTGAGTTTGCCATGCATTAGGTCCTAATAAACTATTTTGAAGCTTTAAAGCAACTGTTTCAGATAAGGGTCCTGAGTAATCATTTGAGGATGGGAAATAAACATCCATCTCAAAAACATTTCTAACTGTAAGGTCCATTCTATGAGCCAATTCCGCCTGTGCATTAGTCCACTCAAAAGTTCCTGTTCTGTTATAATCTGCCACAGTATTGGAACCATCCAAAGGATCGGCGGTTGTTGGTAGGGGATCTAAACCAGGATTCTGAAAAATCCAGTCTGTGATAGTTCCCCAGCCATTGTTTTCAAAATTATCTTGAACATCCGCTGCTTCATAGGGTTTGCCCTGGCTTCCCTCATAATATGGGCCTTCAACATCATCAAAATAGAAAACATTTTGATTAAATGTTGCAAAATCAAAGAATATCACAACCTTATCATATGTCAGAGAGGCTTCTCCGCCAAAGTCAAAATCCAATTGTACCCATTGGTTGGGGGTAGAGATAGATAGTAACCTTTCGCAGAATATAGCACCATTAGCTTTATCTTCAAGCTTAAACAAAACATCACATGCAATGGGTGACCATACTTTAACAGAGAAAACTGTACCTGTTGAGAAGTCAACCTTGCCTGACAATTCACTATAAACATGATCCCACTGAGCCCAATCTGATCTTAAAAATTCAGCTACGTTAGGGCTAGTATTAATACCTGACACATCAGGATTTGGTATTATTGCTGGCACATTTGGCCAACCGGAGAAGGATTCATTTTGATTTCCATCAAAATCGTTGTAAATGTACTGAGCGTTCATTGTGAGAGCAAAGCACATTGCAACTAAAAAAGTAAAAAACTGTTTCATAATATAAAGATTAAGTTATAAAATATAGTTAGTTATTATTATTATTTCTTCTTGTTTCTAATTCTACTTTAACCATTGCAAGGGTTTTATCATCTAGTTTATACCAAAATAATACTATGGCTGTAACTAGATATAATAACCCTGGTACAATCGAGAAAAGTAATCGTATACTTAATATGGCATCTTCTGGCTGCTCAAGTGCACTTCCATCATAGTTTACCATAGTTAATATCAATCCTGTTAATCCTGTGGCTATTCCACCACCTAATTTTTGAGCAAATGTTGTTGCAGAGAAAAACAAACCCGTTGCGCGTCGTTTGTTCTTCCATTCTGAAAAATCAGCCGTATCTGCAATCATGGACCATAGCAAAGGTATGGTTGGTGCAATTGCTAATTTTGATAATACGTTTGTAATTTGCAATAGGTAGAAGTCGTCAGGCCCAGGTATATATAATGCCATGGTAAGTACACCAGATATTGCAGAGCATACCAGGTATACACTTCTCTTTTCAAATCTTTTTGTCAGTGGTCGAGCCAAAAGAACTCCAATTATCAGAGCAATGGTTGTCGATGTATAAAGAATAGTCGCATCATTTTCTGACTTTACAAAATATTTAAAGTATTGATTTATTACAGCACCCTGAAGTAATATTAGCACAAAAGTTATGATACCTAGTATGAATAATATAACCCATGGTCGTAGTCCAAAAACATTTTTAAAATCTTCCTTTAGGTTACTCTTTTGATTCTTAGGAGGTTCTATTCTTTCATTGGTGGATAAGTATGAAAATATCAACAGAATTACTCCAGCCACACCTAGAATTATCGCAATAAGTTGAAATGCTTCTTGCTCTAGAAGAGTTATCATTTCTTTTAGTTTTCCAGTTGAATCTAATAAACCAGCATCTACCCACTTATAGTTACCAATAAACTCAAGGGCTTCAGGGGATAAATTGATTGATTTTGCAAAAACAATAACATCATCAATAATCAGGTAGTTTTTAAAATACATTGTAAAGCTCACAATGAACATACCTATAAAACCTAGGAAAAATCGATATTGATTGAGTAAGGTGCGTTGTCCCGAATCAGATGTCATTACTCCAGATAGAGCAGAATAAGGAAGGTTTACCGCCGTATAAAATGTACTTAAAAGGAAATAGGCACAAGCGGCATAAACAATTTTACCTGTATTTTCAAAGTCGGGAGTTGTAAATAAAAGAACTAGAGATATGCTTAAAGGTATTGCAAACCAAATCATATAAGGTCTGAATTTGCCATATTTTGTATTAGTACGGTCTGATATGATACCCACAAGAGGATCAGAAACCGCATCCCATATTCTTGCAGCCATCATTATAGTTCCTGCTGCTGCTGCAGAAATACCGTAAACATCAGTAAAATAGAAAAATAAAAACATTCCTGCCATATCCCATGAAAAGTGTGATGCAGTATCACCCAATCCATAGCCAAATTTCTCCTTAAAAGAAAGGGTGGAAGCCGAGTTATGTTTTAAATCTATTTTCATATTAGTTTTATATGCTCATTATTGATGCTTAACCTTACCTCTGCGAGTTATTAATGCTTTTCTAATCTTAAGCGCCTTACTTTCGGTTATGTCATATTTCCACACTAAAATAATTGCCAAAATTGCTGCAACAACAGGAATAATTATATCTGCAAGGCGCAAGTTTGTTAATGCCTCCATTGACTGCACATCAATTGATTCATCAAAACCAACAAGGTGCAGTATAACCCCACTTGTTAACATAGCAATTGCAATTCCAAGTTTTACCATCCACCAATATACCGCTCCAAACATTCCTTCGCGTCTTTCGCCATTATTAAGCTCATCTAGATCACAAACATCAGCTGTCATCGACATCATTAAAGTAAACAAGCCACCTATTCCAAACGAAAGAAAAGGAATTGGCATAAACATTAGCCATAGGTTGTCAGGATCAAATCCCCACCACTTTAAAACATATCCAATAATTGAAATTAGTGTGGCAATAATGAATGCATTCTTTTTACCAAATTTCACTGATAATTTTGTAACAATGGGTATTACCAAAAATGCTGTTCCTATTGCACTAGCAGTACCAAACCAAGCTGGCCATGTGCCTGCAGCATTAGTATCTCCATTAAACAGATAATAGACTATTATAAAGAATGCAAATTGAGAAATCGTTTGAAATCCATTAAAAATGAAGAAAGTCGCGCCACAGAGTTTAAGGAATGGTTTATTTTTAAGAGTCAATACTATTCCCCTGAAAAAATCTTTTGTATTTGCGGCTATATTTTTTCTGGATAGATCCTTAATTTTATCTTGATCAGGAACAATCATTTCCTTGTTAAAAAAGGCGGGAAAAACACCAAGTATCATACATATTGAACCAACCCATATTGATAAGTTTCTAGCACCTTCGGGGGCTGTATCATATAACGATTCATTGTAAATAATAACCCAAAACCAAGGGGCTAACATCCATGCTGCCTGTGACATAAACTGCGAAACAGCCATTAAGCGAGTCCGTTCATTATAATCAGGGGTCATCTCATACCCCAAACCAATCAGAGGGGTAGCAAAAATAGTATAGCCTATATAAAAGAAAAATGATACTCCTAAAAAGTAAAAAAAGTTGTAGGTCTGAGAGTTTTCAGGGTTTAACTGCCACATAACCATAAACGAAATCCCTGTAATTACACTTCCCAGAAGAATATAAGGTTTTCTACGACCCCATCTAGACTTTGTATTGTCAGAAATGAACCCCATAATTGGATCTGTTAAAGCATCCATTAGACGCGGAAGTGCACCCAATAAACCCGCAAGTATTGGGTTCATTCCTAAGGACATAACAAGCACAACTGAAAATATAGACAATGAAGCATTAAATAAATTATTTGCTAAATGTCCTGATCCAAAAGCTATCTTTTGTCCAACAGGAACAATATCTTCCCTTGCTGTATTATATGGAACCATTCAGTTATTTATTAATAGTTAAATTCATTTTACTTTATATTGTTCTTGAAATTGTCTCATTACAAGTTTGGGTGTTCTATCGACTGTATAAAGCCCCCAATGTTTTTCTGCACCCATCATATCATTAGGATTTCCCTTCCAATCTTCATCAAATGCCTCAAACCAAAAAGTTGTAATATTCATTTCTGCGCACCACGTCATGAACTCTTCGTAGTATCTATCTTGATTATTTTCTGATGCTATGTCCCCAAACTCCGAGGAAACTGATGGCCAACCAGCTTCTGCAACAACGATTTTAGCATTTGGTAATTTATTTCTAACCTCTAAAACATTATCTATGGAATATGATAAGCCCTGATTGATATTCCTTCCTTCCCATATTGGATACAAATGAATGGAAACAAAATCAACAACTTTTGACAGTTCATAACCATGATCAGCCCACCACTTATAATTTTCTGCCACTGTTACGGGTTGTTCAATTGATGCAGATACCATTTCTACATAGGAAATTATAGTATCAGTATCAACTTTATGATCATTCCAGTCAACAAGAGCCTCATTACCTATATTAACTGCAATAACCTCATCTTTATATAGGTTGGCAAGTTCTATTCCAAGTTGGACTTCCCCCAGATTTAGTTTTTTGTTACTGGCTAATACATCATCTGGGATGGGGCTATTTAACCAACTACACGTATTGTGATTACTAAGCTCTGCTCTGAGCCAGATTCCCAACATTACTTTTATATCAATTTTATGCTCTTTTATAATACTAAGTATCATTTCTGAGTTGGAACTGCAATCATAAATACGAATCATTTTAAATCCTGCTACATTAGATATAACCCTAAGGTCTTCAAGTATTTCTTCGTATGACGGATTTTTTGCTCCATCACCCCTATCAGGATGTTGGCCACTTCTAAAACCTGAATAGCAAACCGCTTTTGAATATCCATTCAGCAGGTCATCATTTTGTTGCTTTATTAATTGCTCGTGATGAGATAATTCTCTCATATTATTATGCGTTGTTTTAGTATTTTTTTCACCACATGACGAAACCAAAAAGAAAATTGCAACAGCAATTATGCTATGCATTGTATTGTTTCTCTTTTTGACAATTACTAATTTCATGTGATTTGTGTCTAATATTTTATATTTTTATTTCTATCCCAAAGGCCCCAGTAAGCTCCAACATCTCCTTCATCATCAACCTTCCAAGCCTCATCAAAAGAAGAGAAATAAAATATTTCTATGCCCTCATTTATAGACCATTCCTGCGTATTCAAAAAATATATAAGTGCATTCCTAAGTGAAGGCGTTGCTCCATGAAACGCCTCACCTTGGTTAGGCCATCCTGTTTCACTTATTATAACCTTCTTTCCTTTGGCCACTTTTATTGCTCTTGCATACATATCCTTCATATATAAAAGTGAATATTCCAGGCTACATCCTTCCCAAAAAGGATAACAGTTTGCTAATATTACATCGCATGCTTCAGTTATTCTTGGATGATTCTCAAATTGGTAATAGGCATCTACATAACCCACATCAATAGCTGATGCTTCACGCTTTACTCTTTCAATATATAGCAAGAGCTCATCCTCACTTTTATCACCCCGGTACATAACCTCATTGCCAACAGCAGCAATATCAACATACCCGTTATTTGAGAGTTTGATAAGATTGGTAAGTTCCTGATCATTTATTTTCTCATTTTTACCAATCCATGCTCCCACTAATGTTTTTAATCCATACTCATGAGCTATTTTAGGAATGAGCTCGTTGCCATCAGTACAAGAGAAAGATCTTATCCATTTTGTATGTGGCTTAATAATCTCTATTCTTCTTCTTATCTGATCCTCAGTAATTGAAGATCCTGGTTTTTGATTATCATTATAGGCACTAAAACATAATCCATGCATACCTTTTTTGAGCATCATATGAAATAGTGATGCAAGCTCGGCATCCGACCTCTGCTTTGCATCTACTCCAATTAATGACAATATTTTATCATGATATCCCGACATTGCTATTTCACTTTTATGGTTACTTCTATTAATTCAATTTTTCCTGTTCTTTTAAAAATATGATCACTATTATTTTTGCTAATCATATTGCCCGCCATTTTTTCCATACTACCATTTTTAAAAATTACATTCACTGCGTCCTTATCCGAGAATGTATAGACTATTGGTACTTGGCAAAATGTAAATCCTAGCTGATGGGCTTTGAGTTCAAATCGGCCAAGTTTTCCTTTTACAGAGAAGTATTCAAATGTTTTATTGTAATCTAATATCTCATCTGGATTTAATAAAGATGGTTTGAAATATATTGACCCATTCAAAATCCTAACACCCAATTCACCAAATCTTGAAATTACATCTTCTTTAACCTGCCCTGTTAAACCAGGCTGTTTAACTCCTGCATTGGAGGGAGTATGGGAATAGGCATCCATAGGGAAAGCACCATAGAGGTCAGGTGATTTATATAGTCCTATTCCAGCCTTTGTTTCGTAATAATGTGCTTTGAATCTACCAGTAACATCATTTCCCAAGCCATCATTTAGAGCTCTGAAATAGTTTTCTTGTATGGCGAGTAATAACTTTGATACCATGTGCCAATATATTGACCCCAAACCCTCATATCCGTAAAATGTACCAGATCTCCCTGTGAATGACTGATGATCAAATATTTTCTCATATACACTTAGTATATAGTCCTTTTCCTCCTCGATCATATGGCTATAAAAACCATGGCGTAGGTTATCCAGAGATTTTTCAAGTAAATCAACATTTCTGAATTCACCGTTAAAATGATAATTACCTTCTATATCAACATCAATTATAGATTTTTCGTTATCTGCTACTAGTTTTTTAAGAAGTTCAGATTTATTAACCATTTCCTTCGGGATGTTATTTTTTTCCAGAAACCGAGGTAATTGGCGATCGGGATATAACATATAGCTATACTGATCTGGTCTGAACATTTTACTTGATTTCAATGCATCAAGCAATTCAAGGCTATCATTTGAAGAAAGAAACCCAGAGCTAAGAATAGCTACCTGTCCTTCGAGCATTTCATATAAATTTCTTATTGAAATTTTGTCGTTGCAAAAAGAAACAAGGTTATATGAATGATAAAGGCCATCCTCACGCTTATTATGCTCGATGGAATGATCGATATACTGAATACATATATTGAAAAAAGTTTTTATATCTATAATTTTTACTTTTACTTTTTCACCAGAAAATCCATAATTATAAATTTCATTTCTATATTTCCAATGAGCTTGACCAAGAGAATCGGTAAATGTTTTACGTTCTTCATCACTTATTGGGTCGTCAAGAATCTCTAGATTATCAGAAAAAATATTATTTAGAGTAGAAAATAATGTTGCTAGTTCTTCTGATATAGATGCATCATTTATTGAAACTCTAGTAAATTTATCTTGCCAGAACTTCAAAAATCTCCTAAGATAATATAGTGTTACCATGGAAGCCCCATTACCAACAAGGGCATTGTTGGCATCATTCCATTCAGGGCGCTGAGTATTTAGCCATATCCCTGCCTCAGGAATAAAGTTACTAAGCTTTGAGAGTGATGTTGCCAATATTTTTTCCGTAAGATTTACTTTATATATACTATCTCCTAGCTTTGTTTTTAGTAGCCTAGCATCCGCTCCTAGATATTCAACCTCAGATTTTATGTGCTTATCCAATTCCGAATCAAACTCAACCGTATCCTGAGGGTTTTTAATAAGCTTATCGTAGGACTTAATTCTATATGGAACATTAGAGTACGTAAATAAGTCACTTTCCAATAAACTATCCATTCTTCCGGGGTGATAGTCTTCGGATAATTCCAACAATTTCTGAAGGTATATTATCTGATGGTCTCCCCAATACCCAATATATGACCAAGGGTCATTTGGTTCTGGAGATTCCCAATCAATACCATCCCGCATTATTCTGTATGGATTGTATCCATCAATTGTTGATGCATTTAGAAATTTTGAGATAATCCCTTCAATAAATTCTGGAAACGAGAGGCATAAGGCTTCCCAATTCTGAAATATATCACGCCAGTTACCTTGATAATTATAATTTATCTTACCATTTTCTTTTTTAGTTTCAATGGAAAAAATATTCCATGGACGACTTGGATCACCATGCCTTCTGCTGAAAGTTAGAGGAAGATATTCGTAAACAATTCTTATGAGATCTGAGTTTTCAGTTTTATTAGCTTTCTCGATCAAACTTGTGGATGTTAATCCGTTCTCCAAATCATCAAGCCAATGACTAAACTCCTTTAAAACCAATCTATTTATACTCCAAACATAGTTTTTGAAGTCATTTATATCGATGGAGTAATTATTAACAAATACGCCACCACGCATTATATTGAACATCGTGTTTGTATAATGTCTAGCGTATGAAAGATCATTATTTGTCATTTGCATTCCATCAGCAAATGCTACCATCTTCTTTAGGTTGGAAGTACCATGCGCAATATCCTTTAAGACTGCTTTTTTAAGTTTGGAACTTTCAGACAGAGAAGATTTCAGATCAATAATATCCGTGGGTCCCTGATTTATCTCAGCAACTATCATCCAATCAATTTGACGACCAGGCTTAATGACAACAGTACTATTGATTAGATATGCTCCTCTAGAGGCCTTGATATCTTTCTCTGTTACCATTTTTTTACCAGCTTTAAAATCGCATACTTGCTTTCTTGATAAGAGTATCTTCAAATCATTATCCAATCCAGATGACCATACAGATGTGGTTTTCAAGGCCTCACTTGGCTCAGCTCTATCAACGGGTATAGAACTTAACATGAAAAGCCCAATTGTTGAATCCTCCACAAGTTCATTTTTCTTGTACGCATCCAATAGGTTACTATATTCATTTTGAAAAGCATAATCAACACCATATGGCAGAATGTTTTGAATGCCATCTAAGACTTTTACTGTTGTTTTTTCAGATCTATCATTGATTATATATGAATGCTTTACAAAACCATATTTTTCACTGTTAAACCAGCCATATTTAAAAGTTATACCAAGATCATGATTAACCTCCTCAAAAATTATACTATTACCTAGGTAGCTTTTGTAAATATTACGTGTAATGTGATAAAATTTTGGAGAGTGATTGCTAAAGGGTTCCCATATATATTCTCCATCTTCTTTCTGGATACTTAAACATGTTATACTACCTGTTATATCTTTATAATCATGAACCTCATCAACAGTATAATATGGAAATAACGCATTATTTCTATCCTTTCTTCCTGCCGATAATGAGCCGTTACTTGATATAAAAATCCAATGATCTGAATCACTAGCAATACTCATAAAGAAATCTGGCATTTCATGGTAATTCTGGATTTGATAATACTTTAAGCCACCTATATCCACAAACCTTCCGGTAATATCCTGTGTTGAAGTATTTACCTCACATTTACCTTGAAAAATTTTACTTTTAGTCATTTAAGTTCAGTCTGGTTTTTTCTATTTATTTGATAATATTAATTCCAACTCTTCCAAAGTTTTGCCTTTAGTTTCTGGCACTTTGGCTATTATGAATATTAAGCCAAAGGCTGCAAACAATCCATAAATCAAAAATGTTGACGAAGTTCCAAGGTTTGATAGTTCCCAAGGAAAGATCAATTGGACAATAAAACTCACTACAGAATTGACAAAACCCACAAAGGAAATGGCAACTGCTCTTACTGCATTTGGAAAAAGCTCTGAGAACATAACCCACATAACCGGACCAATTGATACTGCAAAAGATGCCACAAAAGTTAATATTGCAGCTAATATTAATGAGGAATTTAACGATATTGCTTTCGAAACTAATTCCGTTTCATATTTTTCAGCATTTTCTTTCCCTATTGTCTCTTGAAGTGCTAATTGGAATTTAATATCATCCAAAAATTCTACATTCTTTAGTTCATCTAATCCTATCAATTGCGAATTATTATTGTACCCTACAATTATTTCATCTGTTACGGTGTATGATGCAGAATTAAAACCATATGCCAAAACAAACATTGATACTGCAATTCCAGTTACACCAATAGTGAGTAGTAATTTTCTTCCAATTTTATCGATTAAAGACATAGCTAGTATGGTGAACAAAAGATTAGTTAAACCCACTAATATGGCCTGAGAAAATGATGCATCTACTCCAAAACCACTTAACTCAAAAATCATGGGGGCATAAAAGAACACTGAATTAATACCTGTAAGTTGCTGCAGAACTGCGAGAACAATGCCTATAACTAATACTGCCCTAAGTGCGGGAGAAAATATTTCTTTTAATTTGACTTCCCTTTTATCACTTGCATTCTTTAGACTCAATGAGATGGCCTCAACCTCTTTTTCAATATTCTGATTATCTCCTGCTTTTTTAAGAGATTCCTTAGCTTCATTAATGTTACCCTTCATTACGAGCCACCTAGGGCTTCGTGGCACCAAAATCAGAGCACCAAAATAAAGTATGGCAGGAATGAGTTCTAAACCTAGCATCCAACGCCAGTTAAATTTATTTATCATTAGGGTGTTTGCCCAAGCATAATCCGCCTTACCCCATTGGAGGATAAGATAGTTTGTGAAGAAGGCTACCGAAATTCCTATAACTATATTCAGCTGATTGAAAGACACCATAGTTCCTCGTATCTTGGGCGGTGCAATTTCAGCAATGTACATTGGTGCAACTATAAGAGAGGCTCCGACTCCGAAACCACCAATCATTCTTGCAATGATCAAAAATGTGAATGTTGGTGAAACAGCTGACATGATTGCAGATACTGCATATACCACAGCAGCCATGGAAAGAACTTTTTTTCTTCCATATCTATCACTAAGTGGGCCTGCAATCAACATTGCTATAGTTGCTGTTAATGTTAAACAGCTAACAGCCCATCCGACTTCCAACTTACTGAGGCCAAATTCTGGTTCTATAAATTTAATTACGCCAGAAATTACGGATGCATCAAACCCCATTAGAAAACCTCCTAGAGCAACTATTGATGATATCCGTATTATTTTACTATTGTAATTATTCAAACCAACCCAAATCTGTTATTTCTTTTGATATACTCTTACATAATCGATTTCCATTGTTTGAGGAAATACTGTGGTGTCAATCCCCTCCATAATACCCCAAGCACCACCAACTGCCAAATTTAGGATTAGGCTAAATGGTTTATCATAGGGCCATTTAGCTTCTCCAAATCCTTCATTTTGATACTCAAAATACAAGCTATCATCTACATACGCTTTTATGTAATCTGATTGCCAGTCTAATTTATATGAGTGAAATTTTTCATTTGCATCTTTAACATAAATAGTTCCTGTTTTTTGAGTATTTTTTTGCCACTGAAAGTCCTTGGAATGTGCTGAAGCATGAATTACACCTTTATTATGGCCAACATGTTCCATAATATCTATTTCACCTACATCAGGCCAATTGCCGTCGCTAAACCTCCAGCCGCCAGGCATAAACCAAATAGCTGACCATGTGCCACGCCCTGGTGGTACTTTAGCGTTCACTTCAAATATGCCATATTTCCATTCCGCATTTGAAATAAGCCTTGCCGAGGTAAAACCTTTTTCGTGTTCATCACTCTCTTGTGCTGTTATATGTAATTTACCATCCTTAACCCATGAATTATCTTTTTCAGCATGGGTATAAATTTGTAATTCATTGTTACCCCAGCCTGCTGCATTACCTTCGATGTCATAAACCCATTTATTAGAGTCTGGTAGATTTGTATAGTCAAACTCATCGCTCCAAACCAACTCATATTCTGAATTCATATCAGATGAAGACTCAATATTATCAATGTTTAAGAAGGTAAACCCTAATGTTGCCGATAATATAAAAGATATGAATAATCCTGTTTTCACTTTAAATAATATTATTTAGATCCTTGGTAAACTCTAACATAGTCAACTTGCATAGTTTGAGGAAACACCGTTGAGGCATTCGGAGATCCAGGCCAGTTTCCCCCTACTGCTATATTCATTATTAGGAAAAAATTCTGATGAAATTCACTTAAAAAAGCTGGAGTTATATCAATTACGAAAAATGGATTTCCGTCAACGTAAGACCTAATTTTATTTTCATCCCATTCAATTGAAAAGACATGAAAATCATCTGCAAATATTCCTGTTGATAATGAATAACTAGAACCGTATTCCTGATGTCCACCATTATCCCAATGAAGTGTTGAGTATACACGATTATCTTTTCCAGTTCCTCCAACCATTTCCATTATGTCGACCTCACCACAAGTTGGCCATCCAACAGAACTGAAATTAGCACCTAGCATCCAAAATGCAGGCCATATTCCCTGACCATAGGGAAGTTTTATTCTTGCCTCTACTCTACCATATTTAAAAGTGAACTTGTTCTGGGTTGTTATCCTAGCAGAAGTATACTGCCTACCCCCATATGATTCTTTTAAAGCTGTAATGGTAAGTAATCCATTATTAACCATTGCATTGGTAGTGTTGTTTGTATAGTATTGAAGTTCATTATTACCCCAACCACTACCACCAATCTCCATGTTCCAATATTGTGAATTTGGTAGCCCCGAGTAATTAAATTCATCTGACCAAATAAGGTCTGGATCATTTTGGGTTATGTTAACCGACTCAGACTTTGAAAACTTATTACCACCTTTAAAAACATTTAACTCAATGTTGTAAATTCCAGCTAATGGAAAATACGCTTCATGCACCATGTCATTTAAAACAGAAGAATTGTTGTAATTCCAGTTAAAACTGTCATACTCACCTTCTGTAGTATTTACCAATTCAACCTCATTGGGGTTATCAGGATTTACTGTTGCAGTAAATGAAACTATAATTGACCCACCATCGTCAGTTGCAATCTGCAACTCTTTAGTTTTTGTTGAGGTTGAACCATCATAATTGTTGATCGTAAGTGTAATATTGTAACTACCGGCAAAGGGATAATATATTTCATAGGTATTATTGACAGTTGAGGTTGTATCTCCCATGTCATTTCCAAAATCCCATACAACGTAATTATAATCACCTTCAGATTTATTAATAAAGAGTGCATTATTATCATCAATTAGCTCAATGCTAAAGTCTGCCTTTAAATTAGATCCATCATCATCCTTATCACAACCAATGATTGTAATTGTGAATATAAAGCCTATCGCTATTAAGAACTTTTTATTAAAATATTTATCTAATGTATTGTTATAGTTTTGTTGCATTATCATTTTCACTTTCTATTATAATTTAAACATTTTGACTGTGCTTTTCAAATATTTTTCTAATGGTTAAAATTCATATATCGAGAGTTGTGTAATTTTTATATAGTTGATATTGTGATATTTACATTTACTTATAAGTTATAGCTATATCTTTGAGAACATCTGTTCATCTTGGCATTATTTTAATTATTTGATAGTAAATTAATTTCCCCCAAAGTTTAGATAACACCTATGGGAACGTATCTAAATTACACCCAACTCCTTTAATTTTTAAACTTAAAAGAGTTGGGATAAGGGTTTATTATCTGGATAATTTAATACCCAGTATTTTGTGTAAAAGTTCCACCCATCTGATCAACTTCACTTTGTGGTATGGGCAAGAAGCCTTTTGTGGAGTTATTGAAAGTAACATCAAATATTACCTGGTCACCAATATAATCAGGGCCTCTAAGTCCAACACTTGTAAACTGTTGACTTGCAAAGCTCATTCCTTTTCTAATAACGTCAAAATAGCGTACACCTTCCAAAGAAAGTTCTAAGCGCCTTTCATTATAAATATTATCAGCGGTTGCAGGAATACTTTCCAACCCAACTCTTGAACGAACTCTATCTAGGTAATCCTGAGCATTTGGACTACCAAGTTCAGCTGCCATGAGTAAAACATCAGAAAATCTAATTACTCTGAAGTTACATGTTCTATTAAGTTCAAACTGCCCACCTGTTGACCAATGTTCAGCATCTGAACTATATTTTTTTGAATAATAACCAGTGTGTTGATACCCTTTTACCAGGGCACCATCAAGCTCACTTTGGAAAAGTACAGTATAGTCAAGTCGAGGATCATTTCCCATATCCTCTACCAACTTATAATTTACAGTTCCAAAACTCCATCCTCTATCCCAGTTTTCTGATCCAGTAACGCGGGGTCCTTGCATCTGTGCGGCTAAATTACCTTCGCCACCTCTCACATATCCCCAATCCCACCATGGCAGGATATCTCCATGCGAGACTTCAAATACTGATTCAACCCCAAACTCCCCACTTATGTGGAAATTTTCAGAGTAGTCTTCAAATAAAGCATGACCACTATTTGTGATCATATCTTCTAAGTAACCTAGAACTACAGAGTTATCAACAGTGTTTTCGTTTACAGTAAATTGGGCACCGTATACTCCATTATAAAAAAGATAAGTTCTGGCCAAAAGTCCACTTGCTGCCCATTTACTAATTCTTCCTTTTTCATTTGCAGGAATATTAGCAGGCAAGACATTAACAGCATCTATTAAGTCTGTTGCAATCTGATTGTATACATCTGCTGGCGTAGCCTGTGATTGTATGTAACCAGAAGGGCCTTTTATAGTTTCTGTAAGAAGTGGAATATTTTCAAAAAAGCGCACTTGTTCTAGGTAAAAATATGCCCTTAGAAACTTACACTCACCAACAATTCTAGCTTTAAAGTCTTCCGATGCTTCTATATCTACAATTTTCTCCATGAGCAAATTAGCTCTGTAGATACCCGTATAATTCTTTAAATATATTGCATGAACTATAAGATTTTCGGTTGGTATATTATAAGTATTAAACTCATCTTCATCCTTTCCATCATTTGGGTCACTACCTCCTGCAAAAGAATCATCTGACAGTATGTCTGACATTGTTAAAAAGGGTGCCCAGGAAACGCCTGGTGTAGATTGATAACCCAATACATCATATACAGCAACTAATGCAGACATTGCATCTGCTTCAGTCTTGTAGAAATTTGAACTTACTACTGTGTCTAATGGAGGACGGTCTAGAAAATCTTTTTCACATGCGCTTAAAAGAAAAGCTATCGCCATTAATACTCCAAGTTTTTTCATATGTCTTTTCATTTTCTTCGAGTTTTATATATTAAAAAGTGATGGTTGTGCCAAATCTAAAGGTTCTTGCTTGAGGATAAATACCCCTATCAATACCAATGTCAAAGGAGCTCATGGCACCAATCTCAGGATCAGCACCAGTATAGCTAGTGAATGTAAGCAAGTTCTCAGCTGAAACATATATTCTCCAGTCTTTAATTTTTATCTTACTTAAGAGATTACTTGGTATACTATATCCCAATTGAATATTTTTAACTCTGACATAATCTCCATTCTCTATATATAAGTCTGAGATTCGGTTGTTAAGATTTTTATCACTCCAAGTGTATATGGGATTTGTGTTAGAAGTACCTGGCCCGGTCCATCTATCAAGTAATTTTGTGGTGCTGTTTGTAAATTGCAAATCCATTCTTTGGCTACCATTAAATATCTGATGACCAAATGCACCTATCAAAAGGAATGAAAAATCAAAATTCTTAAACTCAACCGAACCAGTTACACCCATTGTAAAATCGGGTGTAGGGTTACCAATTTTTGTACGATCTTCATCGTCAATAACACCATCGCCATTAATATCAACAAATCGCACGTCTCCAGGGGAAGCAAGCGGTTGCAATAGCTCTCCATTTGGTGCTAGATAAGTATTAACATCATTCATGTCCTGAAAGATTCCATTTGTTTCCCATCCATAAAAATAAGCAATAGGAAGACCTTCCTCCGTTCTAGTTACTGGACCTGCTACGGACCATGAGGCTCCTTGGATGGATTTCTCATCATTCGCAATTTGAGTCATGGTATTTATATTATATGATCCATTAAATCCAATGGAGTACTTCAGACCTTTGATGTAGTGGCGCCATGTTGTTGAAAGCTCAACCCCATTATTTCTAACACTCCCAACATTAGCATATGGAGGGTCATTACCAACGTGTCCAGGAATTGCTACCCTTTCTAATAGTCCATTTGTATTTTTGATATAATAATCAAATGTTGCAATTAGGCGATCATCAAAAACACCCAAATCAATGGCTAAATCAATCTGTTCTGACTCTTCCCAACGGATATCAAGGTTACTTATGAATCTTGGGGAAGCCCCAATCAATCGAGTTCCTCCAATTATATAGGCTCTACTATAATCCATTACTGATAGATATTGATAGCTTCCGATTTTATCGTTACCATTTATACCCCATGAAGCTCTTAACTTAAGAAAGTTAATTGCTCCTAAATCTGGCATGAATGATTCCTCTGATAGTAACCATGATACACCCAGTGATGGGAAATTACCATAGCGATTATTGGGTCCAAATTTTGAAGAACCGTCCCTACGAATAATACCAGTGAAAGCATATTTTCCTTTGTAGTCATAAGTTACACGAGCAAAAGCTGAGAACCATGCTTCATGGAATGCTCCACCTCCTGCTTGTGCTTCTCTAGCAGTATCCATTGACATATCCAAATAAACATTGTTTGGATCATCCGTTGGCACCATAGTGTTAAACCCATTTAAGTTTTCACCATTGATTTCACTTGCGGATGTACCCAACAAGATCGAGAAATTATGGTCTTTAATACTTTTAGTATATATCAAAGTATTTTCCCACTGCCATGTAATATATCTTTCAACGCTTTTATAAACAGATGTTTTATTTATATTTTTCTGAGCCCCATTGAGATAATATAGAGGCCTATATGAATCATAGTTTACATAAGCAAGGTCTATTCCCAAACTGGATTTAAACTTCAATCCTTTTATCAATTCAATCTCACCAAAAACATTCCCAACAGCCTTATCTACTCTTGTTTCACCTGTTTGAATTTCAAGCAATGCCATTGGATTAACAACTTCACCTGGTACCCTATTGGATAGACCATAAATTAAACCTTCGGAATTTCGTATTAGATAATCAGCGTTGTTAACATACCTTGGTTGAGCTAGGCTATCAGGGTTTTGCTCAAAAACTGGAAGTAATGGCTCCATATTAAGGGCACTACTATAAACACCATTAAATGAAGAATTGGATGCTATACCTTTGCGTTTAACATGTGAAAAAGTAAGGTTGTTACCAAAATTAAACCAATCCGTAACTTTTATTCTACTATTAAGTCGTGCAGTAATTCTTTCAAATTTTGACTTATCACCACCGATAATCCCTTCTTGTGAAAAATATGACAGTGAAGATGAAAAAGTAGCAACATCATTACCACCCGCAACTGAAACATCATGGCTAACCATCGGTGCATTTTGAACAAAAATAGCATCTTGCCAATCGGTATCATATTCTGCAACCGCATTTGGGTTGAAAGGTTCAGTGAAACCTCCATTTCTAGCTCCCTCATTCATCATCATCATGTATTCATTAGAGTTCAGCATATCGAGTTTTTTAGCCGCATTCTGAATACCATAGTATGTTGAATAGGTTAGATTAATACTCCCTTTGGTTCCGGATTTAGTTGTGATAAGAACAACACCATTAGCTGCTCGCGCTCCATAAATAGCAGCAGAGGCAGCATCCTTAAGAACATCCATTTGCTCAATGTCACCGGGATTTAAATACTCTATGTTAGAAACAACCAAACCGTCAACCACATAAAGAGGATCTGAGTTTCCTGTTGTACCTACTCCTCGAATGCGAATTGTAGGTGGATCACCAGGCTGTCCTGACTGGTTGGTTACTTGTACCCCAGCTGTGCGCCCTTGCATTGCCTGGCCGGCCTGCAAAACAGGCACCTTACTAATTTCTTCTGCGTTAACTGTGGAAATAGCACCTGTAACTACTTTTTTCTTCTGGGTGCCATAACCAATAACAACAACTTCATCTAACTCTAGCAAGTCCTCCTTGAGTAAAACATCAATTACTTGACGTCCACCTACAGCTAGACTTAGAGTTTCATAGCCCATGAAAGAAAACTCTAAAGTATCGCTTCCTTGGGTTAATTGTAATGAAAAGTTGCCATCAATATCTGTAACAGTTCCATTTATAGTTCCCATTTCAAGTACTGAAACTCCAGGTATACTAAAACCTGTTGTTCCGTCTTTTACATTACCAGTAACGGTTTGAGCTTGTAATGAAAAACTACTAACCAAACTTATAATGAAAATGGCAAACAATACTTTGTAAAGATTTTTACTCATATTATAGGTTATTAGATATTTAAAATTCTTTTGACAATTGTTAAAGTCATAATAGATTTTAATTCGATTTGATTTTTTTAATATCTCTTTTCGCTAACTTGAAAAGACGATAAGGAAAAGATGAGGGTTTATAGTCTCCAAAATGACTAATTGAATAAGGATTAAGTTCTTTTATATTTAGGATATTTATGTTAAAGTATTCAAAGTAATTAAAAAAACGAAATATAATTCCTTGAATAATTAATCCCGCATGAATTGGTCCTGCGTTGTTGGAATAAACAAGTGGTAAATTATTTATCATTTTTTTCTTGTGAAAGTGTTAAAAGTATGCAACATTAGTCCATGCAAGGACTAATGTTGCTGATACTAAATTAACCAAATAAAATATTAATTAAACGTAAAATTGCGAACATAAAATGTTCCCTCAGCCTCATGACCACCTCCACCAATTGATATGGCAAAGAAATCAAGATTTGTTCTATCGAATGGAGTATAACCTCCAGGGCCACTTGATGGCTCATTTAAGTTCCAAGTATATGTTACCCACTCATCCATTACTGTAGCCTCAGCATCATATTGAATATGACCAGTCCACCATTCTGGTGTTTGGCTGCTCTCTCCTATGATAACACTAATACCTTTAGTTAAAGTACCTGAATAATCATTGCTACTTGGTACATATACGTCAACTGAAACCGTTGTAAAATTATCAAATTGAATATCATATTGCATCATAAATTGTAGCTCTTGATATGTTCCTGCTCTATCATATTGCCCTACATTTACTCCAGCTCCGGCTGGGTCAGCAACATTCATTGTAAATGACATTCCACCATTGGCAGCTGAACCTAAACCAGGATAAACACCTGCAGTATCTAGAACTTCCCAGCTATTGCTAGTTTCAAATGTATTCCACATTTCTTCAGGGGTTAAGTCAGGTAAATCTTCTCCATAAGGAGGTTGGATTGTTACAACTTCAGGTTCCAATGAAGGATCATGATATGATACGAATTGGAATAACCAGAATCCAGCATCAGCATAATTGAATGATAATGTCATTAAGTCATAACCTTCTCCTGGAAGTATATCAACGTTAAAAGAAGTACTTGTAAGTGGAACGGTAGTTTCACCAGCTGGCCCTAATTTAGGAATACCTATCCAAGCTCCGTCGCCATCAAGAGTTACAGAACCTGTTGAAGGATCGTATGTGAATGAATGCTCACCTGATAACCATGCACTTACATCCACTCCATCTTTGTTTATCATGTATTCAGCTTCTGCTGGGAAACATGTTTCATACCAATCTTGACCATCAAACACACCATATTCACCCCAGAAAAAGCCTGCGTCATTGAAAACATATTTGCCATCATTATGGAATGTGAATGTTTGAGCATACAAACATGGTCTTGCACCATCATTTGTAAGTCCTGGCCACCATGCAGCTGGGTCATCTGGATTTGGTCCAAGTGACATACATGTGCCCTCACGGAATAGTTTCCATGTTTTTGATTCTTCGCCAGTCAATAATTTTCTCGCGGAGTTAGGGTCAGTCAAAGTTAGGTTCTTACTGTACGTTATTGAAGACCCAGCATCATTTGATGCTGTAAGATTTACCGTGTAGTCACCTGCAGCATCATAAACATGCGTTACATCTTTTTCAGTAGAGTTATTACCATCTCCAAAATCCCATGAATAAGATGTGGCATTTTGAGAGTTGTTAGTAAAGCTTACTAGCAACCAATTACCTTCATCAATATTATATTGAAATGAAGCAATTGGGTCCACGGTATCCGGATCATCAGAATCCTTTTTACAAGAACTGAACGATACTATTGCAGTTATACCAAAAACAACACTTAGCATGGTAAACCACTTGAAATAATTACTTTTTCTCATAACGAATTTTTTAAATTTATTTAAACATTTATTTAGAATTTCTTTAGGTTTGCTCTGTAGACAAATGTATCATACCTTCCAAGACATTCTTTCTATGCAAACGAATGCAAAGTAAAATTATAGTATAGCTAATAACAAGTTTTTAACCACATCTTAATTACATCAAATTAGGTTTTTACCACATCATAAATACATCATAAGTACTTCTTTACTCTTCATAACATGGTACTTAGGAAATTTTTACGAAATAGGCAAACCATACATCATTGGCATTCTCACAACCAAATAAAGCCTTACTGAGTTTAAAAGGTCAATATAAACTCAGTAAGGTTGATTTCTCGGGAAATTTTTAGTTTTTTACGCAAGCGATATCGGCTTATTTCAACTCCTCTTGTGGAAATATTCATCAAAACAGATATTTCCTTACTTGAAATATTCATTCTAAGATAAGCACATAATTTTAACTCTCGGGGAGTTAAACTTGGATACTCCGATTTTATTCTCTTTAAAAATTCTTCATGAACACTTTCAAAATGAGTTTCAAAGACATGCCATTGCTTTTCATTATCAATCTCCTTATTAATGCCCCTCACAAGCCTAATAACATCATGTTTATGCGTTTCAGAATCTACCATATTAGCAAGCTCTTTTAATTCATCACGCAATGTTATAAGCATTTCATTTTTTTGAAGCATTTGCATTGTCGAATTAGCTAATTCCTTGTCCTTAAGCTTCATAGACTCTCTGAGCTTATCATTTCGCATTCTAATTATCTCTTTTTCTGTTTCCAGGCTTTCTCTCTGAAGTTGCTCTTCTTTTCGTCGAAATAATTCATTTTGTTTTCTTTCTCCTCGCAGCCTCTCCCTCTTATACCTTCTACGATTAGAGAATATTATTATTCCTACAATTAATAAAAATATTATTATGTATATAATAAATGCGAATATAGATCTGATAAAAGGAGGTGCTACTATTATTGATATGCTTTGGATTTTTGAAACTGAACCATAGATATTTTTTGATTTAACATTGAAAGTATAATTGCCTTCAAATAGATTTGTGTATGTTCTGGTATTTCGCCTTGTCCATTTTGACCATCCCTTATCATTTCCATCAAGAAATGTGGAGTATAGTGTTTTACTAGTATTCTCGAAATCGTTTGCAGAATATGCAAACTCCACACTGTTATTTGCAAACGCCAACTCTATATCATTGTTATACAATTCATTATAGGTATACACCGTATCAGGAGCAAATGTTCGCATTGACAATAAATAACTTTCAAATTCATATGAGTACTCTTTGAAATATTTTGGGTTATAATGCGCAAATCCTTTTTCTGTTCCAATAAATACATTCTCATCGTTATAGGGATACACAAATTCAAAGCCGCTAACGAATTTACCATCTAGTTTCTTAAAAGGTAAAGTAACATCTCTATATTTACCATCCTCCCCATATCGCATAACTCCAAGTTCACTGTTATTAAAATACCATAGATTGTCCTTAGCATCGATTTTGATTGCTCTGAGGAATTCTCCATTAAAAATATTATTGTACCTATCATTAATTAAAAATTTATTTTTTGAGCTTGAGTATTCTAAAATTCCACCATTGGTTGTAAATAATATTTTACCTTTCAAGTTTACCACACTGGATACAGTTTCTGGAAGATTATCATTTTTGGAATTAAAAAACTCTACATATAAAATGCTGTCATATGTATCATTAAAGAACACATGGTAAATCCCCTTATAACCATGGGTTATCCATAACGTACCATCAGGATCAAATTCCATCTTCCTGGATGATTGAGAAAACCCATCAAGCTGTTTATCAAACCTCCAACTTCCTTTATCCTTTTTATAAGTTACAAGTCCCGTATAGGTGCCTCCAATAATTTTGTTTGGATTATTTGGGACCTCTGAAAACATCCATAAACCAGGAGTGTTACCGATAAACTTTGCTGTGCTATCCTCGATTATTAGAGCCCCATTATTATGACCACAAAATAAAGTTCCATCAATCTCTTTAAGTGACCATACCTGACCTTTTGTTTCTTCTATTAATTGCATCTTTTTGGAGTCAACATCCGCAATTTTAGCAAGGTCACGTGTGAGAAGGCCTTGATTTGTACCAAGGTATACTCGATTATCTTTTACAAAAGCACAATAGCCTGTTCCAACATTATAATTGTAGGATATTTGAGTTAATGGTAAGTTTTCCTGAATATAATCTATCCCCTGGTCTGCACCTAACCATAAGTTACCCAGATTATCCGAACCTAAACAAAGTATGGTATTGTTCTGTAATCCATCTTCTTTGTTTATAAATTTTATGGGATCTACTTCACTATCACATATGAGTAACCCGTTTTGAATGGTTCCAAAAGCATATCGGTTTCCCGATAGTTTTATTGCACAGTATATTTGATTCTTCTCAAGAAATTCGGTCGATTTTGTTTTATATTCATAAATATCATCACCATTATAAACATATAACCCATCAGTAGCAGTTGCTATTAGCAACTTACGCTCAAATGGTAATATTGCCCATACCTCTTTTCCTATTAGTTTTTCTGCGCCCTTGAGAGGATACAAACTTCCCATTGCATACCGCAATAATCCATACTCCATATCATTTACATAGTAATCATTATTTACCATATAAGAAAAATGAAAAATCGAAGGTGCATCAACAATTTCAATTGTATCATCCTTATATATAAACAACTGATCAATGGTCTGAAAAAAAATTCCATCGGGATGATTATAAATTTTCCAGACTTCACCAAAATCTTTTCTTTCCTCTGGGATTAAATATGTGAGTGAAACATATTCTGCTCCACCCATTAAGCCAATATTGTAAAAACCAAGCTCATCGAAACCGCCAGCATACATCCTTCCTTCATTTCCACTTTCAATTGATCTGAGAATAGTATTATTAGGTAAATTGTAGATATTCCAATTGGAGCCATCAAATTCCAATAATCCATCGTTGTTAGCAAAGTACATCATTCCATTAACACCCTGCTGGACATCCCAAGTTTGACTTCCTCCGCGATATTCAGCTCGGTTGTAATTTTCAATAAAGGGAGTGCCCATTGTTGTAATTTGTGCAAACAATGTAGAATTCAATAAAATCAAATTAAGTACAATTAAAAATATTGCTAATTTCTTCATTACCTATTTATTAACGAGGGCTAAATTAGTAAAATAAGCTTTAAAGTGTTTATGTTAAATTTTCATAATTTAGCTTTTTGATGTATTTATGATGTAATTGATATCCATTTACATTTAACCTATTTAGTATATTTTTGGTATCCAAAAAATAAATTCATGAGAAGACCTTATCTGATTTTAAGTTTTATTGTTTTATACTTTACAATTCAAGGGCAAACTATTATTGACCAAAAGGTAGACAGTTTAATAAATCTAATGACATTGGATGAGAAAGTTGGTCAAATGACTCAGGCAGAAAGAGGTGCATTGGAGAGTTTAAATGATATTTCAAATTATAGCTTGGGTTCCCTTCTCAGTGGCGGCGGCTCAGCTCCTTCACCGAATAACCCAGTTGAATGGGCAAACATGTACGATAGCTATCAAGAGAAAGCTCTTGAGAGTAGACTTGGAATACCACTAATTTATGGCGTTGATGCGGTTCATGGCCACAATAATGTTTATGGAGCAGTTATTTTTCCACACAATATCGGATTGGGATGCACTTGGAACCCTGACCTAGTAAGAACAGTGAATGAAATCACAGCAACAGAAGTTTCTGCAACTGGAATTGATTGGAATTTCAGTCCGTGTATTGCTGTTCCCAGAGATGAAAGGTGGGGAAGAACATATGAAGGTTTTGGAGAGACAGCTGAAATTCAAAAAATAATGGCATATGCAGCAGTTATGGGACTTCAAGGTGACAGTTTAAATAAAGCTGAAACAATTTTAGCATGTGCAAAGCACTTTGTTGGTGATGGTGGTACAACCAATGGATTTGACCAGGGAAATACTCAAGTTTCTGAGGAAATTCTCAGAAGCATTCACATGGCAGGTTACATAGATGCAATCGATGCAGATGTGGGTTCAATTATGGCTTCATATAATAGCTGGAATGGGCAGAAATTACATGGTCATAAATACCTTCTCACAGATGTTCTAAAAGAAGAATTGGGGTTTGAAGGGTTTGTTGTATCAGATTGGAAAGGTGTAGACCAGATAAATGAAGACTACAGAGAGTCCATTAAAAGAGCAATTAATGCAGGGATTGACATGGTAATGGTACCCGATAGGTACCTAATTTTTATTAGTATTCTTAAAAGCTTGGTTGAAGATGGCGATGTGAGCATAGAACGTATAGATGATGCGGTCAGAAGAATTCTCAAACAAAAGTTCCTTTTGAAACTATTTGAAAGCCCAATGTCAGATCAATCTTTGATACCATTAGTAGGATCAGCTCAACACAGAAATGTTGCTAGACAAGCTGTCCGAGAGTCATTGGTTCTGCTCGATTCTAAAAATGATGTCCTACCATTAAATAAAAACAATAAAAAGTATCTTGTGGCTGGACCTCTTGCCGATGATATAGGAGCTTCATGTGGAGGATGGAGTATTTCTTGGCAGGGATCAAATGGGGACATAACAATAGGAACAAGTATTTTAGAAGGCTTGAATGAAGTTTCAGAATCAAGTGAAATTATTTACTCAGAAAATGGAAATTATGACGATCCCGTTGATGCAATTATTGTTGTGATTGGGGAAAATCCATACGCAGAAGGAGCTGGCGACAAGGCTGACTTAAAAATAGAATTTCAGCAGGTTCAACTGGTAAAAACGTTAAAAGAAAAGGGAGTTCCTATTATATGTGTTATGCTAACAGGACGTCCAAGAATCATTGGGGAGATAATGCCTTATAGTGATGCAATGATATCTGCCTGGCTTCCAGGAACAGAAGCCTCAGGAGTAGCAGATATTATTTTTGGAGATTATAAACCTTCGGGGAAATTAAGCCTTACCTGGCCAAGATCAATGGATCAAATACCCATAAATTATGGAGACAATGATTACAACCCCCTTTATGCATACAAACATGGGTTGATTGATTTCCCTAGCACTGCTGATGCCTCAGAGCTTATTCCATATTGCGCAGCAACAAGTTCCAATGGACATAAAATATATTTGTCACTTTCTGATAATATAACAAATATGGAAACCAGTAAGGAGGATTTCACTTTAAAAATTAACGGGAATATCATCCAGGATATGATCAGTGATATTTACATATCATCCACTGAAGAATCTATTTTGATTTTTGATCTAAACAGTGAAATTGAGCAATCAGATAAGAATATATCATTGACTTACGATGGTTCGGGAATCTCCTCAAACTCTCTTTTACTTGAATCCCTGGATAATTATTTTGTGTTCAATTCTGTTAATGGTTCTGGAGGTACAATGGAAATACCAGGAATTATTCAAGCCGAAAACTTCTTTGAAATGTATGGCGTACAAACAGAAACATGTACTGATTATGGCGGAGGTTTAAATGTTGGTTATATGGATCCAGGTGACTGGATGAAATATTCTGTTGAAGTATTTGAGGATGGGTGGTATGAGGTGAGAGCAAGGATTTCAGGATACTCTGGAGGCAATCTACTTCTAAATTTTAATGATAGCATAACATCAACAATAAACTACTCATCAACAAATGGGTGGCAGTCATGGCAAAATTTTACCAATGAATTATATCTAAGTGAAGGTAACTACATAATGGAGGTTGTAGCTCAACAAGATGCATTCAACATAAACTATTTTGACTTTTCAATTATAGATGCTATTGAAAATAAAAATTCAGAAGTTTCCAATATATCAGTTTATCCAAATCCTGCAATATCTTCCATATCATTGGAATTCAATAATAGTATAAATGATGAGGTAAGCATAAGGTTATATACAATGGGAGGACAACTTGTTCAAACTCTTTTTGAAGGTAGCTCAGAAATGGGTAGAAATAATTATGATTTTAATCTTAGTTCCGCTCTTAATAAGGGTTTGTATTTTATAGAAATTAAAAATGGAAAGAAACGATATTTCCAAAAATTAATGATTTACAGGTAGTAAAATAATTTAACTGATTATTTGAACCACCGCTTGGATTAATAAGGCATTAAACAAAAATGAAAAACGTATACATAATACTTCTAATACTTTTGTCTACCTTATTATCTTTTGGTCAAGGGTTAAAAACGGATGGTAAAAAAATAGTAGATCAGGATGGAAATAATGTTCTATTGAAAGGAATTGGTTTAGGAGGGTGGATGCTAATGGAAGGTTACATGATGCAATCCAGTGATGTGGCAGATACACAGCACGAATTCAGAGAGCGACTTGTTGATCTAATGGGTCAGGATAAAACAGATACTTTTTTTGATACATGGCTAGATAACCATGTAAAAAAGGACGATGTAGATTCACTTGCAGCATGGGGGTACAATAGTATCAGATTACCAATGCACTATAATTTATTTACCCTTCCGATTGAAGATGAACCAGTAAATGGTGAAAATACATGGCTAACCAGAGGTTTTAATATGGTTGACAGTTTACTGAGCTGGTGTGAGCAAAATAATATGTACCTTATCCTTGATCTGCATGCAGCTCCTGGTGGACAAGGTGAAAATGCAGCTATCTGTGATTATGATCCTGATAAACCTTCTCTTTGGGAAAGCCAGGATAACAGGAATAAAACAGTTGCCCTATGGGCTAAACTTGCCAAACGATATGCCGATGAACCTTGGATAGGTGGTTACGATTTACTGAATGAGGTTAACTGGGATCTTAGCGGTAATACTCAACTTAGAGCCTTGTACGAAGAAATAACTGATTCAATACGAGCAGTAGACACTAGTCATATTATTTTTATCGAAGGGAACTGGTTTGCAAATGATTTTACCGGCTTAACACCTCCTTGGGATGATAATATGTCATATAGTTTCCATAAATATTGGAATTATAATGATCCTACGTCAATAAGTTGGGTTTTAGATTTACGAAATCAATATAATATTCCACTTTGGATGGGTGAATCGGGAGAAAATTCAAATGTTTGGTTTACTGATGCCATAGAACTTTTTGAAGATAATAACATAGGCTGGTCATTTTGGCCATATAAAAGAATTGAAACAATAGTTGCTCCATATTCAATCCTTTTTACTGACGGATATAAGGATATCCTGAGTTACTGGCGAAATGAGGGACCAAAGCCCACCGTTGATGAAGCTTATAATTCGATGATGGAACTGGCAACAAATGCAAATAGCATTAACTGCGATTATAGGAAAGATGTCCATGATGCGCAAATAAGACAACCCAGCAGTAATAATACCATTCCGTACGATACTCACAATATACCTGGATTGATATACTTGTCAAATTTTGACCTTGGAAAACTAAACCATGCATATTATGATTTGGAGAATGCTAACTACTCCTTATCAACAGGTTTTTTTACAGCATGGAACAGTGGTTGGGTATACAGAAATGATGGGGTAGATATCGAATCAAATACAGATACTTTTAACAGTAATGGCTTTCATATTGCATACTCAGAAAAAGGAGAATGGATGAAATATACTGTAAACATATCCGAGAGTGGAGTATTTCAAGCAAAAGTTAGATTTGCAACTTCATACACAGGGGGTAAATTCCACCTTTCCATTGATGATGAAGATATTACTACCTCAGAACAGGTTACAAGTACTGGCAGCTGGACTGACTTTTCCAATTTTGAAATAAATGATTTAGTGCTTAACGAAGGAGAACATGTGCTCAAATTTGAATTTGATAACAATACATCCATAAACGTAGGCAGCATAGAATTTTTAAAAACTGGTGATCCTTCCAATGTTGATATGCTGGCAATAAATGGTCAAACAAAAAAAGATGAGAAAAGCATTACAATATATACCAATCAGCCAGTTTTTGAGGAATCAATGGAAAATATTAAGGAATATTTTAGCGTAAAGATAAATGGAAACCCTGTTACCATTGAAGATGTTTATTTGGAGGAAAATAAAAACCGATCCATTGAAATTCAATTGAAAGATTATATGTACTACACTGATATTATCTATGTGAGTTATGACGGCACAGATATAACCTCAACTAATAGTAAGGTTATGGAACCTTTCTCCAACCTAAGAATAAGAAATATTCTACCACCGAGATTCAAATTACCCACAATAATTCAAGCCGAGGATTTTTCTGACATGCTTGGTCTTGCTGTTGAAGAAACTACCGATGTGGGGGGTGGATACAATATTGGATACACTAATCCGGGTGATTATGCTGATTATTTAATTTATTCTAGTGATACTAGTAGCTATGAAGTTAACTTAAGAGTTGCAGCACAAAATACAACAGGACGAGTTGGTTTTTACATTCTTAATGAAGATGGATCAGAAACAGAGCTCGTTAATATTATAACACCTAAAACAGGTGGCTGGCAAACATGGACAACTACTACCGCAACTCTTACTAGTCCTATTCCAAAAGGAATTCAAACTCTGAGAATGAGGCCCTTAATTGGAGAAATTAACCTTAACTGGTATCGATTTGATATACTTGAAGGTATTATTGATCTAAGCAATAGCAAAAAAGTAAATGTTTATCCAAATCCCATTTCTGGTGAAAATCTTAATATAGATTTTATTGATGAAAGTCATTCAGAAATGCTCATACAAATATTCGACATATCAGGCAGATTAATATATTCGGAAGATATAAGTTCTGAAAATGAGGATGTGGATATACCCAGTCATATGATTCCAAGAGGAATTTCCATGCTTAAAATAATAGATGGTAGTAAATCTTATGGTCAAAAAATAATCCGGTATTGATTATTAACTATTCAAATTCACCAATAAACTAATAGCGGTAGAATATGCACTTTCATACTAATATGATTAGCTCCCTAAATAAAAACATAGCCAATATTGTTTTATTTAATGTTCTTATGGTTCTTTTAGTTGGAACAAGCTTTACAGCCATCCCTGAAAGTAAATTGACAATAGAAGAAAAAGTAGATTCATTACTATCACTTATGACTCTTGATGAAAAAATAGGTCAAATGACTCAAGTTAGACACTTTTATGACATTTCAGAAGGTGATATTTCAAATAAATTTATTGGTTCAGTAATACATACTCAAGGTCCGATACCCGGAGAAACGGCAGATGACTGGCAATCTAAATTCCGTGATCTACAGAATCAGGCCTTATCCACAAGACTTGGCATACCATTACTTTTTGGAGTGGATGCAGTGCATGGTCAAAACACTTTTGAAGGAGCAACAATTTTTCCTCATAATATTGGAATGGGAGCATCAGGAAATCCGGATATGGTAATGAAGTCCGCAGAAATTACAGCAATTGAAATGCATGCGACTGGCTTAAACTGGGCATTTTCTCCTTGTGTTGCAATTCCATACAATGAAAAATGGGGAAGAGTTTATGAGGCATACTCTGAATCCACGCCACTAACCTGTGAGTTAACATATGCTGCCGTAAAAGGTTACCAGAGTGATTTTAACACATCACACTCTGTGCTTGCCACAGCGAAACACTTTATAGGTGACGGAGCAACAGACTACGGGATTGAAGGTGGAAACACTAGCTTATCAGCTGAAGAAATAGACAATAGGTTACTACCTCCCTACAGAGCAGCAGTTGATGCTGGTGTTGGGGCAATAATGGTTTCCTTTAATTCTGTTTTGGGGTCAACCATGCACGCACATAAAGCCTTGATTACAGATACTCTAAAAAGAGGAATGGGATTTGAAGGAATTGTTCTAACAGACTGGAAAGGGTTTTCCAGGTTTGGCGGAATAAATGTTATTAATGCGGGTGTAGATATGGTAATGGCTGTGGATGGAGATATGGATTATTTTCAGAGTAAACTCAAAGAATCAGTTATTCAAGATTCTGTCTCAATGGAAAGAATAAATGATGCTGTTAAAAGGATATTGAGGCAAAAATACCGAATGGGCTTATTTGATAACCCATTTCCAGATTCATCGCTATCAATTAAATTAGGTTGTGACGAACATCGAAAAATTGCCAAACAGGCAGTGAGAGAATCTCTTGTATTATTAAAAAATGAAAATAAAACACTTCCCCTGAAAAAAGAAACTAAAAAAATAGTTGTGGTTGGCGAACATGCCAACAATTCGGGACTGCAATCAGGAGGATGGACCGTGAATTGGAGAGGGACAGCAAATAATTATAAGGGTGCCACAACCATACTAGAGGGAATCCAGAAGCTCTCCTACGGAGATGTTGTATATGACACATTAGCTGATGGCTTAGTTAGAGATGCTGATATTGCAATTATCGTTGTTGGTGAAAATCCATATGTTGAATTTTTTGGAGATATTGGTGACGGCACTGGCGAATTTACTCTCGATCTAAAAAAAGAGCACAAGGATTATATAGATTCATATGTGGATATTGGAATCCCGACGGTGGTAATTCTTATTTCCGGCCGACCAATGATAATAACAGATGAACTCAATAAAACCGATGCATTTGTTGTGGGCTGGTTACCAGGATCAGAAGGTGATGGCTTTGCTGAAGTTTTATTTGGTGATTATAATTTTACTGGAAAACTACCACACTCTTGGCCTGCAAACCTGAATCAGTATGAAGGTAAGTATGGTCCAAACTATTGGAATATTGATGCAAGTCCATTGTTTCAATTTGGCTATGGATTAGCATATTGATTTATTAATTAACTTTTTAAAAATATGAATTTCGACTTCGTCTTAAGTTTAATTTTGTTGCAGTTGCAGTCAACTTTTATTCAAGAATCTAAATTATTTCTTTTATGAAAAAAAATTTCCTACTGTCTATTATATTATTTTCAGGCTATATATTAATTTCTCAAAATATGAATGATTCCATTGATCAAAAAGTTGACCTGCTTTTAAGTGAGCTAACTCTTGAGGAGAAAGCATCTTTATGCTCCGGGCGAGATGACTGGAGTTCGGAATCAATTGATAGGCTCAATATTCCATGGATATGGATGTCAGATGGTCCTCATGGATTGAGACGTGCACCTGCAACAAACAAACCAGGATATGGTGATCAATTGCCAGCAACATGTTTTCCAACTGCTTCAGCACTAGCTGCAACATGGGATGTTAATTTAATTTATGATGTTGGAGTTGCGCTTGGAGAGGAATGTCAAGCCATTGATGTAAACGTGTTGTTAGGACCCGGAGTTAACATAAAAAGATCCGTATTGGGGGGAAGAAATTTTGAGTATTTTTCTGAAGATCCAATATTATCAGGAGAAATGGGAGCAGCATTTATTAATGGCGTTCAAAGTCAAGGGGTGGGAACATCACTAAAGCATTTCGTTGCCAATAATGCTGAAACAATGCGTATGTATCTGAACTCAGATGTTGATTCAAGAACACTACATGAAATTTATTTAAAGCCCTTCGAAATTGCCGTAAAAAAAGCTCAGCCATGGACAATCATGGCATGCTATAACAGAGTTCAGGGAGAATACGGTACACAATCGTCATTTTTGTTGACAGAAACATTAAAAGATGACTGGGGTTTTGAAGGAATAGTAATTTCTGACTGGTTTGCAGTGGTCGATCGTGTACAAGGTATCAAATCTGGCATGCACATAGAAATGCCCGGTGTTAATGATGTTAATGATTCTCTAATTGTTGAGGCAGTTAAAAGTGGTGAGCTTGACGAGAAAGTGCTCGACAACATTGTACGAGATATATTAACCATTGTATTAAAGGCAGAGAAACTTGAAAAGGAAAATGCTGATCAGAAAATTGAAGAGCATCATATACTTGCTAGAGAAGTTGCAAGCGAATCCATTACCTTGCTGAAAAATGACAATAATATACTCCCCATTACTAAGGAAAAATATAAAGATATTGCCGTTATAGGTGAGTTTGCTGTTAATCCAAGATACCAAGGTAATGGCAGTTCAGAGGTAAAGCCAACAAAACTTGATAACGTACTAGAAATTATTCAGGATGAATATGGAAATGAATTCAACATAAAATATTCTAGAGGGTACGACCTAAAAGATGACAATAACTTATCATACATAGATGATGCTACTATGAAAGCTAAAAATTCTGATATTGTGCTTGTTTTTGCAGGATTACCATTACATTATGAATCCGAGGGCATTGATCGTACCCATATCAATATGCCCAAATCACACAATAGGCTTATTGATGAAATAAATAAAGTAAATCCAAACTCTGTGATTATACTCACCAATGGAAGTGCAGTTTCTATGCCTTGGATAAATAATACTCCAGCTATTGTTGAAAGTTGGTTGGGAGGACAAGCAGGTGCAGGTGGCACTGCAGATGTATTGTTTGGTAATGTAAACCCATCTGGCAAACTAGCAGAAACATTTCCCGTTAAACTTCAAGACACTCCAGCATATTTTAACTTCCCAGGAGAAGAGGGAAATGTACTTTATGGAGAACGCATTTTTGTTGGCTACAGATATTATGATGAGAAAGATATAATACCCCTTTTTCCATTCGGACATGGGTTATCCTATACTAGCTTTGAATATGGTAACATGAGGCTATCAAATGATAAAATACTTGATAGCGAAGAACTAGTGGTTTCTCTATCCGTAAAAAACACAGGTGATGTCAAAGGAAAGGAAGTTATTCAGCTATATGTTTCAGATGAAAAAAGCAGTCTGCAAAGACCAAAAAAGGAATTAAAGAAATTCATAAAAATTAAACTTGAACCCGGTGAAGAAAAAGAAGTTTCATTTGTATTGAATTCAAACGATTTCACATTTTTCGACTCAAAAAGAGAATTATGGATTGCTGAAAGTGGCAAATTTTCCATCCTTGTGGGCTCATCTTCTGAGGATATAAGGATGATACAAACATTTGAACTCGAATCTACACAACAAGTCCCACTTAATTTTGATGAGTATACGTTTATTAGAGAATACTGGGATAATAAAGATACACGAGGATATTTAATAGAAATAGTTCCCAATTGGATAGGACAGTTCGTACCAGAAGGTAAATCAATCAATGATGCTGTTTTCCAAGATTTCTTTATAGATCATCCTGTTATAAAATTACCATACATAAGTAATGGTGAATGTTCTGCAGAAGATATCCATGAACTAGTAAGAAATACAGATAATATTACCTTTACACCCTAAAACTTATATTTTGAAATACTACTTATATCTAACCATATTCCTTTTAGTGCTAATAGGGGGGTGTAAAAAGACAGAAACTCCTGATATAGTTAGTGATCCTATTATTAATAATTTCGCTTTTCTCAGCGAACATAACCCTGGGCTTAATTCAAATATATATCTGACAGAAATCTCTGGTAGTATTACAGGAAGGTTACCCTATAAAACTGATATGAAAAACTTAGTTGCTAGCTTTAATTCATTCGGTTCTAATGTAACAATTGGAAGTTCTATTCAATCCAGTGGGATAACTCCCAATGATTTCACTAATATACTAAACTATGAGGTTTCAAATGTTAGTAAAGATGTAAAATACGATGTAGATGCAATATTGTTTACAGGATTACCCATAGTTGAATTAAACATAGAAAATAATAGTGATATTGTTTCAAAAGAAGAATATATCAACGGTGAATCAATTGTTATTGGTGGTAGAGGGTTCCAAAATTTTGAAGGTGAAATGAAAATTAGGGGCAGAGGTCATTCTACCTGGGGACTCCATCCCAAAAAACCTTATCAAATGAAGCTAGATGAAAAAGCCGAATTTTTGGGTATGCCCGAAGGAAAAAAGTGGATCTTCCTTGCTGAATATAGTGACAAGACTTTGATAAGAACACGCCTTGCTTTTGAAATGGGGTATCTAAGTAATCTTGACTGGACTCCAAGATGCAGATATGCTGAGGTTTTTATAAACAATTCATATAATGGAACTTACAACATAACTGAAAAGGTAGAGGAAAGCAGTAGCAGGGTAAACGTGGGTGATGATGGGTATCTTCTCGAAATAGACACTCCTGACCATCTAGATGAAGAAGATATTTACTTTAATTCATATAAGTTCTTATATCAGATTAAAGAGCCATCTACCACATATAATAGTCCTGAATATGAATATATAGTTGATTACATTGAAGATTTTGAGAGTACTCTTTTTGGCGGAAATTTCAAAGACCCTATAACTGGTTACAGATCCTATATCGATGTTGAAAGTTTCGTTGACTGGTATCTCATAAATGAAATTGCCAAAAATGTAGATGCAAGAGCATATTCTAGCATCTACCTTAATTTGGTTCCAGGAGAGAAATTAAAAATGGGACCATTATGGGACTTTGATCTATCATTTGGGAATGTTGATTATGCTGATAGTCAGTATCCAGATGGGTTTTGGATAAAATATAACAGCTATTTTACAAGGCTATTCCAAGATCCCTACTTTGTAAGCCAAGTTAAAGACAGGTTCAATTTCTTTAACGATAAGAGAGATTACTTCTTGGAAATAATAGATACACAGCAGCACAAGCTTCGTTTTGCGCAGGAGGAAAATGACTTCAGATGGGATTTATATGGAAATTATGTTTGGCCAAATCCTATTTATTTCGAGACTCACATCGAAGAAGTAAATCACTTAAAAATGTGGATGATTGATAGATTTAATTGGCTTGAAGAAACATTTGAGAGTATGTAAGCCAGAACCTTAATTTTATAGGTTTAGTATAAGTTATATTTAGATATTTCGATTACCTTTTCCTCATCAATATTTGTTGGTATATTGTTTTGACTGCAATATCTTAAAAACTCCTGTAATGGCAAATTACCAATGAGTTCTTTACCTGTTTGAGGACATCCTCCTATACCATTTATTACAGTATCGAAACGTCTAATCCCTGCCTTATATGCAGCATCAACTTTTTCCAAACGGTTATTATCCAATGAGTGCAAGTGCAATCCAAACTCTACCTCTGCAAACTCACTTTTAAGGCCATTAAATACTTCATTTATTTTCATCGGAGATACATTACCAAATATGTCAGAAAATGGAAATATTTTAAGTCCCATTGTTGTGAAAACTTCCACATATTTATACAACATATCCATACTCCAATTATTGCCATAAGAACTTTCAAAACCCATGGAAAAATATGTAATAAGCTGTTTACCATTTTTAACACAAAGGTTTTGAATTTCATGGATATTAATTACAGCTTGTTCTATTGTTTGCTTTATATTCTTCTGAAGAAATGTGCTGGAAACAGAAAATGGAAAGAACAATTCATTTATAACTTCAAACTCACATGCCCTATCCGCACCTTGTTTAGTAACAACAAGAACTGCCAAATTTGAGTTTGTATTATCAGTCTTTAATGATTTTATGACCTGCGCTGTATCAGCCATTTGTGGTATTAATTTTGGAGATACGAAACTGCCAACCTCAACAGTGTGAAAACCGCATTGCAACAACTGGTTAATGTACTCAACCTTTTTATCTGTTTCTATTATAGTAGGCAATCCTTGAAACCCATCCCTGGGTGTTTCTATTATTTTAACCACAATTAAAATATTTGTTTACAAGATCCATTATTTTTTCATTATCATTTTGGACTCATTGAAAAATGGTCGCTCAAATCATTAAAATTTGCATACAAATTTAATAAATAATAGGGTTAGAAAATATAAGTTTATAGATAATACATCTGTTATAATAATGCTTTATAAGATAATTGGACTAATTAAATATTTAGCATAATTTGTTATCAAATGATTAGATTAGCAAACCCATTTTTACTTAAAACGCTATGCACACTAATAATAAATCAATAACCTATTTTTGTTTTGTCAAACAATGGATACTAATACTGTTTGTAATACCAATTATTGCAGAAGCTCAAATTGACAGCATAAAGAGCTCAGATATTCAAAGAACATTTAATCTCCAATTGCCAAATAATTACAATGAGCAAAGGAGTTTTCCTTTAATATTTGTTCTTCATGGATATTATCATGAAAACCTGGGAATGCCGATTTACAGTGGGTTCGACAAATTCGTAAACAAAGATTGTATAGTTGTTTATCCACACGGTATGATAGAAGAAAACGGCATAAATTATTTTTGGAACTCAGGAGGAGGTTTATCGAATAACTATGGAGGAATAGATGATGTTAAATTTATAGATAATCTGATTGATACATTAACGTTTGATTACTCCATTGATACTGATAGCATATTTATTGTTGGTCATTCAAATGGTGGAATGATGTCGTACCGACTAGCAATGGAGCTTAGTCATAGGATTACTGCAATGGCTAATTTGGCTGGATCAATGATGTTTGACACAATTATACCAGGTTTTCCGGTACCAATTCTTCACATTCATGGAACAGCAGATCAAGCAGTTTTAATCAATGGCTCCTCAAATTTATCATGGCCGACCATGAATATTAACAGCGTTTTAAAACAATGGGCTATATGGAACGACTGTCTTCCTGAACCTGATACCTTAGTAAATAACGATTCTGTTATTTATGTTAAGTGGTCAGATAAAAGTGGAGAGAATCAAGTGCTAGGATGCTTTTTAATAAATCAAGGCCATGATTGGGCAATAATATCAGACAACGGCTGGAACATTTCAGAGAACATATGGGATTTTTTCACATTAAAAGGGCTTAAAGGATACGAAAATTAATTCTTTAATGCGTCCACAAAAATAATTTGGCAATAAAGTGCGTTTAGGTTTATGGAAAGCGCACATAAGCATTTCATATTAACCCATTACTAGCATTTTTTTAAAATTTATTATCAAATAATGACAGATCTTGAAATAGATAGAATAATTGAGATGGCTTGGGAAGACAGAACTCCCTTTGAAGCAATAGAAATCCAATTTGGGATTTCAGAATCACAGGTGATAAAAATAATGCGTAAAACTCTTAAAGAAAGCTCATTTAAGTTATGGAGAAAACGCGTAAATAGTGGTGTAAGTAAAAAGCATCTAAAGAAACGCAATGCAGAAATATTGCGGTTTAAAAGTTCCAGACAAAAAAGTATTTCAAACAACAAAATTTCAAAGCGATAAACTTTCCCTCAGATATATCAGATGTTGAAAGCAGGATTCATGCAATTGATCCTGTTAAATATTCAGCCACTAGAAATTATAAGGATGGTGCAGTAACTCATTTGAGCCCTTATATATCAAGGGGCGTAATATCAACACGCCAATTATACCTTCACATTAAATCTTTGGGTTTACCATGGTACAAAACAGAAAAATTAATTCAGGAGTTAGCATGGAGAGACTATTGGCAGCAAGTTTGGATAGAAAAAAAAGATGCAATAAAAGTAGATCTTAAAAACAAACAAAGTCATGTTACAAATTATAAAATACCAAAGGCTATTGTTAATGCTAATACTGGTATAAAAGAAATAGATTATGCCATTAAAAATCTCTATGAAACGGGTTATATGCATAATCACATGCGAATGTATGTAGCATCTATATGCTGCAACATTGCAAATTCACATTGGCTTGAGCCAGCTAAATGGATGTACAGTAATCTATTGGATGGAGATTTAGCCAGCAACCATCTAAGTTGGCAATGGGTCGCTGGCTCATTCTCAAATAAAAAATACTTCGCTAACCAAAACAATATCAATAAGTATTTCAACAGTTTTCAGAAAAATACTTTTTTAGACCTCGATTATGAAGCATTTGAAAATATAACTACCCCCACAATCCTACAAGAAAACACTTCCTTCGATGTTAGTACGAAACTACCTTTAGTAGAAAACCCAATATTGGATAAAAATAAGACCAGTCTCATCTACAATTTTTACAACATAGATCCCAACTGGTATAAGAATAAAGATATGCAAAGAATTTTCTTAATGGAGCCTTCTTTTTTCATTGACAACCCCGTGTCAAAGAATGTCATGAACTTTATAATGAAGTTGACAAAAAATATAAAAGAAATAAAAATATTTATAGGTGAATTTTCAAGTCTTGAAAAGTATGTAAATACAAATAATTTGTACTACAAAGAGCATCCAACCAACAACCATTATAAAGGTAATCAGGAAGATAGAGAATGGATAAGCAGTATTAAAGGTTATTACCCGTCATTTTTTGGTTACTGGAAAAAAATTAAGAAAGAAATGACGCAATGAGGAAAAGTGACCTGCCTAAAAGAATTTGTTTAGTATGTAACAAGCCATTTACTTGGCGTAAAAAATGGGAAAAGAATTGGAATGACGTAAAATATTGTAGTGAAAGATGTAAACGTAATAAAAGCAATGCAAAAGTCTATTAACCTTATATTTCCAAATCAGCTATTTGCTGCAAGCAATCTAATGAAAAATGGTAATGAAGTTTATCTGATTGAAGAATATCTATTCTTCAAACAATATAAATTCCACAAACAAAAATTGGCATTTCATAGGGCTTCCATGAAATATTATCAGCATTATTTGGAACAACAAGGCATAAAAGTTACTTACATAGATTCATGCCACGATTTATCAGATATAAGGGTATTTAATAAAGAAATAAAAAAGAAAAATATATCTGAAATAAATTTGATTGATCCTGTTGATAATTGGCTTGAAAAAAGGGTCAAATTAATATCAGGTAACTGCAACTTAAATATTTTCACGAGTCCACTATTTCTAAACTCTAAATCCGATCTTTCTGATTTTTTCAGATCCGATAAAAAGTCATTCTTTCAAACCTCATTTTATAAGCAGCAGCGAAAAAAACTAAATATATTAATCAATAAAAATGACCAGCCAATTGGAGGTAAATGGACCTATGATAATGATAACAGAAAAAAATACCCAAAGTCAAAAATACCTCCAGTTATTAATTTTCCTAAATCCTGTACCTTTTGGCAAGAAGCCACAAATTATGTAATCAATAACTTTAATTCTAATCCAGGAGAAGTTTCAGAAAACCCTTATTATCCAATAAATCATGAAGACGCAAAAAATTGGTTCAATCAATTTCTTAAAACTCGCTTTTACGATTTCGGTCCATATGAAGATGCCATAGTCCAAAATCAATCATTTTTAAATCATAGTATCCTCTCTCCTCTGCTAAATGTAGGATTAATACTTCCCAATTATGTTGTGGAAAAGAGTCTAAACTTTGCAGAAAAAGAAAATATCCCCATAAACTCAACAGAAGGTTTCATAAGGCAAATTATAGGTTGGAGGGAATTTATTCGTGGCATGTATGAATGCAAAGGTAGTTACTCTAGAACAATGAATTTTTGGAATTTTAAAACAAAGATTCCTCATTGTTTCTACAATGCTACAACTGGCATTGAACCAATTGATCAAACTATTAATCAAGTATTAAAAACGGGCTACTGCAATCATATTGAAAGATTAATGGTATTGGGTAACTTTATGCTTTTGTGTGAATTTGATCCAAATGAAGTTTATCGTTGGTTCATGGAGTTATTCATTGATTCATATGATTGGGTTATGGTACCAAACATATATGGAATGAGTCAATTTTCAGACGGTGGAACATTTGCCACTAAACCTTATGTGGGAGGATCCAACTACATAAAGAAAATGAGCAACTACAGCAAAGGCCATTGGGAAAATACATGGGATGGATTATTTTGGAATTTTATTCATAATCACCAAGATTACTTCAGATCAAATCCAAGGACATCCATGCTTTATTATTCCTACAAACGTATGGATAGCAGTAAAATAGATATTCACATTAACAATGCTGAAGAATTTTTTAAAAGTAAAATACGAAAGGTTTAATGATATTATTTTATATCAAATAGGCCTATAACATTTGAATCCTAAAAAACTAAGCACAAAAAAAACGGGAGATAATCTTACGACTATCCCCCGTTATGTACTCGAGGCGGGACTTGAACCCGCACGGGCGCAATGCCCATTGGATTTTAAGTCCAACGTGTCTACCAATTCCACCACTCGAGCAGACGTTTCAAGAAAAAATCCCGACTCGATTAAACGAAATCGGGATTTTGAGCGGGAAACGGGACTCGGACCCGCGACCCCGACCTTGGCAAGGTCGTGCTCTACCAACTGAGCTATTCCCGCTAATTCCAAATATTCAACCGAAAATTTGGAGGTGCAAATGTAGTATTTTTTTTAATTTCAAAGAAAAAATGTCAAAAAAAATTGATTGTCACATTATAGCTATGAGCCCAAAGTTTTTTTAATCTCGTTAAGCTTCATTAAAGCTTCAACAGGTGTTAGTGTATCAATATCTGTATTTAGTATTTCATTTTTTATTTGATTAAGCAAAGGATCATCAAGCTGAATAAAACTCAACTGTAAATTTTCATCAATTCCCCTCTTTACAGCCTTCTTCAAATTCTTGCTTTCTACATTATTCTGTCTATCCGAATGACTCTTTTCAAGAATTTCTAGCATCTGCTTTGCCCTTGAGGTTACCTTCTTTGGCATTCCAGCCATTTCAGCTACATGAATACCAAAACTATGTTCACTACCTCCCTTTGTAAGCTTTCTTAAAAAGATAACTTTTTTACCATGCTCCTTACTACTAATGTGGTAGTTTTTTATCCTTTTCATGGTCAAAGACATGTCATTCAACTCATGATAATGTGTTGCAAAGAGAACTTTTGAACGATATGCTGGATGATTATGCAAAAACTCTGCAATTGACCATGCAATTGATATCCCATCATATGTACTTGTTCCTCGTCCAATCTCATCAAGTAATATCAAACTTCTATTTGAGATGTTATTGAGAATACTTGCTGTTTCATTCATCTCAACCATGAATGTGGATTCCCCTGAGCTTATATTATCTGAAGCTCCTACCCGTGTAAATACTTTGTCCACAAAACCATATTTTGCTGATTCTGCAGGAATCATGCATCCCATCTGTCCCATTAATATAATTAATGCTGTTTGCCTTAGTAGTGCTGATTTTCCTGACATGTTCGGACCAGTCAAAATAATGATTTGTTGATTCTCACTATCCAGATAAACATCATTGGGAATGTAATCCTCTCCTGGTGGTAGATTAGATTCAATCACGGGATGTCTGCCATTTTTAATATCAATGAAATAATCTTCTATGATTTCTGGTCTAGTATAGTTATTTTCCTGTGATACTTTTGCAAATGATGACAAACAATCAAGTTCTGCTATAACATTGGAGTTAATCTGTATTGTTGACACATACTTCGCAGCATGTTGCACAACCTCATCATATAACTTCTGCTCCAATGAGATTATTTTTTCCTGAGCACCAAGTATTTTATCTTCTAGCTCCTTAAGTTCCTCAGTAATGTATCTCTCAGAACCAGTTAGCGTTTGTTTTCGATGCCAATCATCGGGTACTTTTTCTTTGTGCGCATGGGTAACCTCTAAGTAATATCCAAATACATTATTAAATCCTATTTTTAAGGATGAAATATTGGTCCTTTTTATTTCACGCTCAAGAATTTTCTGCAGATAATTCTTGGCTGATGAAGATATATTTCTCAACTCATCCAATTCATCATTAACACCATTGGCTATTATATTTCCCTTGTTTACGAGTAATGGAGGCTCATCTTTCAATTGTTTAGATAGAGTATCTGCAAGTTCACGACATGGATTTAGGTTTTTGGAAATTTTACCAAATTCCTTGTTTCCCTTTATGCTACATGTATTTTTAATGCCTTCTATGGCATAGAGTGACAGCTGTATCTGTTTTAGCTCTCGAGGATTTACTCTTGCAGTTGCTACTTTAGATATTAACCTTTCTATATCACCAACCTTTTTTATGTGATCATGTATTTTATGCCTAAGGTCATGCTCTTGAATTAGATATTCAACAACATTTAACCTTTCGTTTATAGCATTAATATCCTTTAGTGGAAGGGCTATCCATCTGCGCATCAATCTAGCTCCCATTGGAGAATCTGTATGATCAAGTATGCTTAGTAATGTATTTGCTCCAAGTGTAAGAGGGTGGATCATTTCCAGATTTCTTATGGTAAACTTATCCAACCATACATAGCTCCCTTCATCTATTCTACTTATGTTACTAATATGGTCAAGTTTATCGTGATGGGTTTCCAGTAAATAATGTAGTGCAGCTCCTGATGCTATTATTCCATTGTTAATACCTTGAATACCATACCCCTTAAGAGAATTTGTATTAAAGTGTTTTAACAAAATCTCATTTGCAAATTCTAATGAAAAAACCCAATCATCAAAAAATGCCAAGTGGAACTTGTCTCCAAATAATTCCTCAAACTTCTTTCTATTTTGACGTTGTATAACAACCTCACTGGGACTGAAGCTCTGCAGAAGTTTGTCAATATATTCGATGTTACCCTCTGATATGTAAAACTCTCCAGTACTAATATCCAATAGTGATATCCCCGAAACTCCTGATGTAAGATGAATTGAGGCGAGAAAATTATTCTCTTTTTGCTCCAGCACGTTATCATTAAAGGTAACTCCTGGAGTAACAAGCTCTGTAACTCCCCTTTTAACAATTTTTTTTGTAAGCTTTGGATCCTCAAGTTGATCACAAATCGCAACTCTATTACCTGACCGAACTAACTTTGGAAGATAGGTATCCAATGAATGGTGGGGGAAACCTGCCAATTCAACAAAAGAAGCAGCCCCATTTCTTCTTTTGGTAAGCACAATACCAAGTATTGATGACGCTTTTATTGCATCTTCTCCAAACGTCTCATAAAAATCGCCCACTCTGAACAAAAGTAATGCATCAGGGTACTTTGCCTTAATTGCATTATATTGCTTCATCAATGGAGTTTCCGCATATTTTGTTGACATTCCCAAACTAGATTTTTATAATGACATAGCAAATATACACAAGCTATTCAAAAAAAATGATTAAAAGTATTTTGTCAATGCCACCTCAAACACTATTTTTGTATAAATAACAATTCTATATGCCAAAAAAACTAGAAATGGAAGAGTTGAACCGTCTTAGTGTAGATGAGTTTAAACATGCTAAAAAGTTTCCCATCGTGGTTATTCTTGATAACATTAGAAGTTTGAGTAATGTGGGGTCCGTATTTCGCACCTCAGACGCCTTTAGAATAGAGTCGGTATATTTATGTGGAATAACTGCTACTCCACCTCACAGAGAAATTCACAAAACTGCCCTCAGTGCAACCGAATCTGTTGACTGGAAGTACTTTAAGACTACAATTGAAGCTGTTAATTTCTTAAAAAATGATGGTTATAAAATCATATCCGTAGAACAGGTAGAGAATAGCACGAAACTCCATGATTTACAGGTTGATAAGAATTGTAATTGTGCATTAATTTTCGGCAATGAAGTCAAGGGTGTTGATAATGATATAATTGCAATTTCTGATTGCTGTGTTGAGATTCCTCAGTGGGGCACAAAACATTCACTGAATATCAGCGTCAGTGTAGGAATAGTATTATGGGATATGGTTTTAAAATTGAAATAGTTACGATTATTTGAAACTAATTAGCATCAATAACGTAAAAAACGCAGTTCTTATGTGTATTTATTCACATAATTTTTTACTTTTGCCCATATAAATTGGGGTTTTATCATAATTTTAATGATTATAAATTATATTAAAACTTTAGTAAACTTTGAAAATTAAAATTTCTATAATAAAAAATGACTAACATGAAAAACGCTTACTCTACGTTTTACAGAGCTTTAATTTTAAGCTTGGTTATGGCTTTACCTATGTCTTTCTTCGCTCAAGAAGATGGCGAAAATAAAGCCGCGAAATCATCTTCATTTTCTCCATTCTGGTTTGTTGAAGGAGAAATAGGACCATCATGGTCACATGCTGACCTTAGTCAATATGGTTTCTCACCAGATTTCAGCCGTACTAAATTCAATGGCGCACTAGGTTTTGGTCGTCAGTTTACATCTGTTTTTAGTGTTTATGCTGATGTTGAAAGAGGATTCTTTAGTGGTGAGAAGAAAAATGTTCCTACCACAACAATTCCTAATGCTCAGTGGGGAAGGGATATGTACTTCGATGCAGATTATTTTGGAGCCAATGTAAATGTTGGAATTAACCTATCAAACCTTATTGGTGGTTACAAAGACAGACTCGTTGACTTTTCCTTGCATGCTGGTTTTGGCCAAGCACAATGGAAATCCATTACTTATGATCTTGCAACAGATGCAGAGATAGGAAAAAATGGATACAAAGGAAACAAGTCCGGCGGAACTGGTGATGGTATCAGTGATAGAAACATTGACGCTACAGTACCTGTTGGTTTTTCTGTTGATTTCAATGTTAGTGAAAAATTTGATATCTACGGTGACTACTCATACACTTGGATGGCTACGGATTATGCAGATGGTGCAGTTCATGGCGCCTTAGAGGTTAAGAATGATGTTTATTCTCACTTCAACATAGGTGCACGTTTCAAATTTGGAGGCAACAAGAACAAAAAGATGGCCAACGACTTTGAAAAAGTTCAGTTAGAGGCAACTCCAAGTCCATTAGAAGAAAGAGGTGACTTTGTTGAAGTTACAATTAAAGGAACTTTCCCTCCAAAATATTTTGACAAGAAAGCTGTAATGTGCTTCACTCCTGTCTTAAGATATGATGGTGGTGAAACCGCTTTTGAAACAATGAACTTTAAAGGAGAATCAGTAGCTGGTGATGGAACGCTTATTAGTTATGCCAACGGTGGTACATTCAGCTACACAAGTAAAATACCTTATGATCCTGCTATGGACGTAAGTGAATTAACAGTTGCTCCTGTAATTTATACCTATGAAGGTGAAGTATATGATAATTGTGGAACTGCTCAGGAAGATGGAACAAAAGTATTTACAGCAGCAGAAAGAAAACTTGATGATGGTGTTATACACACTTCCAAGTATCTTCGTAATACTGAATTCCTAGCATTTGCTCCTCATGCATATGAAAAAGTAACAATAAGTTCTACTGAATCAGATTTATACTTTAGAGTTAATCGTTCTGACCTTAACTGGAATCTTCCTTTGAACAAGGATGAAGCCAATTATGATATGTTGAAGAACAATATGTCTGACATGGAAAAAGGATGGTTACTTGATGATATTACAATCGACGGTTGGGCTTCTCCAGAAGGTGAAGAAACTTTCAATGAAGGACTTTCTGAGCGTCGTGCTAATACTGCCATGAAATACATGGAGGATAAAGTATCCAAACTTGCAAAAGAAAATGAACTTGTTGCAGCTGAAGCCATAGACTTTGTAGTTACGTCTAACGGACCTGACTGGAATGGTTTTATGAGAGCTGTAAAAGCTTCTGACATAAAAGATAAAAGTGCAATTCTTAATGTAATCAACTCAGCTGATCAAAGTAAGAAAGAAGAAGAGATCAGAAATATGATTCTTATATATCCTGAGATCGAGCGTGATATTCTTCCTCCGCTAAGAAGAGCTGATATTAATGTTAATACATTTGTACCGAAAAGAACAGATGCAGAAATAGCTAATCTTTCAACTACTAGTCCTGGTGACTTAGAAATAGAAGAACTTTTCTATGCTGCAACACTTACCGATGACAATGGAACCAAAAAAGTTATTTATGGCTCAATAATAGAGTTTAATCCAAACTCATGGAGATCCGTAAATAATGCTGCTGCTGTTGAGTTAGCGGAAGGTAACCTTGAATTAGCTGAAGACATGCTGGTAAGAGGAGTTGAATTAAATGAAAACTCATCCGAATTGCACAATAACTGGGGTGTTTTCTTTATGCTAACTGGAGACTATAGTAATGCAAAAGCATCATTCACAATATCACGTGAACTAGGTGGAGATGCAGACTACAACCTTGGTTTAGCAGACATTGCATTAGGTGATTACGCAAGAGCAGAGCAATTACTATCAGATAGTAAATGTGACTTTAACTTAGGTCTTGCACAATTGTTAAATGGTAACACATCAGGAGCTGAGAAAACTTTCAAATGTGCTCCTCAGGATGCAGAAACTCTTTACTTATTAGCTATAACAGCTGCTCATCAAGATAACAAAGATGGCGTTTTGGATTATTTAGGTCAGTCTATCAAAATTGATCCAGATGTAGCAAGCCTAGCAAAAACTGATAGAGAATTCTTAAAGTATTACAACGATGCAGATTTCAATGCTGTCGTTAATATGAAATAGAAATTTAATTTTTGATTAAAAAAATCCCGGTTTAATGACCGGGATTTTTTTTTGCCCTATGGAATTATGCGATGAACTCCTGGTTCATATTTTCTGTTAATAATATCAACCATCTTTTCATAGTCATCTTTACTATGCACAAAATCAATATTATTGGTATCAATGATAACAATTGGCATATTGGATTGTTGCTTAATAAACTCAAAATAGCCATCTTTGATTTTTTCAAGATACTCATTTTGAATATCTTTTTCATATGATCGTCCTCTGAGTTTGATATTTTCTTGTAACTTTTTTGTATCCAAATGCAGATATACGAATAAATCAGGCTTAGGTAATTGGTTTAAGATAATATTGAAGAAGCGAGTGTATATTTTAAACTCATCATCTGCAAGTGTTTTTTGAGCAAAAATCAAAGACTTAATTATGAAGTAGTCGCTAATCGTAAATGATTTAAATAGATCCCTGTTTCCAAGCTGATCTTTTAACTGTTGAAATCTAGATGCTAAAAACGACATCTCCAAAGGGAAGGCATATTTATCTTGGTCTTCATAAAATTTTGGCAAAAATGAATTATCCTCAAATTGCTCGAGTATCAGTTTAGCATTAAACTCTTTTGATATTAATGTTGCCAGAGATGTTTTTCCAGCACCAATATTACCTTCAATCGCAATAAAATTATAATTCCTCATTCTTATATTTGTTCACCTCTGATAAATCTTTACATTCCTCCAAAAGTTCCTCATTAGATCTATTAATTATGGGATGTATATAATCAGAAGCTATTTCATTTAAAGGCAGTAATGTAAATCGCCTTCTATGCAACCTTGGATGTGGTATCACTAACTGATCTAAATTAAATACATCCTCATTATAATATAATATATCTATGTCTATGGTACGAGAAGAATACCCATCATATTGTCTTTTTCTTCCCAGCCCTTTTTCAATATCCAATATTACTGTAAGCACATCTTCTGCAGTATGAATAGACTTAACTTTGAGTACCTGATTGATAAATTTGGTATTAGAAACAAAGCCATGTGCCTCCGATTCAAATAATGATGATTTATCATTGATTAGGCCTACTCTATTTTTAATTTCTGCCAATGCTCTATTAATATAATCTAATCGCGGCTCAATATTACTCCCCAGCAATAAATAAACATCGTTAACTTTAGTCATCAAAATTATTTGAATTGCAAAGGTAGGAAATCTATCTCCTTATGAATCGTCTATTTATTAACAATCCAATTCAATCCGGAGAATTATTATTGAATTCGTTTATTTATGTATAATGATTTATGAAATATTAACAATAAATAATCAGGGAATGATTTGGACCTGTGGCCATTATTCGCATAATATTGCTAATATTGCCAGCTCTGTTTAAACCTAACATTTAATATAACTATCATGAAGCAGTTTTTCAAATTAATGTTTGCATCCTTTGTAGGGACATTACTTACAATATTTGTTGTCGTTTTACTCTTTGCGGGTGCAATAACATCCATTGTTGCAATGTCTGGTGATGACGAAACTAGTGTAAAAGACAATTCCATATTACACATATCATGGAATGCAGAAATAAAAGATCAGGGAAATGATAATCCTTTTGAGGGATTTGATTTTGCAACAATGCAATCAAAAAAACCAGTTGGTTTATATTCAATCCTCAATAATATTGATAAGGCATCTAAGGATAAGAGGATAGATGGTATTTTTCTCGACATGGAGACTCTTCCTGCGGGAATGGCAACTTCTGAGGAAATAAGAAACAAACTTATTGAATTTAAGAAATCTGGTAAGTTTATTATTAGCTATGCTAATGGATATGATCAAAAGGCCTATTACCTTGCAAGTCTTGCCGATGAAATTTATCTAAACAAAGAGGGTATGATACTATTTAAAGGTTTGCAAGCTCAGCTTATGTTTTTCAAGAATTTACTTGACAAGCTAGATATTGACATGCAAATAGTAAGAGGCCCCGACAATAAATACAAAAGTGCTGTGGAACCTCTTATGAGGGAGCATGTGAGCAAAGCTAACCGTGAACAACTTCAAACATTGTTAAACTCAATGTGGGGTAAGTTACTGGTGGCAATTTCGGAATCACGCGATATTAGTATAGATGACCTAAATAAAATCGCTGACAAACTTGAGGTTACTGATGCTAACAAAGCTCTTGAGCTGGGGTTTATAGATGGTGCTATATATAGAGATGAGTTAATTGATATACTAAAGGAAAAAACAGGTGTTGAAAAGGATGATAAATTGAAAACTGTAAGTTTCGCCAATTATACAAATGCAAAAGTAAAATCAAAGAAAGAATTAGGTCGTGATAAAATTGCAATTGTTTTTGCTGAAGGATCGATAGTTCAAGGCAAAAGTGATGGGACTAACATAGGCTCTGTTACAACATCCAAAGCCTTAAGAAAAGCTCACAAAAATGATAGGGTTAAAGCCATTGTTTTCAGGATTAATTCAGGAGGTGGGGATGCACTTGCTTCTGAAATAATCAGAAGAGAGGTGGAGTTGGCAATGGAGAAAATGCCAGTTATTGTTTCAATGGGGAATGTTGCGGCTTCTGGCGGCTATTGGATAGCTACAAATGCTGATTATATTTTTGCCCAGCCAACAACAGTCACTGGTTCCATTGGAGTTTTTGGTGTAATTCCTAACCTAGGAGATATGATGAACAAAAAACTGGGTATTACCATGGATAATATTATGACAAATGAAAATTCTGATTTCATTGATATGTTTGCACCACTCAAGCCATACCAGAAGGAAAAATTAGATCAGGAAATTAGTAAAATATATACCAACTTTACTGAGCTTGTTGCAGAAACCAGAGATCTTGATGTATCCTATGTTGATAGCATAGCAAGAGGACGTGTATGGTCTGGAGTTGATGCTCTAAAGATTGGATTAATTGATGGTTATGGAGGTTTGGAAGATGCGGTAGCATATGCTGCAGAAAAAGCAGAACTGGATGATAATTATAGAATATCAACATACCCTAAGAAAAAAGATTTTATTGAACAGTTAGTTGCAGAAATAACCGGGCAAGCATCGCAATCAATTGTTAAAAAAGAATTGGGAGAATATTATAAGTTTTATGAGAATATTCATACAGTTAAAAACATGAAAGGTGTTCAAGCGCGCTTACCTTATTTCATGGAAATAAATTAGTCACAAAAAGAATAGATAATTTAAGGAGCGGTGCATTTTAATGGACCGCTCTTTTTTTTAGAAGGATGTTAGTCCACTTTTTAACAACCGTATCCTATCTTCCTTACTAATATCATTATTATCACCAACAAGGTTATTGGCCCATAAGCCATACATGGCATTAGGAAGCATAATAAACCGAGATCCAAACTCTGTCTTTAAGCTATCCACCATTTCGAAACGGTTTTCATTATTAGTTACATCAAAGCCATAAAGCATATCACCTAAATTGTCTCCTATTAAAAGTACAATATGATAATCTTTCTCAACAAGTTCTCTTCTTGGCTCCTTATTCGATTCACTGGTTCTCATCATTAGGTGATCATTGTCAACAAATGGAAAATCATATTTATTTAAATTACTAACTGTCACAGCTCTATATTTTTCTCTGCGATTTGTTATATAAAAAACCTCCGCCCCAACAGTTTCAGCATATTTTAAAAAATCAAGAGATCCCGCTATGGGTTTTGCGGATGCTTGCTCACACCACTCCTTCCAGTAAACAGGATAATTAACATTTTCTATTATGCATCTCGCTTCATAGGGGCTATTATCTAAAACAGTTTCATCAACATCAACAACAACGGCAAGTTTTTTAGTGAGGGCAGCATTTCTAAGTGCATTATTCAACATAAGTTCAGCAATGTTAAATGCCTGGTATGACAATGCTCTATTTTCAGCAGCCTGCTGATGAAATAGCGTTGCATAAAGCATATAATCGTTATTAGACTTATTTTCTGTGGGTTTAGACTCTCTGTTGCAGCCTATATTGATGGAGGCAACAAAAGTTACCATAAATAGAAGGGATATAATTTTATTCATTTTGTAATTTTAAAAAAATTCAGACTATAAGAACCCCAAAAATAGAATTTATATTAGTCAAAAAACTGTTATCGGGTAATTACCAATTTTTGACGTTCTTTAATACCATCTGATTCAACACTTATGATGTAATTCCCTGGCGTCAAACCTGGCAAGTATACGGACACTGATTTTGTGGTTAATTCTGGCTTGGTTTCAAAAACCTTTCTACCATTAATATCTGAGATTGTTACCAAAATAGTATTATGCTCTCCTTTGCTGGATATATTTATTATATCAGTGGCAGGGTTAGGGAATATGTTGAATGATTTTTCTTCTGATAATGATTTAACACCAACATGAATATCCAGTGGGAATTCAGCTGTAAATAAGCCACGTCCATGAGTAGCAGCAAGCACAACATTATCTCCTTTTCTAAGCTTTAACATGTCTACCCTTACATTAGACATCCCATTAGAATTTGGTTCCCAAATGGTACTTTCTTCCTGGAGAGTATTTGTTGACCATATTCCAATCTCTGTTGCTAATAGAGCCTGACCGTTATTTTCTGGATGAAAAATTGCCCATCGTATTGGCATGTCAGGAAGGTCAGCCTCCTTTTCAATCCACGAATCACCACCATCCATAGTGAGCCATATCGATGAAACCCCATAATTTGAGAATGTAACCAATAATTCATCCTCACTATCCCCCAATGCAATGCAAGAAATATTTGCTGTGGGAAATGCAGAACTTCCTATCTCTGCCGAAACTGGATTATTATGAGCGTTTATTACCTTATAAAGTTTTCCCGATTGTGTGCCAACGAACAAATTAGATGTGCCAAACGGAGCATAACTAGAGTTCTTAATATGTGAAAATGGCACATCCGAGTTTGTTCCTATGTCCACATACTGCTCATTCACATTTGAAGGAATGTTTTTTACGCGGAGTAACTGATTGGCATTTCCTCCTGTAAAAGTTACAGCATTTGAATATAATATATTATCCTCGTCATCATAATCTGCAGGACTTATGAATGTTCCTGAATTACCTCCAAAATTAGCAGATTGGGAATTATTACTCCATGCCGTGTAGTTGTTATAATATACAGAGGTTATATATATATTGAACTGATCCTGATCCCAAAAACAATATGCACCATCACCTCCATCGATCATATTATTTATGCTCAGAGGGCTCCCACTATGGAACAAAGTGCCATTATCTTGTAACCCACCAATATATTGATTAGATCCTGGGATAGGTTTTATGGCGCATGAATAAAATTGCAGGGTACTATAACCCTGATTCCTCTCAATAAAAACTGGATACGACTGGTTTGCAGTATTGGTTAAAAACACTCCTCCATCACAGCTAAAAATAGCAGTACTACTTGATCCAGGTTGAAATTGTATTGAATGCTGATCAGCATGAACATAATCATCACCTCCACCATAATACATAAGTACCCAGTCGGAAATATGATCCCAGTTATCACCACCGTTGGATGATTTCCATAAGTCAAGCCCACCAGTAAAAACAGTATTGGGATCAGTGGGGCTTACCTCTAAAACAAATGCATGCCATGCCAATGTTGACCAATCTGCATCAGGTATATTAACATCTGTCCAGTTCAAGCCACCATCCATAGATTTTGCCATATATCTTCCACGATAGTAGATAAAATCATTGTTTCCAAAATATCCAGCAGCAAACTGAACATACACAACATTTGGATCAGAAGGTGATGCAGCAACAAGGGTGCGTGCAGGGATTTTATAATATGACTCAGATAAAATTATGTCATGATATTCTTCATATATATTCCATGTGCCAGCAAGACCACTATCAGAATAGAGAACAGTGGCCCCACCTTGTTCATCTAAATTTTCCATTGTTCCAACATATATCCTACCATTTGAAGATATCTCAATATCAGAAGGTGTATATGGTTTGTTATCTGAAGAAGACGGAATTGATGGTAAAACTTGGCTCCATGTTGATCCCCCATCATCGGATCTGAATACACCGTCTGATGGCTGGCTTACATGATTAGCACCCATATAAAAACCAGATGCTACGCAAGCATAAATTACACTTGTTCCGTTCTCATCTTTTATGGCGATGTCTGTTATGTAGTCAAAATCACTGGTGCTTTCCATGAAATCCCATGTTTGACCTCCATCAGTTGATTTAAGAATACCTGCACCAAGACCTGATGATTCCCGGTAAATAATTCTTGCAGTTTGGGCTTCTCCCGTTCCAATGTACATAACTTGAGTATTATTTGGATCATAGGTAATACAACTAACAGTTAAATTACTCCAAAAATCGCTTACAGATACCCATTCTTCATTGGGATTTGTAATATTATTTACATACCACAAACCTCCTGTGACTGAACCTGCCCAAACTTTTTTATTAGTTGGATCATTAGGGTCAAACATGATAGCTCTTGTTCTCCCTCCCATATCAGATCCTGAAGTTTCCCAGTTCATACTTATATCAAAACTTCTTGATAATGTTTTTTTATCCTGAAGCATTTTAGTGGTACCATATGCTTGAATAAGTCTATCTTTTGGCACATTTCCACTTTTTGGATCAAATGTCATCAAATATTCTTGGAAGGCTGCCATATCAGGTTGACCAGGAGATTTTTTATCACTAAGAATTTTCTGATTATTTAAGATGGCATACTTTGCTTTGCTTACTATTTTTTCTTCAAATATTTCTCTAGAATCATGTTGATTAATGTATCTAACTAACAACCCAGCTATTAGTATAAATGATGCTAAGGATATTATGCTTATTAATTTGCTTTTAGCCATGTTTTCTTTGTAAAATTATTAATGCGTAAATATAGACATTAGATAAGTTTATAAGGTTGCTAAAGTATAATACTAATCAAAATAAAATTCCGTTATTTTTCACTGGTCTAAATTGATTATTAGCTCGATAGATATTGGGGTAATTTTCTTAATTTTGAGCAATCTAAAAAGATAAGTAACGAACAAAATATATTTATATGACCTACGAAGAAAGAATACAGAATGTGTCAGTTATAGGAGCTGCTGGTAAAATGGGAAGTGGCATACTTCTTCTTACGGCTTTGGAGATGACAGACCTCAGTCTGCTTCCTGAGAATAAAGAAAAAACATTTGTTCTTAATGCCATTGATGTGAGTCCAGAAGGATTATCAGGGTTGATGAAATACCTTCGTGAACAGGTAAGAAAAACAGCAGAAAAAAAAATCGTTTGGTTAAGAAAAATGTATGCAACTAGAGATGACCTAGTTGAAAATTATGATATAATTAATGAATATATTTTTGATGCACTAAATATTGTTAGACCAGTTTCAACAATCTCAGCTGCCTATGCATCAAATATAATTTTTGAAGCAGTAAGTGAAAACAGAGCTTTAAAGGTTAAACTTTTATCCGATATAGATAATCATAACAGCAATAACCCTTGGTACTTTACAAATACTTCATCTGTGCCGATTGGACTAATTGAAGATGAGGCTAATTTAAAAGGAAGAATTATTGGTTTCCATTTTTACAACCCACCTGCGGTTCAACGTCTTGTTGAATTAATAAAAACAGATAATACTCTTGTGGAGGTAGTTGAATTCTCACATCTATATGCAAAAAAGCTTCGTAAAATTATTGTTCCATCAAATGATTTTGCAGGATTTATAGGAAATGGACATTTTATGCGTGATGCTCTTCATGGTATGAATGAAGCTCAAACACTCGCAGCAGAAAAAAATATTCCTCTTTACATGGCCATTTATATCATAAACAAGGTAACACAGGACTACCTAGTAAGGCCAATGGGTATATTCCAGCTGATTGATTATGTGGGTATTGATGTGGTTCAGTTCATATTAGGAGTGATGAATCCTTTCTTCAAGGATGAAAACCTACACAGTGAACTTCTTGATAAAATGATGCTCCAAGGCACAAAAGGAGGGCAAATGTCGAGTGGAGCACAAAAAGATGGATTTTTAAAATACAAGGGAGGTAGAGTAACATCTGTTTGGGATATTCATAAACAGGAATATGTTGACATTGATAAATTCCAGGAAGAATGCAATGAGATGATGGGTAACATGCCTGACTCTGCGGTTGACTGGAAATCAATAATTAAAAATAAGAATAAAGATAAACTGCTTTCAGGATTTTTCAATGACCTAAAATCATCAGAAAACCTTGGTGCAAAAACTGCAATAAACTATGGAAAGAAATCAATGGAGATTGCAAACAAATTGGTTACCGATGAAGTTGCACAAGAAGTAGACCATGTAAATACAGTTATGTTGACAGGATTTTTCCATGCATACGGACCGGTAAACAATTTTTTTGAATAATCTAAAATTTGGGTAAAATGAAAAGAAAAGTATATATGACAGGTGGTTTTAATACCATTAGTATGGGCACTGGACGTAAAGAATTTCATCCAAAAAAACCACGTCCTGGTTTGGAAGATTACATTCGCAAGGCAGGCAAAGGCACACTTGATCAGATTGGAGGAGCAGATAATGTAGACGAGGGTGTTATTGGTAACTTTATGGCATCGCGCTTTAATAAACAGGCTAACCTACCAGGATTTGTTCCATACATAGATGAAAAACTGCAATGGAAACCAGCTACAAGTGTTGAAGGTGCATGCGCTTCTGGTGGTCTTGCTCTGATAAGTGGAATTAAATCTGTTTTGGCAGAAACTGCAGATGTTGTTTTATCATTGGGAGTTGAGGTTCAGAATACCGTGAAAGCAATGTATTGCGCAGACATACTTGCAGGAGCAGGATGGTACCAAAATCGCAAAAATGGTCATGCATACTTTTTTCCAGGACAAAATAGTGATAGAGCTGGAGCCTATTATGAAAAAGTAGGGTACGATAAAGCTCGCTCAGGTATGAAGCAATGGTTCATAAATGCCATGGAAAATGCCCGTCTGGATGAAACAGCACAGGAACACCAAAATAAAGTTGCCGACCTTGGTGCTCTTTATGATAAACTAAAACCCAACGGAACAGCATTTGTAGATCACTTAAATGTGCTTGATTGTTCAAAGGTAAGTGACGGTGCATCAGCCATTGCTATATGCTCTGAAGAAGGATTGAAGAGGACTGGTGTGGATAAAAAGAATGCCATAGAAGTAATTGGTTTCGCTCAATCCATAAGAAATATAACAAACGCACCAACAGATCTCACCGAACTTGAAACAATTAAAAGAGCATCCCGCAAGGCACTGGAAAATGCCGGCATTACAATAGATCAAGTTGGAACAATTGAAACTCACGACTGTTTCTCAATTGCAGGTGTATTATCAACCGAGGCGATAGGGCTTGCCAAAAATGGAGAAGGATGGGATTATGTTGCATCTGGCAATACAGCAAGAGATGGTAAAATGCCTATGAACACAACAGGTGGTTTAATAGGCTGGGGACATCCAACCGGTGCCACTGGAGTACACCAGGCAGTAACCATATGGCAGCAGCTCACAGGAAAAGCTGGTAAATCACAAATAAAAATAACAGATGAACGTCCATATGGCATGACAATAAACATGGGTGGTGATGATGTAACTGTTGTTGCTATTGTTTACAAAAGAGCATAAGATGCCCAAATAAAAAAGCTCACCAGGCAGGTGAGCTTTTTTTTAAAATGAGGAAATTTATATCTCTTTATTTCCTTTTGAAATTTTTCTAATCTAACATCAATTATTTAACTGGTACTCCATTTGATATTGCAGAAATAGATGCAACTCCATAGGTTTCAGTTGTGAAGTTTACCAAATTAGGATGGGCTACAATTCCATTCCATAAATCAGATTCTAAATATGTATTCATAGAGTCTTCATCAGTAAAATAATACACACCACCAAAAACACCATCGCTTGTATTTCCAATAAAGGTTTTTCCAATTAAACCATCTATATTTTCAGGTGAAAAATTTGAACCTACCTTTGATCCTAGTTCGGCATGCTCTTCAAGTGTCATGTTTTCAAGTTCGTAATTTACAATTAGAACGCGGATATCTTTCGCATCATCGCCATTACTGGACGTTTTTCTTGCAGACGCAATGCCATTTGTGCCCTCTGATATTGGGGCAACAGAATAAACTTCTGTTGTGAAATTAACTAAATTTGGGTGTGCTACAATCCCTTTCCATAAATCAGAGTTTAGATAAGCATTCATAGAAGCTTGGTCAGTAAAATAGTACACACCACCATATACACCATCATCAGGATCTCCAATAAAGGTTTTTCCAATAAGTCCATGTACATTTTCAGGTGTAAACATAGGTGCTACTTGAGCACCAAGTTTAGCATGATCATCAAGGCTAATATCCTTTAATTCATAATTAACTACCAATACACTCATTGGTCCACGCAGCATTAATTTAAAAGCATCCAAGTCATATTCATTACCATAGAATAGCGTGCTCATTCGCATAATATCAGCGGCAATTAAGATTGCTGTTTTAATTTCTTCTTCTGTTGCTCCTAGCCTTCTTGCCTCAGTAACATGATATGGAACACAGTAATCGCATTTAGTAGCAGCAGCAGTACCAAGTGCTATAAGGTGAGCATCTTTTTCATTAATTGCACCTTTAGAATATAAACCCATCTGAGATTCAAAATATTTATCTGCGCTTTTTAATATTGATGTAGGATAGATTACATTAAACGGACTTTTAGATAATAATTCTGATTTTTCCTGTTCAGTTAAAGGAGGGTCTTGGGCGAAGCCAATACTTGCAAAAACTAGCAATAAAAGTGTTAAAAAATAATTTTTCATGGTAAATTAGTTTGTTAAGTTATTAATTATTTAATCGCTAATATATCAATTAAAAAAATAATAACGGACCTGTTAACAAAATCATCACACAAAAAGCAGATTACATGATAACTTATTTCCAAATAATTATAAATATTTGCACAAACAGAGATGCTCTGAAAAATTATGTAGTATTTTTAGCTTTGCATTTACTTTATAGATTTATTATAAGGCAAAATGTATTATAAAATCTCAAACATTGGTAAAGTATTTTTATCAATGATGCTTAATTAAACTTTACACTATGAAAAGGTATATGAAAAACAATTTTTTACTCGTCTTATTAATGGTTATAAGTGTATTAATGAGTTGTAAACAAGAAACGAATAACACTATGGTTGATAACATATTATTAAAGGAATGGACAGGGCCATATGGTGGCGTTCCTGCTTTTAACCTAATGAAAGTTGAAGATGTAAAAGATGCAATGCTCGAAGGTATGAAGTTAAACCTTGAAGATATTGATGCAATAGCTAACAATAAAGCAGCTCCAACATTTGAAAATACCATTGAGTCAATGGAACGTGCAGGTAAAGAATTAGATAGAGCCTATGCCTATTATGGTATATTGAGCGGCAATATGTCTACCCCGGAATTTAGAGCAATACAAGCTGAGTTGGCTCCATTATTTTCTGAGTTTAGATCTAAGATCACTCAAAATGAAAAATTGTTCCAGCGAATTAAAACAGTTTATCAAGCATCTATGGAGAACCCTCTTCCATTAGATCAGCAGCGTGTGGTAGAGTTAATATACATAAGTTTTGCCATGAATGGTGCAGAATTAGATGCTAAGAAAAAAGCAACTTATGCAGCCATTAACAAAAAATTATCTAGCCTTTACACTAAGTTCTCAAACAATGTATTGCATGACGAAGAAAACTATGTAACATATTTAAATGAAGAACAATTGGGAGGTCTATCACAAGGATATATTAAATCTGCCGCAAGAATAGCAGAAGACAAAGGACATGAAGGCAAATATGCAATTACCAATAGCCGTTCTTCAATGGACCCATTCTTAACTTACTCCACTGAAAGAGAATTAAGAAAGCAAGTATGGACAAACTACTATTCAAGAGGCGATAATAATGATGAGTATGACAACAAAAAAATAATTGCAGAAATTTTAAAACTACGCCGCGAACGTGTTGAGCTTTTAGGTCATAAAAATTATGCAGAATGGCGTTTACAAGACAGAATGGCTAAGACCCCTGAAAATGCAATGGGATTGATGGAAGCTGTTTGGCCAGCTGCAATATCAAGAGTTGGCGAAGAAGTGGATGACATGCAAGCTCTTGCATATGCAAATGGAGATAACATTATAATTGAACCTTGGGATTATCGTTTTTATGCGGAAAAAGTACGGAAAGAAAAATATGACCTAAATTCTGAAGAAGTAAAACAATACCTTCAGCTGGATCAGCTAACCGAAGCTATGCACTATGTTGCAGGAAAGTTATTTAATTATAACTTTTCACCCGTTCCCGAAGGCAGCGTTCCAGTATTTCATGAAGATGTAAAAGTGTGGGAAGTTACCGACAAGGCTTCTGGTGAGAACATTGGCCTTTGGTATTTAGATCCATATGCAAGAGAAGGAAAACGATCCGGCGCATGGGCAAACACCTTTAGAAGCCACACTACTTTCGATGGAAAAAAGAATGTACTAGCCACCAACAACTCAAACTTTGTGAAACCAGCTTCAGGAGAAGCTCTGCTTGTTTCATGGGATGATGCTACCACCTTCTTTCACGAATTTGGTCATGCACTTCACTTCTTTTCCTCCAATGTAAAATACCCTACTTTAAATGGAGGTGTGAGAGATTACACAGAATTTCAATCACAGTTACTTGAACGCTGGCTATCAACAGATGAAGTTATTAATAACTATCTAATTCATAATAAAACAGGTGAGCCCATGCCACCAGAGCTAGTGGCAAAAATAAAGAAAGCCTCTACTTTTAACCAAGGATTTTCCACAACGGAGTATCTGGCTTCGGCTATTATGGATATGAAATTACATCTTGCTGATCCAACAAACATTGACATAGAGGTATTTGAACGTGAAACTCTTGAGGATTTAAATATGCCAAAAGAATTACCAATGCGTCATAGGACTCCTCATTTTGGCCATGTTTTTTCAGGTGAAGGCTATGCAACTGCATACTATGGCTATATGTGGGCAGATGTGCTCACCTCAGATGCTTCCGAAGCATTTGCCCAAGCTCCAGGTGGTTTTTATGATGAGGAAATGTCTGCCAAATTGGTTGAGTATTTATTTGCTCCAAGAAACTCCATAGATCCTGCTGAAGCATATAGACTATTTAGAGGGCGTGATGCAAAAATTGAGGCCTTGATGAACGATAGAGGTTTTATATTAAACATAGAGTAGGTCTAAAGAAGTCTACTCTGTTTAAAAATATAAACATATTAGCGGCTCTTTAATTTGTATTTATAAAGCTGCCATTTGCCTCATTGGAGTAGCATTTTAAATATTAAACTATTGGACCCTAGTTATAAGGGGTATATGATTATTAGTCTAAAAGTATGTCATAAAGGGCAGATGAGCCTGGTTTCCCATTTTAATTATTTTGATTATATTCACTTTTTTATTCTGAATGTACTATTCAAGCAAATTAAATTATCCTTCCAAATAGGATGTTTATAATTTAAATACGAACAAAACAATCAAAAACAAATACCATGAAACATTTACTTACAATTCTAGCTATTCTATTAACATTAACAATACAAGCACAGTGGTCTTATAGTGGAAATCGATACTGGACCCCTAATAATAATACAGCAAGTGGTGATTATTCCACAGCAATGGGTTATTTTACAAAAGCAACTGGTGATTATTCCACAGCAATGGGTACACAAACAACAGCAAGTGCTTATTTTTCTACAGCAATGGGTGCATCAACAATTGCAAGTGGAAGGTATTCCACAGCAATGGGTAATACCTCAATAGCAAGTGATTTTGCTTCTACTGTTATAGGTCAATACAACTTATCAGGATCAACCGCGACAAGTGCCATCAACTATAGCGAATTAGCTCCTGCTTTTGTTATAGGCAATGGAAATCCTAATACCAAAAGTGATGCCTTTAGTGTTTTGTTTAATGGAAATACTACAATAGGTGGAAGCTTAACCCTAAAT